>Ga0114958_10001237_pt1 | contig 20325 bp, 13 predicted proteins | sample C_130208_EF_Meta_FD_89577 | JGI IMG/M metagenome (GOLD analysis project Ga0114958, IMG submission 89577) | Freshwater microbial communities from Lake Croche, Canada to study carbon cycling - C_130208_EF_MetaG | ecosystem: Environmental > Aquatic > Freshwater > Lake | place: Lake Croche, Canada...
GATACCCGCCACGCCCAACATGCCGCAGCCCGCCAATACTGGAACGGGCCGCGGGCCGCGCAGGTGGTGTTCTGTCGGGTGACGATGCTCGGGTTGCTGCGCATATCGAGCAACGCCAAAGCCATGCACGGACAGCCGTTTTCCAATGCCGAGGCGTGGGCGATTTATCAAACCTTCCAGGGCATGACGGACTGCGAATTGCGGCAGGAACCGCCACGCCTGGAGACGGCATTTGCCTCTCTCACGCTGGATGCCAGCCTGCCCCACTGCCTCTGGACGGACGCCTATCTGGCCGCCTTTGCCATCGCCGGGAGCATCCGCCTGGTGTCATTTGATACCGATTTCAAGCGCTTTACCGGTCTTGAATTGCTTCAACTTGAAGGCTAGGCGTGAGTCCAGGCCCACATTTGAGCCAAGGCCCGGCATCCGAACCCCGCGCCCAACTCATCCTCCTCGATCCACTCCCTCTCTATGGAAAATGATTTGGCACATTTTTGCGGCTCGCGGGTTTGATTTTCCGGGCCAACGGCCCATCCCATACCAGCCTTGGGGCAAACGCCCAAGGTCACGCGTCATCATGATATTAGAGGGCTGAAAGCCTGTCATATAGGGCGTTTGACGAGCAGTTCACCGGCTCATGAATCGGGCATTCAGCCCTCAATTGGATCGGGATATCGTTTCCCAGGGCGTTGCCCTGGGCTGGGATATTGCCGGGCCGTTGGCCCTGAAGAGTGCCAAGTCATTTTCCGGAATTCCGGGACAATTTCCCGTCAATTCAAAGCCGAGGTCAGGAAGTCTGAGGCTTCGTGCCACCGTGAGCGGGGATTCTCTCCAAGGAGCGGCGGAATCCGTCCGCCGATGTCCATGGCAGGCCAATGAAGCGAGGGTATCGCTTGGCATTGTCCCCTCATGGACCAGGGCGATCAGATATCGCCCCTCCGTGCCATGGGCGATCAGATATCGCCCTTACTTGAATCGCACGGCCTCAGCTGCAGCCCTGGCTGGTGCCGCACTGGGTGCAGCAGCCGCAGGCCCCGGCGCGGATCACCTTATCGGAGCCGCAGTTGGAGCAGGTGATGTCCATGAACATGGTCAGCGCGCTTTTGAGGCGGTCGATTTTCTGGGCGGGCGCCTGGCCGTCGGCGGTGACGCTGAGTTCGGCCACCGGGCGGTTGACGGCTTGTTGCTCCATCTGGGCGATTTCGGGCATGGGCAGTTCGCTCTGGTGGTTGTCGGGCGAGGTCGCTTGGCGGTAGCCGGGGATGAATTCGCAGCCGAGCCAGCGGAAGACGTAGTCGGTGATGCTGGTGGCGGTGCGGATGTCCGGGTTCTTGGTGTAGCCGCTGGGCTCGAAGCGCTGATAGGCGAACTTCTTGACCATTTGTTCAAGCGGCACGCCGTATTGGAGCGAGATCGAGGTGAGGGTGGCCACGGTGTCCATGAGGCCGCCGATGGTGCTGCCTTCCTTGGACATTTGGACAAACAACTCGCCGGGCCGTCCGTCCGGGTAGAGTCCCACGGTGATGTAACCCTCGTGGCCGGCAATCTCAAACTTGTGAGTCAGAGACATGCGCGTGTCGGGCATGTGGAGGCGCGCTCGGGTTTCGGATTTCTGGCGGAGCGTCTCGTTCTCCCGGATGAGGGTGGCGATGCGCTCGGCCATGTCCTCGCCAGCGGGGGTGATGGCATCGGCCAGGCCGCCCATGCCGACGGTTTTTTTGGTGTTGAGCGGGGCCGAGCGTTTCGAGCCATCCCGATAGATGGCGACCGCCTTGAGGCCGAGCTGCCAGGCCTCGATATAGGTCTGCATGATGTCCTCGACGCTGGCGCTTTCGGGCATGTTGACGGTTTTGGAGATTGCGCCGCTGAGGAATGGTTGGGCGGCGGCCATCATCCGCAGGTGGCCGCGGTAATGCAGGCTGCGGGTGCCGAGGTGTGGCCGGAAGGCGCAATCAAAGACCAACAGGTGTTCGGGCTTGAGGCCGCTGCGCTCGATTTGCCCGGTTTCCTCATCGGTGACGTCCTCGATGGTGTCGAATTGCTCGATGTGAATGAGAATGGCGGCGATTTCATCGGTGGTATAGCCGAGCCGGATGAGCGCCGGGGGTACGGTGCGGTTGACGATCTTCAACATGCCGCCGCCGGCCAGGAGCTTGTATTTCACCAGCGCGATGTCCGGCTCGATGCCCGTGGTATCACAATCCATCAGGAAGCCGATGGTGCCGGTGGGTGCCAGCACGGTAACCTGGGCGTTGCGGTAGCCGTGAATGCGGCCTTTTTGCAGGGCGCGGTCCCAGGCGGTGTTGGCGGCCGCGATGATCGGCGTGCAATCGCCGTGGCCTTCGAGTTGGGTCGCCCGGCTGCGATGGAGTCCGATGACCTCGAGCATCGACTCTTCGTTGGATGGGGCGGGCGGATGGGTGACATCGCTGTAACGGGCATCATGGTAGGAGGGAAAGGCACCTTTGGCGGCGGCCAGTTCGGCGCTGACATCATAGGCATGGCCGGTCATGAGCGCGGTGATGGCGCTGGCGTGGGCGCGGCCCTCCTCGCTGTCATAGCCGAGGCCGCGGCTCATGATGAGCGATCCGAGGTTGGCATAGCCGAGGCCCAGCGTGCGGAAGGCGTGGGAGTTTTCGGCGATGGGTTTGGTCGGGTAGCTGGCGCGATCGACGAGGATTTCCTGGGCGACGATGAACAGTCGCACGGCGGCTTGGAAGCGCGTGACATCGAACGAACCGTCGGGTTGTTGAAAGCGCACCAAGTTGAGCGAGGCGAGGTTGCAGGCGGTGTCGTTGAGGAAGAGATACTCCGAGCACGGGTTGGTGGAGTTTTGGCGGCCGCTGCCCTTGCAAGTGTGCCAGGTGTGGATCGTGCTGTCGAACTGCATGCCCGGATCACCGCACGTCCAGGTGCCCAGCGCGATTTTGCGCAGCAACTCGCGGGCGTTTTTCTTCTCGCACGGCTCGTTGTCGATCACGCGGCGCGTCCACCAATCGGTGCCGTCCACGGCGGCATGCATGAATTCATCGCTGGTGCGCACCGAGAGATTTTCGTTTTGGAACATGACGGATCCGTAGGCATCGCCGTTGTAGCTGCCGTCGTAGCCTTGTTCGATGAGGGCCCAGGCCTTTTTTTCCTCGATGGTTTTGGCTTCGATGAAGTCCTCGATGTCCGGATGCCAATCCTTCAGGGTGTTCATCTTGGCCGCGCGGCGGGTCTTGCCACCGGATTTCACCGCATTGGCGACTTGGTCGTAGATGCGCAGGAAGGACATCGGGCCGGAGGGTTTGCCGCCGCCGGAGAGTTTTTCGCGCGACGAGCGCAGGGTGGACAGGTCCGAGCCGGTGCCGGAGCCGTATTTGAAGAGCATGGCTTCCGAGGCGGCGAGGCGCATGATGTCCTCCATGTTGTCCTTGACGCTCTGAATGAAACAGGCGCTGGCCTGCGGGTAGTGATACTGGCCGGGGGCGCGGCGCGCCTTGCCGGTTTCGTCTTCCCAATGCCAGCCGCCCTCGCTGCCGCCCTTGCCCACGCCGTATTGGTGATAGAGGCCGACGTTAAACCAGACCGGCGAGTTGAAAGCGCCGTACTGGTGGACGCAGAGCCAGGTCAGGTCGTGATAGAAATTCTCGGCGCTGGATTCGTCGGTGAAGTAGCCGTCCTCGAGTCCCCAGTCGGTGATGGAGCGCGTGACCCGGTGGATGAGTTGGCGCACCGATTGTTCGCGCCCGCCGGTGTGGGGGTCGGTACCGTGCGCGGCGTCGCCGTAAAAGTATTTGGAGACGGCGATCTTGGTGGCGAGTTCGCTCCACGACTTGGGCACCTCGACGTTTTCCTGGCGGAACAGGGCCTTGCCGCTGTCGTCAGTGATTTCTGCGGTGCGGTGGTGCCATTCGATTTCGTCAAATGGCGAAACATCCGGCGTGGCGAAGCAGGGCTCAAAGGTGAGGCCTGAGTGGGTTGGGGCGGGCGAGCTCATGCGGCGGGCGGTCGTATTTTGGGTTAAAGTGGGCGATTTCATGAAAAAGCAGGTGGAATTTGGGTGAGGTGGGGCGAGCGATTGCGTCTGGTCATTCAAAAAGGCTGGCGCATACTAGATGTGGGGTGAGATGTATTTATCTTCCTACCATGGGTGGATCCCAACAAGCTAAAAATCATAATTTTTCTGAAATGCCCACCGCTCTAGGGATGCGGGTTGCGGCGAGAGAAAAATGCCTGTAAATGCAAGGTTTTGAGTGGGGGGATGGAATGGAATCCGCTTGAATTGGTGGATGCGCGGTGGTTTCTAAGGGTGCCGCCGACCCCATGGGCGGGTCCGTGCCGCTGGCCGGGTGATTGCCGCGAGGGTGCCGTGTCCGGCGAGCGTGAGCGGAGGGTTCTGCCGGACCTCGCCACGGGGTTTGGGAAGGGGGGCGCGGCCGCAGTTCTGACGAAAAAAAGGTTCCCGCGGGCTTGAGCTTGCTATTCTTTGGATTTGGGCCAATTTGCGGTTCAAACGATTCGCTTCGCACTGGCTCAGACTGTTGGGATGGTGGCAAAATGCGGGTTACTCCCAAACAAGTACACCATGATTCAGGATTCTTCAATTGCATGCGCGATGGACGCCACGGCCTTGCCGCCGATTATTCAAGGTGGCATGGGCGTAGGGGTTTCGGGGTGGCGCTTGGCGCGGGCAGTGGCCCAGCAGGGGCAGTTGGGCGTGGTGTCCGGCACCGCGCTGGACTTGTTGCTGACGCGCCAACTGCAGCTTGGCGATATCGGCGGGCATTTGCGGCGGGCCATGGCCGCCTTCCCGTATCCTGAGATTTCGGCGCGCGTCTTTGATCGTTACTTTATCGCCGGCGGGAAGCCAGCCGAGGCCGCCTTCAAGGCGCAGCCGATGATTTCCCATCAACCGTCGCGCTCGACCCAGGAGCTGGGGATTGTGGCGAGTTTCGTGGCGATTCATCTGGCCAAGGAAGGCCACTCGGGATGGGTGGGCATCAATCTGCTGGCAAAAATCCAGACCCCCACGTTGATCGCGTTGTATGGAGCGATGCTCGCGGGGGTCAATGTGGTGTTGATGGGCGCGGGCATCCCGCGGCAGATTCCCAAAATCCTCGATGACATGGCGGCGGGCCACCCCGCTGCGATGCGCCTTGATGTGACCGGTGCCAGCGAGCCGATCTTTATTCATTTGGATCCGGGGTCCTTCGGTCCGGTTCCCGCGCTGACCCGGCCGCTGTTTCTGGCGATCGTGTCATCGCCGGTGCTGGCGGAAAATTTGCGCCGCAAGGCGTCGGGCAAGGTGAACGGGTTCGTCGTCGAAGGTGCCACTGCTGGCGGTCACAACGCTCCGCCGCGCGGGCCGATGCAACTCACTCCGCAAGGCGAGCCGGTGTATGGCGAGCGCGACCGGATCGATCCGGCGAAGTTTGTGGAAATCGGCCTACCGTTTTGGCTGGCGGGCGGCTACGGCAAGATCGGCAAACTGCGTGAAGCTCAGGCCCTGGGTGCCATGGGGGTTCAGGTGGGCACGGCGTTCGCGTTTTGTGAGGAGTCGGGCTTCGACCCGGCGCTCAAGGCTGAAATCATCGAATTCGTGAAACGCGGTGACATCAAAGTCCACACCGATGGGCTGGCCTCGCCGACCGGCTTCCCGTTCAAGGTGGCGCAGATTCCGGGCAGCATCGCGCAGGAGGCGGTCTATCAGGCACGCGAGCGCGTGTGCGACCTCGGCGTGCTGCGTGAACCCTATCAGAAGCCCGGCGGCGGCGTCGGCTTCCGTTGCGCCTCCGAGCCGGAGGAGCATTACATCACCAAAGGCGGCAAGCCCGCGGATACGGTGGGCCGCAAGTGCTTGTGCAACGCGCTGTGCGCCTCCGCCGGCATCGGCCAGCTGCGCGACGGCCAGGTGGAAGCGGCGATCATCACCATGGGCGATGATCTCAGCCCGGTGCGCGAATCGTTGCTGGCCGGCCGCGACAGCTTCACGGCCGCTGAGGTCATCAAGCGGATGCTGGCCTAATCGCAAGACGGTCCCGCCGCGGAAAGAAGGTTGCGGTGGCGGCGCGGCGGGTTCTTAATATGGCGGATGAACGCGTTGCCCGTGGCCTTGACGATTGCCGGTTCCGATTGTTCGGCGGGAGCCGGCATTCAGGCAGATCTCAAAACGTTCCAACATTTCCACGTCCACGGGCTCACTGCCGTCACCTGCGTGGTGGCGGAAACCGCCAAGGTGGTCAGCGCGGTGCATCCGGTGCCGGTGGAAATCGTTTGCGAGCAGATCGCGCTGGTGCTCGCCGCCTTTCCGGTCGTGGCAGTCAAGACCGGGATGTTGGTGACTGCCGAGCATGTGCGCGCCGTCGCCGCGATCCTGGCCCGGCACCGCGGGCTGAAGTTGGTGGTCGATCCGGTGATGATCGCCTCGACCGGGGTCAGCTTGTTAGAGCCGGCGGCCTTGGCCGCCTACCGGGAGTGGCTGCTGCCGCTGGCGCGGGTGATCACACCGAACTTGCCGGAGGCGGAGGCTCTGTTAGGCGAGCGGATTCCCGACGGGGCCGCGCTGGAATCTGCGGCGCGCAGGTTGGCGGGGCAATTCGGCACCGCGGTGCTGTTGAAGGGCGGGCACTTGCCGGGACCGGACTGCGTTGATCTGTTAGTGGATGGGGGCGAGGTGTTTCGCTTTGCGGCCGCGCGGGTTGCTGCGGCCGGTTCGCATGGCACGGGCTGCACGTTGTCCGCCGCGATCACCGCCGCCCTGGCGCGCGGCGAGTCGCTGCCGTGGGCGGTGGAGCAGGCCAAAAGCTATCTCGTCCAAACCCTGCGCCAGTCGTACGAATTCCCATCACCCGGCGGCGGCACCCTCCATGCCCTCAACCAAGGCACTCTGCTAGTCAAAAACGACGCGTGACAGGACGCCGGAAGTCCGTATGCTTTCTAAAGTTTTTCAGCACTGATTCATCATGCCAAATCCCTTACACGCCCTGGGTTACCGGATTCTCGGCGCCTCGCTCAAAAGCGACGCTCGCGCGCAGGAAAACCCCTCGCTGCTGAGTCGGCGCGGGTTCATGCTGCTGGCCGCCTCGCTGACGAGTTGCGCGGTGGCCGCGCCGCTCCAATCCCAGGCGGAGGGGACCGCCCCGGCGGGCAAGACGCGCAGCAAGCACAAGGCCAAGCCGGCGGCTCCTGAGCTGCCGCCGGTGGTTGACGGTCCGGTGCCGCGCAATCCGGACATGGCCTTCAGTTCGGACTGGGTGAACTGCGCGGGTGTGCCATTTTCGCGGGTGCTGGTTTCGGGCCACTATATGGCCATGACCTTCGATGACGGTCCGCAGCCGACACACACCCCGCGCCTGCTCGACATGCTGCGGGCCCGCAACATCAAAGCCACCTTCTTCGTCATCGGCCAGAGCGCGGCGCTCTATCCGCAGGTCTTGCGCCAAACCGCCGCCGAAGGTCATGAAATCGGCAATCACAGCCATACCCACCGCCTGCTGAGCAAATTGCGCGATGCCGACGTGCGCTTGGAATTATCCCGCTGCCGGGACGCCGTGGTGAGCGCCACGGGCGTGGCACCGCGCGTGATGCGCCCGCCCTACGGCGGCTTGCTCACGCGCCAGCGCGAATTGGTCCGCGCCGAATTCGGTTACCCGATCATCCTCTGGTCGGTCGATCCGCTCGACTGGCAACGCCCGGGACCCAGCGTGGTGGCCTCGCGCATTGAGCACGGCGCCGCCCCGGGGGGCATCGTGCTAGCCCACGATCTCCACTCCCAGACCGTGGATGCCATGCCCGCCACTCTCGACAACCTGTTGCGCCGCGGTTTTCAATTTGTGACCGTGTCGCAATTGTTAGCCATGAAGACCGACGCGGCCAAGACCCAGGCTGCAGCCAACCCATCCTGAGATTGGCCCTGCAACCGTGAGCGCCACCATGTTTGGAGAGAGCTATTTCGCGACCCGCGGGCAATTTGCCGATCTGATGGGCGGCATCGCCAATCTGGCTGCGGAAACCGGCACCGAGCTCGGGGCTATCCTGCCGCTGGCGGAAATCGAAGCCGGCCTGAGCGCGCCGTGCCTGTTAGTTGTGTGTGGCGAGGTCAACGCCGGCAAATCCACCCTGCTCAACGCGCTCTGCGGCCACGACCTCTGCCCGGTCCACCCGCTGCCCGAAACCGCCCGGGTGCGGCACTATCGCCACGGGGATGTGGCCCGCGACGTGGCGGTGGGCCCGCTGCACGACGAGTGTGATCGCCCGGTGGATTTCCTGTGGGATGTCAACCTCGTCGATACCCCGGGCACCAACTCCGCGATCCAGGGTCATCAGGAAATCGCCGCGCCCTTTTTTGCCGCTGCGGATCTGATTCTGTATGTGTTTCCCGTGGCCAACCCCTGGGGGGCCGCCACTTGGGACGCCATCTCGCGCTTGCCCAGTGCGGCGTTGGCGCGGATGGTTCTCATCGTCCAACAGGCCGACCAGTGCGCCCCAAATGACCTCCAGGTGATCCTCGGCCACATGGCGGATCTGGCGCAAAAACGCACTGGCCAGGTGCCGCCGATCTTCGCAGTTTCCGGCAAACTTGCCTGCGAGGCCAAGCTCGCGACGCCTGGTGCGAGCGAGCGCCTGCGAGCGAGCGGCTACCTGGCGCTCGAGCAGTTCATATCCGAACGCATCTGCCAATCCCCGGCACGCCGCCAGGCGCTTGCAACCTGGCTTGGTCAGGCCGCCGCCGCGCTGCGCGCCGTGGATGACCACATCGAGGATCAAATCCGCGTCAGCAACACCCGCAGCCGTTTCATCGAACAACTCGAAGGTGAAATCGATGCCATCCGCCAGCAATTCGTCACCCGCCTGGAGCGCCATCTAACCGGAGTGGCGGAGGTGTTCGAATCCGAAGGCGTCTTTGTCACCAAGCTGCTGCGCCGCCGCTTGGGCGCCTTGCGCTCGATCCTGCGCCTGTTTGCCGGCGACCGCACCGGCCCGGACATGGAATCGGCCTTCATCGAGCGCCTGCAAGCCGCTGTTGAAGCCGTCGCCCACCAGGACGGCGGTGAAGTGGCCGATGCCTGTCACGCCCATTGGGCCGGCCTCGACCCGCGGGTCCAATCCGCCATGGGGGTGCGCCTCCAGGCCAGCGCCCCGATTGACAGCACCCTGGCTGCCGCCAAGCAACGTTTCGTGCAACGCCTCGGCCAGGCGGCGCGCGCGGGCGTTGGCAACCTCAAGGTGCGCAACCAACTCGACAAGGAACTGCGCCGCCGCAACCGTTCCCTCAAATCTTTCATCTTCATGGCCCTCATCCTCACCATTGCCGGCGCCACCTGCGGCGCGCTCGCGGTCCCGTGGTTGCCGGCGATCCTCTGCGGCTTCGCCGCGCTGTTTCTCATCTGCGGGGTGCTCGCCGCTTGGGCGACCCGCCAATCCATCACCCGCGATTTCCGGGCCCGTCTGCTCGACACCTGCGGCACCTTCGCCAGCACCCTGCACGCCGACTACGAAGAGGCCCTGCGCGTCGTCTTTCACGACTACGCCGCCGCCCTCGGTAACATCCGCACTCATCTCGCCCGCGATCAACTCGCCCTCGAGCCGCGGCTGCGCCGCTGGCAGGTGCTCTTTCTAACACTCAAGGCGCTCGAGCAGGAACTGTGACGACGGGCTCAGGCGTGGGCCAGGGCCTCGTCAAAGACGGCGATCAGCGAGCTGATGGGTTCCAGCCCGCAGGACACGCGCAGCAAGTTGGCGGGCACGCCACACGCTTCCGCCCACTCGAGTTCGCGATAGTGCGCCAACATCGTGTAGGGGCACACCAGCGTGAAGGGCGTGCCGAAACTCGGGCCCTTGCTCACGCGCAACGAGTCATAAACCTTGGGGGTTTTTTTCGTGGACTTGAGCACGAACGATAGCAATCCACCGTAGCCGCCATCCTTCTTTCTAACGGAATCGTAGTTTTCCCGGGTGGTCAGCGACGGATGCCAGACCTGGGCCACGGCGGGATGGTTGGCCAGCCAAGCGGCGAGCTCCAAGCCGTTGGCGTTGACGGTTGTCATGCGCGTCGCATAATCCTTGATGTTGGAGAGCAGGATCTCGGCATCGCCGATATACAGCGGCGCGCTGTCCGCAGCGTCCGCCGCGAGCGATTCACGCAGGGTCGCGGCCAGCGGCGAATCGGCGCGCACCGCGGCCATGCCGGCCATCACGTCGCCCTCGCCGGATAGCCACTTGGTCAGGCTGTTCGTCACGACGTCGGCCAGTCGCAGCGCGTCCACGTTGAGCGGGCCGGCGGCGGAATCGTCCACGATGAGCGGGGTGGCTCCCTCAGCGCAGGCCTGCGCCACGCGGATGAGATCCACTGTGCGCAGCAGCGGGTTGCTCGGCACTTCAGTGAAAACCCCAGCGAACTCGCCCTGGCGGATGCGCATCAGCGCCTCATCGAACGACTCGCCACTGGCCTCGTTGAGATAGACCACGCCATGCCCGAATAATTCCTGCACTTTCAGGCAATCGACGTAGGGGAATTCCAGTTGTAGGGTTTTCTTGCCGCTGAGCATGCCGGGCAGAGCTCGCAGCACGGAGGTCATGGCAGCCATGCCGCTGGCGAACACGAAGGTGTTCTCCGGGGTGCTGCCGGTGAATTTGGTGAGCGCGCGGGCCACCAGATGGGATTTGGAGCCCTCACGCGGTGTGCCATCGAGGAAATCCTGGGCCTGGCGGCTGCTGATCACTTCGCCGGAAAACCGCCAGTATTCGTTGGCAGCGGTTTTGGCTTTGGCTGGCACGATCAAGACCTGCAAGCCGTGGTAGCTGGTGATGCGCAAGGCGGTTTGCACCTGACGTTCGATCCAGCGCAGGGCGCGATGCACCGAATTGCGGGTCGGCAGCACGAGCACCTCCTCGTTTTCGCCTGCGACCTCCGCCTTGGCGTTGTCGAACAGTCGCTCCACGGTCGGATGCTTGAAAAACCGCGGGTAGCCCGCCCGCAGGCGCTTGAGGATTTTTTCCCGGCCTTCCTCGTAGCCGACGATCGCCTCCCAGGTCGGCAGGCACACCGAGCACGCATGGGCGGAATCCGGCAGCGGCAGCCCCAGATCCTGATCCTGCCAGGCCGGTTTGGCTGAGAGGTTGCGCGTCACGCCGCTTCAATGACCCGCCCGCCCGTATTCGGCAAGCCGGATCGATTCGCGCCACCCAACAATTCGGCCATGGGCGCGCAAATCCGGGGGGATGGGAGGCTTCGCCGGCTCCGGTTTGGGCGCTCCATGGGGAAATTGGCAACCGAAGCCTAGCTTTCTGAACCACTGATTGAACTGATTTCCCACTGATGCGGGAATCTTCATCGGGTCATGCTGGGCGAGGCGCAGCCATGGCCGGGCTTGAGGGAAGACTGCCGGGCTGGGTGCGCCGTGGTTGAGCGTTCTTTTTCAGGGGGCGACTCCAAAGCGGGGGGATTTTGTGCTTTGCGCGACGGCGCTTTCCCGGGAAAGTGGTGGCGATGGATGGCGGATGGAATTTGCTGGCGGCGGGGGTGGCGAATATTTCGCCGCTGTTTGCCTTGCTGACCCTGGTGCTGGTGCTGGCGGTGCTCGTTTCGCTGGTGTTGGTCAAGCTGAAGCAGAGTCTGTTGGTGGGTTATTTGTTGAGTGGCGTGCTCATCGGCAATGTGGGACTGCTGTGGCTGACCAACACGGACAAGGGTGATCCGGTGTTTTCCCAGTTTGCGGAAATCGGCGTGGTCCTGCTGATGTTCACCCTAGGCGTCGAGTTTTCATTCGCGGAACTCAAACACCTCTGGCGCACGGCCGTGATCGGCGGCGGCATCCAGGTGGGCGTCACCGCCCTGCTCGGCGGCCTGATCGCCAGGGCGTGCGGGTTTCCCGCCGCCGACAGCGTGGTGCTGGGGCTGGCCGTGGCGCTGAGTTCGACGGCAGTGGCGATGAAATCATTCCAGGATCTGGGCCAAACTCACAATCCTGGAGCCCGCGCCAGTCTGGGCATCGCCCTGTTCCAGGACATCCTGGTGATACTGGTGTTCCTGCTGATGCCCGCGCTCTATCATACCGGCGGCGGCGCAGTGGGCTGGCTGATCGGCTCGTCCATGCTCAAGGGCGTGGCCTTTTTGGCGGGGGCGTGGCTGTTAGGCCGGTACGGCCTGACGCCGCTGCTGCACGCGGTGGCCCGCACGCGCAGCCGCGAGCTTTTCACGCTGACGGTCATCGGACTCTGTGCTGGGGTGGCCTTCGCGGGTGGCGCGCTTGATTTGTCGCTGGCGCTCGGCGCGTTCACCGCCGGGTTGGTGGTGAGCGAGTCGATGTACAGCCACCGGATTTTATCGGATATCCTGCCGTTCAAGGATCTGTTTTTGGCGATTTTCTTCGTGTCGGTGGGCTTGTTAATTGATCTGCCGGTGGTGGCGGCCGAGTGGCCGCGGGTGTTGTTGGGTAGTCTGGTCATTCTGGTGGTGAAGGGCGCGATCGTGTTTGCGGTGCTCAAAGGGTTCAAGCTGCCGGGGCGCGCGGCGATGCTGGCGGCGGCGAGCATGGCCAGCACGGGGGAGTTTTCGCTGGTGCTGATGGGCAAAGCGGGTGGCTACCGCACTTTGGATCCGGCCACCGAGCAGATGCTGCTGGTGTGCACGGCGGTGACGATGGCGGTGGTGCCCTCGCTGATGCGCGGGGCGGTGCCGTTTGCCAAATGGCTGGAGGGCAAGGGTGTGCTGGCAGGACACCAACCGCCGCCGGCGGCGCTGACGCCCTCCAAGGTGATCAGGCAAATCCGCGATCATGCCATCATCTGTGGCTATGGTCCGGTGGGTCGCGCGCTCAATGAAGCGTTGAAGCGCTGCGGGGTGGCCACGTTGGTGCTTGAGTTGAACTCCGATACCGTTAGAACCCTGAAAAGTGCGGGCCAGCCGGTGTTGTTCGCGGATGCGACTCATCCGGAAGCGCTGGATCTGGCGGGTATCGCGCGGGCGCGGTTGGTGGCCTTCACGTTTCCGGCGGTGGATGCGACCTGCGCGGCGGTGCCCTTGGTACGGGAGCGCAACCCGGGCATCTATATTTTCGGGCGCGCCAAATACCCCAACGAAGTGAGCCGGTTGCGCGATTTGGACGTGCAGGTCATTCACGATGAGCGGGAAAGCGCGGTGGCGATGGTGCGCGCGGCGATTTCCTCCTATGAACGCCCCGACATCGATCCCGAGGATGTGGTGCGCGAAACGATGGAGGATGCCGGCTGAGCGCAGGTGCAGGACCCAAAGGTGATTCTAGACATGAAGAGTCCGCCGTGGGCGCTCAAGGAGGGGCGATGTCTGATCGCCCTGGTCCATGAAGGGCCAATGCAAACCGATTCTCGCGTCTCATTGGCTTTCCATGGGCTGCGGCGGACGGATTGCGCCGCTCCTTGATTTTTGGGTCCTGCACCCGCTGAGCGCACCGGGAATTTTTTTTGATCGGTTTTCGTGGTGGTGGCGGCTAAGAACCCGTCGTGGCCCTGCTCCTGGCAATTGAATCCTCCTGCGATGAAACCGCGGTGGCGATCGTGCGTGGCGCGGCGGGTCGGGCCACCGAGGTGTTGGCATCCGAGATTTCCTCGCAGATTGCGCTGCATCGCGAGCATGGCGGGGTGGTTCCGGAACTCGCCTCGCGCCACCATTCGCTGCGCCTGCGTGGCTTGGTGGAAAAGGCCCTGGCCGCCGCCGGCACGGCGCTGAGCGATATCGACGCGTTTGCCGCGACCACCGGGCCGGGCTTGGCGTCGTCGTTGCTGATTGGCAGCACTGCGGCCAAGGGCATGGCCTGTGCTGCGAACCGGCCGTTTCTGGGCATCAACCACCTCGAAGGTCACTTGCTCTCACCGTTTCTCGAGCGTACGGCGGTGCCGCCGCATGTGGCGTTGATCGTCTCGGGTGGGCACACGTTGCTGTTGGATGTCGAGGGCCCCGGCCGCTATCGCAAGTTGGGCGGCACCCGCGACGACGCGGCGGGCGAGGCGTTTGACAAGGTCGGTAAAATGTTAGGGCTGGCGTATCCCGGCGGGCCGGAAATCGAACGGGTCGCGCGCGGCGGCAACCCTCAAGCTTATAATTTTCCGCGCTCGATGCTGCAAGACGCGCATCTGGATTTCTCGTTTTCGGGCTTGAAAACCGCGGTGCTCTACACGCTGCAGCGGGCGGAGGGACGGGTGGTGGTCAGCGATCTGGCGGCATCGTTCCAGCAAGCGGTGATCGACATCCTGATCGGCAAAACCCTGCGCGCGGCACAGCAGGCGGGCCGCAACCGGATCGCCTTGTCCGGCGGGGTCAGCCTGAACCAGGCGCTGCGCGGTGCGTTGCAAGCGGCCTGCGCGAAGGCCGGTCACGAGTGCGTGACGGCGGCACCGGATTTCTGCGCCGACAACGCGGCGATGATCGCGTTTGCCGGGTTGTTGCGCCATTTGGCGGGCGAGCGCTCGTCCCTGGGCGAGGACATTCATCCGAATTTGCCGCTGGTCTGAAGCACCGGTCGGGGTGAGTCATTGGAATCCAAACCGAAGAACACGGCAGGGACGGTCCATCCTGTTCCATTAAGAAATTCGAACCGCAACCGAGCGAAGCGAGATGGCCGAACAGTTGATTTCAAATCATGAGGTCAATGGACGCAGATGAACACAGATGAAATCAAAAATCTCTCTTCATCTGTGTTCATCTGCGTTCATCTGCGGTTAAAATCTCTTCTCTTTCTGCTTAATGGAACCGGATTGGCCGGGACGGTTGTTGCCGCCAGGCCGGGCGTCGGGCGCATTGACACCCGAGGGCTCGGGTGGTCAAGCTTCGCCCATGCCGGAGCAACAAGCACCCCACCCACATCCAACTGACACCGAACCGCTGGTGCCCGCCGCGCCGGCCGCGATGCCGCCTGCGGTCATCCTGGCCTTCGTCATCCTGGTGCTGCTAGGCGTGCTGATCGCGCTGGGCCTGCGCGGTGGGATCAACAAGTCCGCGCCGGGCACGGCGGACCTAACCGACTTGCAGGCTGAAGCCACCGCGCTGCGCAGTCAGTTGAACCGTGAACGGGTGGCGATGGGGCTGCGGCCCCTTGAAGGTGGCTCAGAGTCCATCGACGACATTTCAGCGCGGCTTAAAAAGGATGCGGATTCGATCGTGGCGCTGGCCGGCAGCTATCAAGCGATGCTGTCGGAGAAATCCATCGAGCTCTCGGCCAAGAACGCCGAGATTTTGCGTTCCGAGCAACTGCGCCAGAGCCTGGCTGCGGAAAGCGCGCGGCTGCAGGGCGAACTCCAACGCGCGCTGGTGAGTGGTGTGGATGTGGACCTGACGCGCCGCGATCTGTCCGCCATGAAATCCCAGCGCGACGCGCTGGCCGCCGAACTCACCACCGTGCGGCAGCAATTGGCCATCAAAGGCCAAGGGGTGTCCGCCGATGAATTCGCCGATCTCAAGCGCCAATTCGAGGAAACCAAGCGCGCTAAGGAGTTTTTCGAGGCCAAGGTGAAGGCGCTTGATGGCGGGGCGCCGCCCGCAGCTCCCGATCCAGCGCAGCCGTAAGAAGCCACCTCCAGCCATGCCACCTCCGCCACGCCGCCCACACCCCCCGCAGGTCAGCCACCCGCAGGGCCGGAAACCCGCAGCGTCGCGGGTCAACAATGCCGCCGGCGCGGAGCGCGGCTGGGACCCGGTGGCCGCGTGGTATGACAAACTCGTCGGCGAGTCGGGATCGGATTACCACCGGCATGTCATCCTGCCGGCGGCGCTGAAAATGTTAGACCTGCAGCCCGGCGAGTCGATCATCGACATTTGCTGCGGCCAGGGCGTGCTGGCGCCAATGCTGTTAGATGCGGGTGTCGGCCGGTTCACCGGGGTGGATGCCAGCCCGCGGTTGATCGCGGCGGCGCGGTCTCGCCATGGCCATGACCCGCGGGTGGCGTGGTTGGTTGCGGATGTGTGCCAGTCTGGCGCGTGGGCGGATGCCAGCCACGACGCGGCGGCCTGCCTGATGGCGGTGCACGACGTGGCGGACGCGGCGGCGATGTTTTCTAACATCTCCCGCGCGCTCAAGCCCGGAGGGCGGGCGGTGTTCGTGATGATGCACCCGTGTTTCCGCATCCCGCGTGTCAGCCATTGGGGGTGGGACCCCGACCAGAAAATCCAGTTTCGCCGGCTCGATAGTTACCGCACGCCGTTGGAAATCCCCATCACCACGCATCCTGGCAAGGCGACGAGTGAGCACACCGCGTTCCACCACCGGACCCTGGCGGATGTGCTCACGGCGGTGGGCCAGGGCGGCCTTGCCGTGACCGCCTGCGACGAGCTTTACAGCCACCGGCGGTCGCAGGCCACGGGCCCGTTCAGCAAGGCCGAGCATCGCGCCGCCCAGGAGTTCCCGCTGTTTCTCGCCTTGAAGGCGGTTAGAATGTAGCGGCGCTCTGTGAGCGTCGCACTTTTCACGGATGGAGCTTGCGTGGCGCTGTGGCATGACATCAGCGACGGTCGCAGACCGCCGCTACATGCTGAAGTCACGGCCGCAGACCAATGCCTAACAACGTCTGGAAGTGCGGCGGGGTGCTTTCGCGGTCGGCGACGAGGGTTTCCACGGCCTGGAAGCCCGCCTTGTCCAACATCGCGGCCAACCCGCTTTCGGAAAACCCGAGCCAGCGGTCGGCGTAGAGTTCGCGGGCTTCCTCGAAGTGGTGTTGGCCCAGGTCGAGCACGATGAGCCGCCCGCCCGGCTTGAGGATGCGGAAGGCGGCGTCGATCGCGCGTTGCGGGTGCTCCGCGTGATGCAGGGCCTGGCTGAGGATGGCGAGATCCAGCGATTGGTCCGCGATGGGCGGATCCTCGATGTCGCCCAGGCGGTATTCCACATTGGTCAGGCCGTTGCGGATCGCCAGTGCCTGGCCGAATTCGACCATCTTGGGCGCGAGATCCACCGCGATGACCTTTTGGGCGCGCTGGGCGAGGAGTTGCGCCAGGGTGCCCTCGCCGGCACCGAGGTCGGCCACCACCTCGTAATTGAGCACCTTGATGAGCGCCTCGGCGAGCGCCTTCCACGACCGCCCGGGCACGTAGTCCTTACCGAAACGGCCGGCCAGTTCGTCGAAATAGGCGCGCGCGCTGTCCTTGCGTTTGCGCAGCAGATGCCGCAACGATGCCAGATCGGCGGCGACCTCGGGCACCTCCTCGGCCGCCCGGTGGGCGACTTCCATCAGGTCCGGAGCGGCGGTGCAGGAATACATGTTGTTTTTGCCGCTGCGCTCGTCGCTCACCAAACCCGCCGCCTTGAGTTGCGAGAGCTGGGTGGAAATCCGGCTTTGGCCCATGCCGAGGATCTCCTGCAATTCCGCCACCGACAGCGCGTCGCTGCCCACCAAACGCAAGATCCGCAGGCGGGTGGGGTCGGAAAGTAATTTGAGTGATTTGAGCATTGACGCCATGGCAGGTCAGTTGTATCTACGCATCACGATTTGACGATACGAAAAATAAAAAAACATGAGCACCTACATATTTTCCTCTGAGTCCGTGGGCGAAGGCCATCCCGACAAGGTTTGCGACACGATTTCCGACGCCATCCTCGACGCCTGCCTGGCGGTGGATCCCAAGAGCCGCGTGGCCTGCGAAACCTTCGTCAAAAGCAACATGGTCGTCGTGGGCGGTGAGATCACCATCCCGAAAATCGGCAAGAAGCCGATCGGCTCGGTCATCAACATTGAAAAAGTCATCCGCGACGCGGTGCGCGGCATCGGCTACACCAACGATGACGATATTTTCCATGCCGACAAGTTGTTCATCAACAACTACCTGACCACCCAGTCGCCCGACATCGCCCAGGGCGTGGACGCGAAGCACGCGGTCGGCAAAAAACACGCCGAGCAAGGTGCGGGCGACCAAGGGATCATGTTCGGCTACGCCTGCAACGAAACGCCCGAGTTGATGCCCGCGCCCATCATGTTCGCGCACCGCCTCGGGCGCGAGCTGACCCGCATCCGCAAGGCCGGAAAACTGGCCAAGTGGTTACGGCCCGACGCCAAGTCCCAGGTGGCCGTGGAATACGTCGATGGCAAGCCGACACGCATCGTCAACGTGGTCATCTCTACCCAGCACTCTGCGGACGTGTCACATGCTGTGATTGAAAAATTCTGCATCGACCACGTGATCAAGAAGGTGCTGCCCAAGAACCTGCTCACCAAGGACACCGTCTATCTGATCAACCCAACCGGCAAGTTCGTCGTCGGCGGGCCACAGGGCGACAGCGGTCTAACCGGCCGCAAGATCATCGTCGACACCTACGGCGGCATGGGCCGCCACGGCGGCGGCGCCTTCTCCGGCAAGGACCCGTCCAAGGTCGATCGCTCTGCCGCCTACATGGGCCGCTGGGTCGCCAAGAACGTGGTGGCCGCCGGCCTCGCGACCAAGTGCGAGGTCCAGTTCGCCTATGCCATCGGCCATCCGGAACCGCTCAGCGTCCACGTGGACACCTTCGGGACCGGCACCACCAGCGAGAAAAAAATCCTCGCCGGGATCCTCAAGGTGTTCTCGTTCAAGCCCGCCGATATCGTCAAGCAACTCAAACTGCTGCGCCCAATCTACGGCAAGACCACCAACTACGGCCACTTCGGCAAGGACGACGCCGACCTCACCTGGGAAGCCACCGACAAGGCCGCCGCCCTCAAGAAGGCCGTCGGCTGAATGATCTGACCTGTCCGACCTGTCTGACTTTTTATCTCTAACACACCAACCAACTACACACATGAGTTTTACCGACTACAAAGTACGCGACATCGGCCTGGCCGATTTCGGCCGCAAGGAAATTGAAATCGCCGAGCATGAAATGCCCGGGCTGATGGTGACGCGCGCCAAGTATGGCCCGCAAAAGCCGCTGCAAGGCGTGCGCATCATGGGCTCGCTGCACATGACCATCCAGACCGCGGTGCTCATCGAGACGCTCGTCGAGCTGGGCGCGGATGTGCGCTGGGTTTCCTGCAACATCTTCTCGACCCAGGATCACGCCGCGGCGGCGATCGCCGCCACGGGCACGCCGGTGTTTGCCTGGAAGGGCGAAACGCTCGAGGAATATTGGTGGTGCACCTGGCAGGCCCTGGTCAATCCGCAAGGCCTCGGCCCGCAACTCATCGTCGATGACGGCGGTGACGCCACGCTCCTGATCCACAAGGGTTACGAAATGGAGAACGGCTCGGACTGGATCAGCACGCCCTCGGGCAGCCAGGAGGAACAGGTCATCAAGGACCTGCTCAAGGATGTCCAGGGCAAGCAGCCCGGCATTTTCCACTCCATCGTCAAGGAATGGAAGGGTGTCTCCGAGGAAACCACCACCGGGGTCCACCGCCTCTATCAGATGGCCAAGGCCGGCACTCTGTTAGTGCCAGCCATCAACGTCAACGACTCGGTGACCAAGTCCAAGTTCGACAACCTTTACGGCTGCCGCGAGTCGCTGGTGGACGGTATCAAGCGCGCCACCGACGTGATGATCTCGGGCAAGGTCGGCGTGGTCTGCGGCTATGGCGATGTCGGCAAGGGCTGCGCCCAGGCGCTGCGCGGACAGGGCGCCCAGGTCGTGGTCACCGAAGTCGATCCGATCTGCGCGCTGCAGGCAGCGATGGAAGGTTACCGCGTGCTGCCCATCGAGGACACGCTGGGCTGGGGTGATATCTATGTGACCACCACCGGCAACCGCGACATCATCCGTCTCGAGCACATGGAGAAGATGAAGGACCAGGCGATTGTCTGCAACATCGGCCACTTCGACAACGAGATCCAGATCGACCTCCTCAACACCGCCCCCGGCGTGGTTCGCAAAAACATCAAGCCGCAGGTCGACAAGTACACATTCGCGGCCGGCAACAGCATCTACATGCTCGCCGAGGGCCGCCTCGTCAACCTCGGCTGCGCCACCGGCCACCCGAGCTTCGTGATGTCTAACAGCTTTACCAACCAGACACTCGCCCAGATCGACCTGTGGAAAAACCGGGCCACCCACAAGCCGGGTGAAGTGACCGTGCTGCCCAAGCTCCTCGACGAGGAAGTCGCCCGGCTTCACCTCGCCAAGATCGGCGTCAAGCTCACCCAGCTCACTCCCGAGCAGGCCGACTACATCGGCGTGCCGGTGGAAGGCCCGTATAAGGCCGACTCCTACCGCTATTGAGTGTTCTAACCGGCCACCGGCTGCCGTCTCACGACGGCGGCCGGTGGCTTTTTGTTTTCCGGATCGTTCAGGCGCAGTGGGCGGCGAGGAAGCACGGGGTCAGGTGGCGCGGCCTCGATGAGGCCGCATGACACAGCGTGGAGAATGCTGGATGCCAAGGATCAACTGGCGGGCGGGTCATGGCCTGGCC
>Ga0114958_10001240_pt1 | contig 20283 bp, 18 predicted proteins | sample C_130208_EF_Meta_FD_89577 | JGI IMG/M metagenome (GOLD analysis project Ga0114958, IMG submission 89577) | Freshwater microbial communities from Lake Croche, Canada to study carbon cycling - C_130208_EF_MetaG | ecosystem: Environmental > Aquatic > Freshwater > Lake | place: Lake Croche, Canada...
AGAAGTCATCGCACGCCCACGCGATGCATGCACCGGCTGCTCCAGGCAGTCGCTGACCCTGGCCGCCTCTCGTAGCACAGGTTTTCAACCTGTGTGTCTTCCCGGTTTGCGTTCCGCTCGGGGCTGCCCATGCCCATCGCCGGACGCTCGCTGCGGGCATCCTGCCCTTCACTCGCTCGATGCTTTCTCCGCTTCGCCATCCTGGCTTCGCTTGCCGCCGAGCCCGGCTCCCGGGCACGGGCAGCCCCGAGCTGGATTGCTCGTTCGGCATTGGCCGCTGGGGTCAGTTACTGCCCGACGTGCCTGAAACAACCGGTGCATGCATCGCGTGGGCGTGCGATGACTTCTCCACCACGGTGATGCCCCAGGCGAGGGCGAGGCCGAGAGCGAGCGCCGTGGTGAGCAGCACGCGGTCGTGGCTGTGGAACTGCACCTCCGGAAGCAGGTCGGCCGCCGCGATGCAGATGAAGGCTCCGGCCGCCACGGCCATGGCGATGCCGAGCACCACATCCTGGCGGCCGCCCGCAAACGGCAGGCTGGCGAGAAACGCCGCCGCGCCGAGCGGCACGACCGCTGCGTAGGCCGCGTTGACCATCGTCCGCAGTCGGGGCGAGGCACGCGACTCGATCATCAGCGTGGCGATGATGCCCGCGTCGAGCGGTTTGTGAAGCAGGATCGCCAGAAACGTCGCCAGGCCGGCGAACAGCCCCACCCCATGCGCCGCATCAGACCTCACGCTCGCCGCGAGGGCGGCACCGTCGGCCAGGCTGTGGAGCGTCAGGCCGGCAAAGGCGCCGCACCAGGCCCACCGGTTGCCACCCTGGTGGTGAACGGGCCGATGGTGGTCGCGGCCGTGCACAGGGTCGTCATCGTGGTCGTGGTCGCAGCAGCCATCGTCGGGGGTGTGGTGGGCGTGGGCATGAAATGCCCGCTCCAGAAGAAACATCAGAAAGAAGCCGCCAAGCGCCCACGCCATGGTGGTGTCGAGATCGCGGCCCAACTGCATCCAGGCATGCGGAAGCAGGTGGAGCATGCCGACGCCGAGCAGCACGCCTCCGGTGAACGAGAGCAGCACCTGCATCGGCCGATGGCCGAGCGAAGCGAGGGCCACGGACGAGCCGCCAGCAAACGCCGCCGCCGCAATCACCGCGAGCGCCACCGCGAGCGTCACGGCCGAAGTCGCGTTCGGCAGGATGGCGGCGAAAAGGGAAAGACTCATGGCGGGCGTCCGGGTAGGGCGGGCCATGATCCCGCGGCCCGGCGCGGGGGGCAAGTGGCGGCCGACTACCGCCGGAACTGGTATGGCTGCTGCTGGTACTGCTGCTGCGGCGGTTGGTACTGCGGCTGGTATGCCTGCGGATAGACCCGGGCCGAGTATTCCATCTGCTGCCGGTAGCTCGCCATCCGTTCTGTGCTATGGGCATCGCCCGCGGCGATCGCGCCGAGGGCGACGACGATCCCATAGGCGACGAGATTCGGCCAGACGTCGGGCCCGGCGAACTTCAGCGCCGTGCCGAACGATTTCTTCACCTTCGGGCCAAACAGCCCCTGCCGCACCGCCCAGATCTCGTCGAGCACGAGATGCGACAGAAACCCGAGCACCACGGCGCCAGCGATGAAGTAGCGGTGGAGCGGTTCCGTCGAAACAAACGCCAGGAATGTGATCTGTCCGGCGATCGCCGCCGCCGGCACGCTGTGGAGCATGCCCCGCTGCTTGGAGTAGTTTTCGAGCAGCCAGGCGAGCCCGAACCGTACGGTCGCGTAGATGGCGGCGGCCGCGAGGATCATGCCCTCAAGCGGTAGGCCCCACTGCTGAAACCGCTGGATCATCAGCATGGGAATGATCGCGGCCGCAACACCCACCGTCTCCTTCAGCGGGACTCCCTCGCCGCTGTCGAGGTCGGGGAGCATGCCGGAGGCAGCACAGAGGCCCGCGCCGAGGGCAGCCGTCATCGGGGGCATGCCGCCGAGATGCCATGCGGCCGCGCCGTAGCCAGCGCCCATGATGGACGAGCCGATGATGTGCGCTCGGAATCCGGGCACGGCGCGCTTCCCTGCTAAGGCCCCCCTCGGCCCGGAATCCATTCCGGACCGCGCAGACTCTCGATCGGTATCGGCCGTCGCTCTGAAAACCGTCAGCCAACGACGCGGCGCATCCCCTGCACCGCCAAAAACATACGACCGGCCTTATTCGCCATTTCCAGCCGCGAGCGCACGAAAAACCAACAAAACAGACAATCCTGGCAAGGCAGGTGGTATGCGCAGTAAAAAGCAACCCGCAAAACGCACGCAATTCAGAGATACTGGGGGCTCTCGGTAGCCTGCATCGCCTGCGAAGGCTTTTTGGATCAGGCATGGCTGCCGGGGAAAACCGGCCCTCGAGCACCCGCATTTCTGCCCTTCATGAGCAGGCGCGATCGCCTCTACACTCCTCCGCCCTGAGTGCATTCATCCCCCGGAGACCGACCGGCGATGGCGATCGAAGGCTATGACCTGGTGATGCTGGGCATCCTCGCGGCAGCCGCGGTCCTTGGCTATTTCAAGGGCATGGTCTGGCAGATCGCCTGGATCGCGGGGATTGCCGCGAGCGGTTTCCTGGCGCTGCGATTCAGTGGCCAGCTGGCCCCCATGTTTGGCCAACAGGCTCCGTGGAACCGGCTGATCGCGATGCTGGCGATCTACGTGGGCACCTCCCTGGCCGTGTGGCTCGTGTTTCGCGTCATCTCAGGTGCCATCAATGCGATCCACCTGTCGGCGTTCGACCACCAACTCGGCCTGCTGCTGGGCATCGCCAAGGGCGCGCTGGTGTGCGTGGTGGTGACCTTCTTCGCGGTCACGCTCGCCCCGGCCTACCGCAACCAGATCGTGGCCAGCCGCAGTGGCCGCCTCGTCGCCGAAATCATCATGCGGGCCGACGAGATCCTGCCGCCGAATATCGTTGAGCCGGTGCAGCCGTTCGTGAAGCAGTTCGAGGATCAGTTTCGGCAGCCGGCGGCCGGAGGCGCACCGCAGCCCCCTGCCAGCCTCGCGCAGCCGTCGGCCCTGAAGGCCATCTGGGAGAGCGTGACCTCGGCAACGGCCTGGACGAACTCCGGAGCCGTGCCGGCCGTGCCGGCCGGGTTCCAGGGGCAGGGGCAGGGGCAGGGGGGCCAGGCCGCGCCAGCCGGGTTCATCTCGCCAGCCGCATGGGGCGGACCGACGGCGGCTCAGGCTGCTCCGGCACAACCGGCACGACCCACGACCAGCGGCTTCCCGAACCGGCCGATGATGCAGCCGCCGCAACCGGCTCCGCCGGGCCAGTTCCCGACCGGCGCCCAATCGCCGCTCCCGATCCGCTGACGCTGCTGTTGCTTCGACCGAACGCTGAACGCCGTCGCCGCGCACCGGATCTCTTGGGCACCAGACCCGACGTTGCGAGGCGCGAATCAGACCATCCGGTAACCGAGTTTGCGAACCACGTGACGGAGCAGGGCAGGCGAGCAGAAAGCCTGGAAAACAGGGGCTAAACGCAAGCCCCAACCGGACATAAGAGACATTATCGGACGTTGCGGAGAGGGGCGGAATCGGGGCGGTCAGCTATCCCGTCACCACGTTTCCAATGCCCTGCCTCGCTCGGTTCGGGGTTGCCCACGCCCCATCGCCGGACGCTCGCTACGGGCTTCCAAGTCCTTCACTCGCTCGATGCTGACTGCGCTTCGGCATCCTGCCTTCGCTGGTCAGCAACGCCGGCTCCCGGGCCATGGGCAACCCCTCACCGTCACAACGACGCCGTCCCTATTCCGTAAACACGCCCATGCGGCGAAACTTTTCGTACCGCTCCGACACCAGCTGGTCGCGGGGCTTAGCCAGGAGTTCGCGGAGCGACCGCGTCAGGAACATTTTCAGCCGAGCCGCCATCCGCCGCGGGTGCCGGTGGGCGCCACCCGCCGGCTCCTCGATCACGGCATCGATCACGCCAAACTCCTTGAGGTCGGCCGACCGAAACCGCAGCGACCGCGCCGCCTGGGCCTTGAACTCGACGCTCTTCCAGAGGATGCCGGCGCAGCCCTCCGGGCTGATCACGCTGTAGTAGGCATGCTCCAGGACGGCCACCCGATCGCCAACACCGATCCCAAGAGCCCCGCCGGAGCCCCCCTCGCCGATCACCACGCAGACGATCGGCACCGGAAGCGTGGCCATCAGGAACATGCTCTCGGCGATCACCTGCGCCTGGCCGCGTTCCTCGGCCCCCACGCCAGGATAGGCGCCCGGCGTGTCGATCAGGCAGATCACCGGCAGCCCATACTTCGCCGCCATCCGCATCTTGCCCATCGCCTTGCGATAGCCCTCCGGATGAGCGCAGCCGAAGTGGCAGGCCTGCCGCTCGGCCAGCGTCTTTCCTTTCTGATGCCCGATGACCAGAACCTTGTGTTGGTCGAGTTTGGCGAACCCGGTGAGCATCGCCCGGTCGTCGCCAAACGACTTGTCGCCGTGGAGTTCGACGAACTCGTCGAACACGAGGTTCAGATAGTCGCTCGTTTTCGGGCGATTGGGGTGCCGAGAGACCTCGACCGTCTGCCAGGGGTCGAGGCTGCCGAAGACCTTCTTCTGAACTTCGACGAGTTCCCGCTTGAGCCGTCGGAGCTCCTCCGGCTCCTGGCCCCCGAGGGGCGCTGCCTCCAGGGCGGCAATCCGGTCCTCGATCTCGTAGATCGGCTTCTCGAGCGGCAGTCGATGCAGTCCGGCGGCCATCGGTGTCGGGGCTCCGGGGAAGGTGATTCGGACCTCTGAGTGTCGCCGCCCGCGAAATCCCGCGTCAACCGAGGAAATCGGGCGGCGGGGGCGGCACGGGCAGTTCACAGGGTGCAAAGCTGTGCTCCTGAATGGTATCCGCTTCTCCGTAGCGCAGGTTTTCAACCTGCGGCACTCGAAGTTTCCACAGGTTGAAAACCTGTGCTACGGGAGGCCTGTGCTACGGGGAACCCGTTCTATACGGACACCCGCTCCACCAGCCGGATCGAGCGGAGTTGCTGGAGCACCTCCTTCATCGAGGCCGGCCGGTCGGACGGCTTCTTCGCGAGCATCTGGCGGAGATACTTGGCCGCACCGGTGGTGGCGAGCTTGTTGAAGGCGTCGACGGCCGGAACCGTGGCCGAGACGTGCTTGTTGAGCAAGTCGTTCGTGTCGGCCCCCGTGTAGGGCGGCCGGCCCGCGATCAGTTCGAAGATCACGCAGCCGAAGGAATAAATGTCGCTCCGCGCATCGAGCGCCTCGCCTCGAATCTGCTCCGGCGACATGTAGCTTGGCGATCCCTGGGCGGGCGTCTTGCTTCCAAGCAGCTTGCCAAGGAAGCCCGACGATTTGGCCGCGATCGCGAGGTCAATCAGCTTCACCTGGCCATCGGCGGCCGCCAGCACGTTGTCAGGCTTCACGTCGCGATGCACCCAGCCGCGGGCATGCATGTGGTCGAGGGCGAGCGCCGTCTCCGTCACGATCCGCTGGAGCTTGGGCACGAGGTGCTCAACGCCAGCCGCGACCTGCTTCTTCAGGTTCGGCGCGGGAAACAACTCCATCACGAGATGCGGCAGCCCCCCCTCCTCGGAAAGCCGGTCGATCTTGATGATCGTGGGGTGGTCGAGTGACGCGGCCACCTTAAGCTCGTGCTCGAGCAGCTTCCGCTGGCCCGCGTCGTTCGCCATCGACGGCACGATCACCTTGACGGCGACCTTCTTACGGGCCTTCGTGTCGAGCCCCTCCCACACCTGGCAGTATTTGCCGAGGCCAATCTGCTGGACGAGCCTGACGGGGCCGAGTTGTTCGGGGATCGCGGTCATGATCGGGTGCGGTGCGAGGGTTCGGACACGGTCGTCGTCGGCCAGTCATGCCCGAGGTCGATCGCCACGAGCACGAGCCCCTCCGGCGGCGCCGTCGGACCCGCGGTGGGCCGACTGCGGGCTGCCAGCGCCCCCCCGAGCCATTCGGGAGATCGCTTTCCCGCGCCGACCAACACCAGCGAGCCGGCGATGATCCGAACCATGTTGTACAGAAATCCGTTCCCCTCGACCTCGATCCAGACTTCCGCCCCCGCGGCGTCCGTGGCCAGCGGCGGTCGAAACACCTCGAGAGAGTGGATCGTGCGAACCTTCGAGAGCCGCGTGGAAGGCAGGGTCTCGAAGCTCGTGAAGTCGTGCTCGCCGATGAGGGCCGTGGCCGCCTCTCGCATCCGTTCCTCGTCGAGCCGGCCCCGCCAGTGCCAGACGAGGTGCCGATCGAGCACCGGCCTCCAGGATGCGTCGTGGATCCGGAAGCGATACCGCTTTCGAATCGCGGCCGTCACCGGGTCGAAGTCGGGCCCCACCTCCCTCCCCTCGCGAACGGTGATGTCGCGAGGCAGCGTCGCGTTGAGCGCCCGCACCCAGACGCCGGCGGCGTGGCCGCTCGTCGAGGTAAAGGCCACCACCTGGTCGAGGGCGTGCACGCCGGCGTCGGTGCGGCTCGCCCCTTTCAGCACGAGTTCCTCACCCGACACCTCGCGGATCGCCGCGGCGAGAGTCCCCTGCACCGTCGCCTGGTTTGGCTGCACCTGCCAGCCCGAGTACCGCGTGCCCTCATAGGCGAGTCGAATCGCGATCCGTCGGCCGACGACCGCGGACGCGTCAGCGGGCACCGGCGGCGAACTCATGACCGGCCCGAGTGCCCTGCCCCCTTCAGTCCGTGCTTCGCCAGATACTCGGCGATCTGCACGGCGTTGGTGGCAGCGCCCTTGCGGAGGTTGTCGGACACGCACCAGAGTGCGATGCCATTGGGGCACGAGATGTCTTCGCGAATCCGGCCCACGAACACCTCATCGCGGCCGCTGGCCGTCCGCGGTTGCGGATACCGCTTGGCCGCGAGGTCATCCTCGACCACGATGCCGGGAAATCCAGCGAGCAACTTCCGAGCCTCGTCGGCAGTGAGTTTCTTTTCGGTCTCGATCAGGATCGACTCACTGTGGCCGTTGGCCACCGGCACGCGAATGCAGGTGGCGCTGATCGCGATCGATTCGTCGCCGAGGATCTTTCGCGTCTCGAGCACCATCTTCATCTCTTCGCTGGTGAACCCGTTGGGTCTGGGCGAGCCGATCTGCGGAATCAGGTTGGCAGCGATCCGGTGCGGGAAGACCTGGTTTGTCTCCGGCTCCTTGCCCAGCCAGGCGGTGGTCGCCTGCTCGAGTTCGCGGGTCGCGGCCAGCCCCGCGCCGCTCACTGCCTGGTAGGTGCTGACGATCACCCGCTTTACGCGGGCGGCGTCATGCAGCGGCTTCATCACCATCACCATCTGCGTGGTGGAGCAGTTCGGGCTGGCGATGATCCCCTTGTGGGTCGCGATCGCCTCCGGGTTGACCTCCGGAATGACGAGCGGCACCTCGGGGTTCATCCGGTAGAAGGCGCTCTCATCGACGACGACGGTGCCCCGCTCCACCGCCCACGGCACAAACTCGGCCGCGATCTCGTCGGGCGTGCTGCCGATCGCCACATCGACGCCCTTGAAGGAATCGGGCGTGAGCACCTCGACGTCGTGGGTCATGTCACCGACGCGGACCGGCGTGCCGGCGGAACGAGCTGACGCGAGCAGCTTGAGCCGCTTCGCGGGAAACTTCCGCTCCGCGAGCAAGTCGAGGATGATGCGGCCCACGGCGCCCGTGGCGCCGACAACGGCGAGCGTGTCGATCATGGATGGTCCGAAGGGGTTCCTGGGAGAATGTCGGGCGAATCGGGGTTCCGGAACGTGAACGGTCGCAGCAGGCTCTCGAACGTGGTGGCCGAAACGAACGCCAGGTTGGCGGCGATCATGGCCAGGCCAAACTCCATCATGCCCATGGCGAGCCCGATCCCCAAGTGGACCAGCACCGCCATCGCGAGGCAAAGCGGCCGCGTCAGCCGCGGCCAGACGAGGGCGGCGTAGGTTGCCTCCCACCAGAGAGTCGCCAGAGTCAGGGCGTTGACGACGAGCGGGTGACCCGCGAGCCCCCGGAGGTCGAGCGTGCGGTAGCGGTCGTTGGCGATCGCCCCCCAGAGGGCTGTGCCCTCCCACCAGCTCGCCCCGAAGAGTTTTCCCGCGCCGGAGAAGCAATAGACCACGCACAAATGCACCTGCAGCAACCGCAGGGCGATGCCAGCCCGGACCGAGGACTCCCCTCCCCTGCCCTGCCCCGGCCCGGCGAGCAGGCGGTCGACCGACATCCTTGCGCCGCTCGGGCCGATCACCAAAGGCACGAGTAGCATGCCGAGCGTGTCGTCGAGACCGAAGACATTCAGCGGCGCGCGATTCGCGGCGCTGACGAGACCGAGAAACGAGACGAGGGCCGCCAGCGGGGTCGCCAGGCCGATCGTGAGAAGGATCGCCGCCACGAGCGAGATGCCGGCGACCACCCGAATCATGGTGGGCGACGACGCGACGAAGTAGCCGCTCCACTGCCAGGGCTGGTCGTTCATCCGCCAGACCTGATCGGGCCGCAGCCAGCCGCGATCGCCGAAGAAGGCGTCGGCGTCGAGCAGCCAGACGACGCACGACCAGGTGAGGATCAGGCCGGTGACGATCCGGATCACGGCGAGCGGAAGCGGATCGGCCGGCGTGAACCAGAACGCGTTCCACGCGGCGACCCACTCGGCGAGCCAGCCGCGGCTCACCAGGACCGGCGCCGGCGGCTGGGCGGCTGACCGGCTGACGGTGCGGCGGGCGGGCAGGGAGCGGACGGTGGTCATCGTGGCGGCTCCGCCCAGGCGTAGGAGCCAAGCGGTGTGACCGCGTCAGCAAACGTGCCGCTGGCGAGCACCTCGCCGGGATCGGGCAGATAGTGCTCGACCGTCTCGAGCGTGACGCTCAGCCCGCCCTCACGCCGCAGCAGGTTGGTCGCCACGCCCTTCACGAGCGGCTGCCAGTCGCGCTTCGCCCGCTCGCGAATGTCTGCGGGCGCATCGGCCAAGGGGACGAGCGCCGAGATCTTCTCGCTCACCATGAAGCGGCGGTGGTAGAGCAGCCGCGGGCGGTCGAGGGCTTCGTCGGGAATCCGACCGGACCGCGTGGAGCCGTCAGGCATCGTCATCGTCCAGCGAATCGTGTGGCCGGGGCCGGGGTTTGGGGCGAAGAACCGGTAGCCGTGACCGAGATAGAGCGCCCCCACCAGCGGCCGCAACGGCTGCAGGATGCGGCTCGCCAGTTCGCTCGCCGGCGCGGGCCCCGCCAGCGGCGGCACGATCACGGCCGCGAGGTAGGCGAGGATCGCCACCGAGGCACAGCCCCGGGCCACGGGCGACCACCGGCTCGCGTTTGACTCGGGGAACTTCATGGACACCGCAACCTCTTTCGACCACAGGGAGCATCGGACCGTTCGACCGGCTCGCTCCACTGCCGCTCACGGCAACCCTAGGTCGCGTTTTTCCGGAAGGACGCGCGGCGACGGCACAGGTTGAAAACCTGTGCTACGGGCAGAACACAGGTTGAAAACCTGTGCTTCGAGGGGGCGAAAATCCCGGTCATGCGGGTCATGCCGCCAGCCACGCGGCCGTCCGCAAACGAAAATCCCCGCGTGGCACGGGGCCACGCGGGGATCTCGTGAACTCGATCGTTCCGATCCGCGGCTCAGTTGAGCGACGCGGTCGTCTCGGCCGACGCCGTGCGGGCGGCGGGGTCGAGCACGAGGTCAACGACGTCGCCAGCGGCGAGGTCGATCACCTTCGAAACCGTCCGCTCCTGGCCGTCGACGACGGTCGCGACGCGGATCTCGTAGCCCTTCCAGGTCTTGCCAGCCGGGAGGCTCGAGGTCTCGAACGTCCGCACGTCGCCCGTGGAGGCGGTGGCGCTGCCGGCGAGCCAAACCTTCGCGTCGACCGGCACGCGGAGAGTGACGCTCGTCTTCGGGGCCTCGACAGCCGCGTTGAACGAGACGCTCGACCGCTGACCGGCGGTCAGCGAAACGACCTTCGTCGTCTCCTTGCCGGCGTCGGTCGCCATCCGCACCACAAACTCATACTTCTGGCCGGCAGTCAGGCCGCGCGACAGGTAGCGGCGAACCGCGCCCTGCGAGGTGGTCTTCGTGCCGTTGACATACACCGTGGCGTCGGCAGGCACCTCGACCACGAGCATCGCGCCGTCGGCCGGCACGGTCTCGCGGGACGTGGAGTCGAAATCACCGGGCACTGCCGAGGGCGTGCCGATGATCTCGCCGCCGACCATCGACGGGGTCTCGTTGATCACGCGGTATGACTCGATCGGCATGGCCGAGGAGTAGCCCTCAACGGAGGACGAGCTGGAGTAGCCGCCATACGAACCACCGTAGGACCCGCCGTAGGAGCCGCCCGACGAACCACCGGAGGAGCCGTAAGACGACGAGTAGCTGCCGCCGGATGAGCCACCCGACGAACCGTAGCTACCACCGGACGAACCGTGGCGAGCCGCACGCATCGCACGCTTGTAGGCGTGGTGCGAGCCAGCGCTGCCGCCCGACGAGCCGTAGGAGCCGTACGTGCCGTAGCCGCCACCCGACGACCCGCCGCTGAACGAGCCCGAGCTGCCACCGGACGAACCGCCCGAGCTCCCGCCGGACGAACCGCCCGAAGAGCCACCGGACGAGCCCGACGAGCCGTAGCCACGATAGCGGTGGTGCCAGCCGGCCTGCACGTCGCAGGTCGCCGCGGCGACCGCGACAAACGAAACCAATCCAGCGATTCGAATCCAGCGACGCTGCGACACCATGTCGGTGAAACTCCCGAGTTATTTCGCGTTAATGTTGAGGCCAGCCCCGAAACGGTTTCAGGCACCATGCCGTTATGCTGAGCAAACATAGTTTGCCGGTTAGGCAAATCAAGGATTCTGGGGAAGATATTCCGTCGGATTTTCTAACCCGCTGGGGATGGCCGACCTCAGAAATCTGCTGCCGCCGACCGCAGACGGGGAGCAGCATGGGAGATGAGGCCGAAAACCTCTGTTTTTCAAGGGTCGTCTGCCGGGAGGAGTGTTCACCGCGACTCGCCCTCCAGGCCCACGGCGTCGACCTCGAAGGTGCCGGTCGCACCGGCCATGCCGACCATGAGACTGCCCTCCCTCGCCCATACCGGCACGTCGATCCGGTGATCCACGTCAGTCCAGGCGAAGTCGCCGGTCCAGGGACCCACGATCGCTGTCGATGACCGGCGGCGATCCGCGTCGAGAAATCGGACCGCAAAACAGGGCCGTTCGTCCGGAGTGCGTCCGGCAATCACGCCGCTGCTGCACACCTTCGCGCGGATGCGGAGGCTCTGAACCTTCGCGCCATCCACGGCGAAGCCCTGAAAGATCTGTGCCGGCCGGCCGGGCTCGGAGTTGTGAAACCGAAGCGCGCGACTCCCCTGCCCTGCCCCATCGCTGACCACCTCGCACTGCCGGCCGTAGTACCAGGCCGCCGGCAGCCTCCCGCCTTCGATGAGCTCCTCGAAGCCGCCGTTCTTGACCGACGGCCGACCGCCGTCGGGCTGCACGCGTCGCGACTCCTCGGCGGCGCCCGTCATCGGCACGAACAGCGTCGGCTCGATCGTCTCGCGAACCAGTTCAGCACCGCGGCGGGTGATCCTCACGAGCCTCTGCTCGAACCGCTCGCCGACTGGAATCATCATCCGGCCACCGTCGGCAAGTTGGTCGAGGAGCGGCTGCGGAACGTCCTCCGGCGAACAGGTGACGATGATGCCGTCGAAGGGCGCGTGCTCCGGCCAGCCCTGGAAGCCGTCGCCGGCCTTCGTCACGACGTTGTCGTAGCCGAGGCGATCGAGAGTATGGCGGGCCTTCTCTGCAAGTGGCTTCTCGATCTCGATGGAATAGACCGTCTTTACGAGCGGCGCAAGAACCGCCGCCTGATAGCCGCTGCCCGTGCCGATCTCGAGCACCCGATCACCGGGCCGCGGTTGCAACTGCTCGGTCATCACCGCCACCACCAGCGGCCCTGAGATCGTCTGCGCCTCGCCGATCGGCAACGCCATGTCGAGGTAGGCCTTCGCCCGCTGCGCAGCCGGCACGAACTCGTGCCGCCGCGTGATCCGCATGCTCTCCAGCACCCGTGGATCAGTCACGCCGGCGGCCGCGATGTCGTCGCGGACCATCCGCTCTCGGGCGGCGACGAAGCTGTCGACCGGGGCAGCGACCGCGGCCCCGTAGGCCAACGCCACGATCATTGCGAAGGCCGCAGCGACTCGACGCATCACGCCTCCCAACGCCGCCATCCGGCCGGGGTTCACCGCTTGGGGCCAGGCTGACTGCCGACGAGTTCGATTTCGAACACCAGCACCTCGTTGGGCTCGATCGTGGGGGGCGAACCCTCGTCGCCGTAGCCCATGGCCGGCGGGAGGTGGATCCGCCACTTCGAGCCGGTCTTCATCAGCGGCAGCGCCTCCTGCCAGCCGGGAACGACACCGCGCAGCGGAAACTGCGCCGGCGGCCCCGCCGGATCGGTGCCATCGAACCGCGTGCCGTCGATGTGCGTGCCGGCGTAATGAGCCGTGACCACGTCGTCAAGGGTCGGCTGCGGCCCCGTTCCTTCCTTGAGAACCTCGTAGAGCAACCCGCTCGGCAACGCCTTCACGGAGGGCTCGGCCGCCTTCTTCTTGAGATACTCGGCCCCCTTCGCCAGGTTGGCCTTCGCCGCGGCCTGCATCTTCTCGACCATCTCGCGTTGCTTCTGTCGCATCAGCGCCTCGAGGCCGGCGAGCGCCACGCGAAACTTCGGCTCGTCAAGACGCGGCTGCTTGCCCGAGACCGAGTCGGCGAGGCCCGCCGCGAGCCCGGCCGGATCGACGGGCGACCCCATCTGCTGCTGCTCGGCGAGGATCTGCTGCCCGATCCGGAAGCCCATCGCGTAGCCCATGTCATCGGCCGATGCCTGCGGCCCCGCGACCGGCGGCACCGCCAGTGTCTCGACCGTGCCCTGCGCGATGACGAGTCGGCACGCACACGCCCCGATCACGATCACGACACCCAACCACGATGGACTCCGCATGTCGATCTGGCTCCCTCGTTTCATGGCACGACCGATCCGGGCACCCGCGGGGATGCCGCCATCGCGGAGAATAGCAGAAGCCCCCGCCCGCGTGCCGCTCAGGAATCCCCGGCCGGCCGCGCCAGGGTGCCGCGGGTGAGCTCCAGGAAGGCCGTCTCCAGATTGACCTCCTGTTCGCGAAGCGACACGAGGCCGTGACCCTCGGCGACCAAACGGGCGGCCAGCGCCGAGCCGTCCGGGATACCGTCTGCGAGCGCCACCACCACCTCGCCATCCTTGACGGTCACCGCCGCCGACTCGGAACACCTCTCCAACGCCTTCGCCGCCGCCTCGGGAGATCCCACCACTCGGATGCGAACCGTCGGCCGACCGCGGACCTGAGCGAGCAGGTCCTGCACGTTGCCGCACGCCAGCAGCCGCCCGTACTCGATGATGCCCACGCGATTGCAGATGTCGGCCAACTCCGGAAGGATGTGGCTCGACACCAGGATCGTCTTGCCCATGCCCTGGAGTCGCTTGAGCAGGTTGCGCATCTCGATCCGCGCGCGGGGATCGAGGCCGCTGGCCGGTTCATCGAGGAGGAGCACCTGCGGATCGTGCAGCAGCACGCGGGCGAGGCCAAGCCGCTGGGTCATGCCCCGCGACAGGCTGGTGACCAGTTCGTCCCGCTTGGCGACGAGGTCGACCAGTTCCAGCGACCGCTCCGCCACCTGCCGCCGCTTCGGGCCGTCAATCCGGTAGGCGGCCGCAAAGAACTCCAGGTATTCGATCACCCGCATGTCGTCGTACACGCCGAAGATGTCGGGCATGTAGCCGATGGCGCGGCGAATCTCGCGGGGGTGGGTGTAGATGGAGTGGCCGCAGACGTAGGCCTCACCCCAGGTGGGCGAGAGCAGCGTCGAGAGGATACGAATCGTGGTCGTCTTACCGGCGCCGTTGGGGCCGATGAAGCCGAACAGGTCTCCCTGCTCCAACTTCAGCGTGAGGGATTCGAGCGCGAAGAAATCGCCGTACTTCTTGGTCAGGTCGATCGTTTCGATCATGGAACAGCCTCCGCGGCGAGGGGGATCACGATCCGGCAGAGCGTCGGAGCGGCGGCCGAGGTGGGCAGCGGGCCGGCGGCGCCGCCGACGTCCCAGCGGGTCGTCGGCACCTCCGCCGCCACGGTGCCGACGAGCACGGCCCGATCGACGGCGAGCAGCGGCGAGAGATCGAGGCGGCCGAGCCGGCCCGCCTCGAGACCGGTGTAGGCCGTGCCTCCCGCGGCCCCCTGGAACGCCGCCACCTCGATGATTCGGGCGACATCGGCGTTCGTCGGATCCCACGTCATGCCGGCCTCGCGATCCTTGGCGGCCGCGCGGCGGGTGAGGGCGCTGGCCAGCGACCGAGGCCCCCGGCCGGTCGCGGTGTCGTAGCGATCGCCGGGCCGGAGCGTGCCCACGTCGTAGAGCCAGCCGGCGTGAAGCAGTCGGCAGTTTTCGATGGCGAACGGCAGGTGGTGCGACACGGCACCGGCCAGCGTGGCCTGCGAGGTGAGGGCGAGCGAGGAGGTCACCACCGGCACGTCGGCGCAGCCCGACCATTCCGCCTCGAAGAGCCTGCTCGCCGCGGCGGCAACGGGCACGTCTTCGAGCGCGGCGAGCGAACCGCCGTAGCTGTAGTCGGCCGCCGCCAGCGACGGATGGGGAACGACGGCATCGAGTCCGCCGAACCCGCGGCCCGCCACACCCCACCAGGTGACGGCTGCCTGGCGGTCGGCGCAGGCCGTGCCCGTCGCCGGCTCCACGGCCACGTCGAGCGTGTCGTTTTCCGGCGAGAGAACGGCGAGCCACGACGTCCCGCGAATGTGTCCGCTTCCGGCGTCGACGTCGATCACATCGGCGGTGTGGGCGATCGCCTCGCGACCGCCGCCCCATCGGCCCTTCAGGCCCCACGCGGCAGCCGTAAAACCAGCCGCGAGGATCGGAAGCGTGAGCCAGGCAATCCACGGTCGCCCCTGCTTCGAGACGAACCACCAGTCGAGTGGATAGAGACAGAGCACATAGAGCAGGCCGAGTCCGGCGAGCACTTCAAAGGGAACGGGCGATACCTTGCGGCCATGAGGTGCCTGATCGGCCGACGTGGCGGTGGCTGGGAACGTGTCGAGGGCGGCATGCAACTGGCCTGCCAGATCGGGCATCCCAGATCGTTCGGAGGACCGTTGATCGAGTCCGCCTCGCGATCGCCCGCCGAGCGCCGCGGCCAGGAGCGTGTCGCAGCCCGACCAGCCGCGCAGCGGTTCGCCGTCGAGATCGAGGCCGAGCCAGGTGACGGTGCCAAGTCCGCGGGCACAGCGGGCGACGATCGGACCGCCGCCCGCCTCAACCGCCGACACCAGCACGACGCCCGAGATCGGCCCCACAAACCGCGGCACCGGCACCCCGTCGGGTGGCACGCGATCGACGAGTCCGCCGGACCGCGCGTAGGCCTCGACCGGCCCGAGGCGCCTGAGGCGCACGATCTTTTCGAAGGTTCCTGGCAGCCAGTCGGATACCGGGGATCCAATCGCGGCCACCTCCGCGGCCGACGCCCCGCAGACGAACACGAGACTGCCGCCGTCCCGAACCCAGGCATCGATTCCCGCGCGGACGTCGGGCGGCAGTCGGGTGGCCGCGCTGCCGCTGATGACGATGGCGTCGACGGCATCAAAACTCCGCCGCGACGCGGTCGCGGCATACGGCGGCGTGTCGGTCATGACCACCGTGGTGCTCCCCCGATCGCGGTCGACCAACCGGGCGGCTCTGGGGACGGGAGGCAGGTCGCCATACGCAACGATCACGTGGTCGGTCGACAGGATCGGATCGACCAGCCGGTCTTCCGTCGTCGTGGTTGCACCTCCGCCAGGACTGGCCACGTCGACGCGATAACGGCCCGACGGCCGACCGAACCGCACGCACAGCCGGGCTTCGACGCGATCGCCCACCTGCGCAGCGAGGGCGGCCGGCGATCGGACCAGTTGGCCGTCGTCGTCCTCGGCCCAGACGCGGACTTCCTGCCCGGCCTCGAGCCCGCCATCCATAGCGGACACCACCAGCGGTGTCCACGACCCGATCCGCCAGCGACCGCCGAAGCCTGCCGCCACGTCGAGCCGGCCGGGCTCCGCTCCATGCGTCGGCAGGCCGCCGCCAGCGAGCATCAGCATCAGCGCCGCGACCAACGCACCGGGCCACGACCCGCGCCGCCAGTTCATGGCTTCTCCGCGTCGGGGCAGGTGCAGACGAACTGGCCGCATCCCGGACAGCCGGTACCGTATTTGCGACGGACGGCGTCGTCGAGATCGACGCCGACGACGTTGGCGATCGTCACCAGCCAGGCGAGCACGTCGGCAAACTCGAGCGCCTGCTCCTCGTGCGTGCCGCTGCGGAGGGCCGTGGCGAGTTCGCCGATCTCCTCCGTGAGCCACATGAACGTACCCTCGACGCCCCGCGAGGCGTCTTTGTCGTGGTACATGGCGCGGATCAGGTCTTGAAACTCCCGCAGCGTCATCGTGGTGGTGGCTCCCGGTAGGTCGGTCGGCGATCGGGCATGGCGAGTCTACAAAACCCCGTCACCGCCGTGCGGACGGTGGAGTGGGTGCCGGCCGCCCTGCCGCCGGCTACGATGAGGGGCTCCCCGGCACGCTGGATTTCCCATGACCACGCCCCGCCCGATCCGCATCTTCGACACCACGCTCCGCGACGGCGAGCAGTCGCCTGGGGCGAGCATGAACCTCACCGAGAAGCTGGAGGTCGCCCAGGCGCTCGTGCAGCTCGGGGTGGACGTGATCGAGGCCGGCTTCCCGATCGCATCGCCGGGCGACTTCGAGAGCGTGCGCGAGATCGCAAAGGTGGTGAAGGGCTCGGCGGTCTGCGGCCTGGCCCGCTGCAACGACGCCGACATCGACCGGGCGTGGGAAGCGCTCAAGGCCGCGGAGCAGCCCCGGATCCACGTGTTTCTCGCGACCAGTTCGATCCATCGTGAGTTCAAGCTGCGGATGACCGAGGCGGAGGTGCTCGCCCGCGCCGTCGCTGGTGTGACGCGGGCCCGGGGCCACTGCGCCGACATCGAGTTCTCGCCCGAGGACGCGGCCCGCACCGAGATCGACTTCCTCTGCCGCGTGGTCGAGGCGGTGATCGCCGCGGGCGCGACAACGGTGAACATTCCCGACACCGTCGGTTACGCCACGCCCACGCACATGCACCGCGTGATCAAGAGCCTGGTGGACCGCGTGCCAAACATCGACAAGGCGGTGATCAGCACCCACTGCCACGACGACCTCGGCCTCGCCGTGGCCAACAGCCTGGCGGCCGTCGAGGCGGGCGCCGGCCAGATCGAGTGCACGATCAACGGCCTCGGCGAGCGGGCGGGCAACTGCTCGCTCGAGGAAGTGGTGATGGCGCTGCGCACGCGGGGCGACTACTACCAGTGCTCCACGCGGATCATCACGCAGAAGCTCGTGCCGACCAGCCGGCTGGTGGCCACCATCACCGGCATCAAGGTGCCGCGAAACAAGGCGATCGTGGGCAAGAACGCGTTTGCCCACGAGTCGGGCATCCACCAGGACGGCATGCTCAAGGAGCCGCGCACCTACGAAATCATGCGACCGGAGGATGTGGGACTGGAGCGAACCGACCTCGTGCTCGGCAAGCACAGCGGCCGGGCGGCGCTCGCCGACCGGGCGAAGGCGCTCGGCTACCAGCTCACCCCGGAGCAACTGCAGACGGTCTTTGAGCGGTTCAAGCTGCTCGCCGACCGCAAAAAGGAGATCTACGACGGCGACATCGCGGCGCTCTGCGAGCAGGAGTTCTCCGCCCTCCCGGAGCAGTTCGTCTACGAGGGCTACACCCTCACGAGCGAGTCAGGGGCGGCTCCAACCGTCACGCTCCGCGTGCTCCAGGACGGCCAGCCGCAGTCGGCGACGATCACGGCCGGCGACGGCCCGATCGACGGGATCTTCCTGGCGATCGAGAAGCTGACCGGCATCACGACGGTCTGCCGCGACTTCCGCGTGCAGGCGGTGACGGTGGGCAAGGACGCGCAGGCCGAGGTGACGGTTGAACTCGAGCACGCGGGCCAGGTGCAACGGGGCCGCGGCGTCTCCACCGACTCACTCGAGGCATCGGCAAAGGCGTTTCTTGCCGCCACGAATCGGCTCGCCCTCGGCGGCGGCCCGCGCCTGCATCCCCAACGGGCGTGAGCGTCGGGCCGCGCAGGTTGAAACCCTGTGCAGCGGATGTGGTCCGGAGCGTAGGTTTTCAACCTGCGCTGCCCCATGACACAGGTTGACAACCTGTGCTACGAGGGAACGATGCAGCCCCGAGCCACCACGCACTGACGGTCCATGACACAGGTTGACAACCTGTGCTACGACGGATGATGCAGCGAGGGGCTGCCCGTGCCCGAGAGCCGGCGTTGCTGGCCGAACGAAGCCACGATGGCGAAGTGAGGGCAGCATCGAGCGAGCGAAGGCCTGGAAGGCCGTAGTGAGCGTCCGGCGACGGGCATGGGCAGCCCCGAACCCATGGCAAACCGGGAAGACACACAGGTTGAAAACCTGTGCTACCGAACGCCACCAATTCGGTCTTCCCACCGGAAGTCGCGGTCGCGTACAACCCCGCCGCCCGTGGGAGGGCTCAACCAAGGAGACATCGTGATGCGCACGCAGTTGCAGCAACAGACAGGACGCGGCGTGGCCGTGTTGGCCCTCGGAGCGATCATGGCGGCCGCGACCGTGGCCCAGGCCGGCCCCCCATCGCTCAGCACCAATCCCGGCAACCTGGCGATCTTCCCGGCGCGAAGCCAGACCCCCGAACAGCAGCGGCAGGATGAAGCCGCCGCGTACGACTGGGCGACACAGCAGACGCGTTGGGATCCCTACCAGGCAAAAGCGCAACTCGATCAGCAGAGCCACGCCGCGACCGATGCGGCCGGCGCCGCCCGCGGCGGCGCCGTGAGGGGCGCGGCAGGCGGCGCTCTGCTGGGTGCCGCCGTCGGTGCCATTGGCGGTGACGCGGGCAAAGGCGCGGCCATGGGTTCCGCGGCTGCGGGCCTGACCGGCGGAATGCGGTCGCGGCGGGCCGTAAAAACAGCCGGCGGTTCCGCCGATGCAGCCACGGCGGCCTACCAGCAGCAGTTCTCAGTGTGGAATAGGAACTTCATGGCGGCCATGGAGGCGAAGGGCTACACGGTGCGATGAGGCCGAAAACGTGATCGGCATGCGGCCCGGCGCGCAGTGCCTCCGAGCAGTGAAACCAACAATCCATTTTCAAAGGAGTGAAGAGCGTCATGACGAAAGCGACATGGATGGTGCTGGTGGCCTTGGCGACCAATCTGGCGTGCAGCGGCACGTGGGCCGGCCAGACGTGGATTTGTTCCGTGACGTCGGGCGTCGCGGTGGATGAAGACGGCACGGTGGGTCCTCCCGACACGGGCGATCGGGAACGTCCCACGTTCTTTCGCTTGGACACCTCCACGAAGGAACTGACGCTCCTGGCGCCCAAGTCGCGGCGTGGCGAGGTCACGAAACTCGATACGGTGCATGAATCTGAGGGCCAGTGGCTTCTTTCCGGCGTCGAGCGCGGCCGCGGGTTGAGCGTGATCGTGACCGCGGAGGGCCGCATGTCGCTGTCCGTCGTCGGCGACGGCGTGGTCTGGTCCGTATTTGGCAACGCGCTGCGGGAAGGCGAGTCGCTCGAACTGGTTGAGAGTGAGTCGATCCCGGCACCTGAGGATGAGTCGGCGGACGAGTCGGAGAGCGACTCCGAGGACGAGTCGACAAAGACGTCGGAATTGTCCAAAGGCGAGTCGACCGAACCTTCTGAGGGCGAGTCAAACTAACACGGGTCGCCCCGTGATTCTCGCGCGTCGTTGCGGTATCCGCAGCCGGCCGGTGACATGCTCGAAGCCGGCGGCATGTGCGAGTTCACTGCTCGTACGGAATACCCACGCCCAGTGTCCGCACATGTCACCGTCTTCTGCGCGTGCCCCCGATCCGGCTGCTCGCCCTTCGTGAATCACGTGCGAGGGATGATGTTGCGAGCCCAATCCGAACCGAGAACACACCCAGGTTGAAAACCTGTGCGATGGATGTGGTCGGTAGCGTAGGTTTTCAACCTGCGCTGCCCCATGACACAGGTTGACAACCTGTGCTACGAGGGAACGATGCAGCGAGGGGCTGCCCGTGCCCGGGAGCCGGCGTTGCTGGCCGAACGAAGCCACGATGGCGAAGTGAGGGCAGCATCGAGCGAGCGAAGGCCTGGAAGGCCGTAGTGAGCGTCCGGCGA
>Ga0114958_10001241_pt1 | contig 20283 bp, 19 predicted proteins | sample C_130208_EF_Meta_FD_89577 | JGI IMG/M metagenome (GOLD analysis project Ga0114958, IMG submission 89577) | Freshwater microbial communities from Lake Croche, Canada to study carbon cycling - C_130208_EF_MetaG | ecosystem: Environmental > Aquatic > Freshwater > Lake | place: Lake Croche, Canada...
ATCGGAGCTCGACGCAATTTCCGCCAATTTCGCCATCACCCCCATGCAGGTGCACTTTTAGACTCGGAAAAGTTCTGGGACGACGAACGAGCCTTCCCCTTTTTTGTGCTTCATTCTTCTTCATCATTTTCAACATCTAGCCCACGATAACTAGAGCGACTGACATCTGAGCTGAATCTGTGCCTGCGGGAACACCTCACAAGCGTTTAACTAATGGTGCACCCGGATGGGTGGCCGCACATCGGATTCACCGCAAGGTGACCAAGGGCAGGAACATGCATCCAGGCCGATGGGAGTAGCCAACCGGTGGGGGGGTTCCCTCCCGTACGCCACAGAAGCATTCAGAATGCGCGCAAGAGCCGCGTGAGCCCCTCAGGCGACTCGCTCCCCCCAGCTTCTAGACACTTAGCCACCCAGCTGAGAATTCCGAACTGCACCCCGTTGCTGACCACACTGCTACACAAACTGCTACACCTAAGCAAAAAGACTGGCCCCGGATTGCTCCGAGGCCAGTCCCAGTCGGTCGGGCTGACAGGATTTGAACCTGCGACCCCTTGACCCCCAGTCAAGTGCGCTACCAAGCTGCGCTACAGCCCGCTGCTCACAATGGAGCGTGCAAACCTTACCTCAACGGCAGATCCCAATAATCTGCTCTACTGGTCAACGGCTTTGCCATGACGCTTTTCTCGAACTTTGACCGAAACCTCAATGGGCGATCCTTCAAAACCAAATTCCTCGCGCAAGCGGCGCTCGATGAACCGGCGATACCCCGCTTCGATAAACCCTGATGCAAAAAGCACAAATCTCGGTGGCCGATTGGATGCCTGCGTGGCGAACAGGATGCGGGGCTGTTTACCACCGCGCACCGGATGTGGGTGGGATGCAACAACATCACCCAAGAATGCGTTCAATCTCCCAGTGGGGATGCGTTGATCCCAACTGTTCAAAGCAAGATCCAAAGCTGGCACCAACTTGTCCACGTGCCGGCCTGTCTTGGCCGAGAGATTGACTCGCGGCACCCATTGGAACTGCACCAAATCTCGTTCGATTTCGCGATCCAAGTAGTAGCGACGCTCTTCATCAAGCAGGTCCCACTTGTTGTATCCGATGACCAGCGCCCGGCCTGAATCAACCACCATTTGCAAAATACGAATGTCCTGTTCGGCGATCGCCTCATTGACTTCAATCAGCACCACGGCTACTTCGGCCTTATCCAGAGCCGACTGGGTGCGCAAGGTCGCGAAAAATTCATGCCCGCTGGCCTCTTTGGCGCGACGGCGAATGCCTGCAGTATCGACAAAGGTCCAGGTCCGACCTCCGAGTTCAATCTCTTCATCCACGGGATCCACTGTGGTACCTGCCACCGAATCAACCACCACTCGTTCGGTCCCGGCCAAACGGTTCAGTAACGATGATTTGCCAACGTTTGGCTTTCCTAGGAGTGCGACCCGACGCGGACCATCGTCTGGATAATCGTTGACGTCCACAACGTGCTCAGGGAAAGCATTCACGATGGCATCAAGGAGGTCACCGCTTCCGCGACCATGAAGTGCCGAGACAGCAAACGGCTCACCAAGACCTAGTCGCCATAAATCGTTTGCATCAGCTTCTGTTCGCGCATCATCAACCTTGTTGGCGGCAATGATGACTGGCTTATTTGATCTGCGTAAAACTCGAACAACAGCATCCTCAGTGTCAGTGGGGCCAACGCGTGCATCAACAACCAGTAGCACCACATCGGCCGCGTCCATGGCCACTTCGGCCTGCTGCGCGATACGCGCGGCCATCCCCTTGGCATCTGGTTCCCAACCGCCAGTGTCAACAACGGTGAAAGCCCGACCGTTCCAGATGGCGTCATAGGCAACGCGATCCCGAGTAACGCCAGGAACGTCTTCAACCACGGCTTCGCGCCGACCCAAGATGCGATTGACCAAAGTGGATTTGCCTACGTTGGGTCTGCCAACAACTGCCAGTACGGGCATCGGCCCGCGAAATTCATTGGCCAACGGGTCGTCAAAATCGGTGGCGTCGTCTGCCTTACTCACGACCCATCAACCCTTCACTGAACGCTTGGAGTCCACCACGGCCAACACCGCAGCTACAACCTCTTCAAGGCTCAAGTCGCTGGTGTCAACTTCAACCGCGTCTTCGGCCTTGACTAAGGGTGACACATCCCTGGTTGAGTCGATGAGGTCGCGTCGCTCCAAGGCAGCTTGAGTGGCCTTGACCTCATCAGCGCTGTGGCCAAAGTCCAGATTGCGCCGCTGAGCACGGGCTGCGGGAGTTGCCGTAAGAAAGATCTTCACATCGGCATTGGGAGCCACCACAGTCCCGATATCTCTACCTTCAACGACAATTGCTCCCCTAGAAATCAGATCACGTTGCAAATCCACTAACCGAGTTCGAACCTGTGGCACCTTCGACACCGCACTCACTGCATCTGCCACCTGCGGCTGCCTAATGGCAGCGCTCACATCAACGCCATCGACAACGACAACAACCGACTGCGGCGATGTGCTCAGTTCGATGACAGGCTGACTCGCACCAGCAGTGACTTGCTCAGCGTCGTCGACATTGATGCCTTGATTGAGCATCCACCACGTCATGGCCCGATACAGGGCTCCTGTGTCTAGGTAAGAAAACCCCAAAGCCTGTGCGACAGCACGGGCCGTTGATGATTTGCCTGATCCGGCTGGACCATCAATGGCCACAACAAATGAGCTCATCGATAGACAACCCAACCAGATGCCTGCAACCCGGAGAACAACGTTTGCGCCGAAGCCGGGGCAACATAAAGCGTTGCCAATCCCACGGGTTGACCTGGCGAGTGTTCAAGTAAGAGGTCCTCAATGTTTACCCCAAGCTCCCCCACCGCCTGGAAGAGTTGCGCCAAGGCTCCAGGTTCGTCGGGGATAACGACCGAGACGTTTGCATAACGTTGTGCAGAGCTGCCGTGCTTGCCGGGGATCTTGGAATGTCCAACCTGACCGGCGGCAATCAAGGCTTGGGCCACGTCAAATGCGTCGGCGCCGCCATCAGACAGGCTTTCTTGAAGGCTTGTCAGATCTGCGATCACCTGACCTAAAACTTGAGCAATTGCTTGTGCATTGCCTTGAACAATTTGACCCCAAAGTAGTGGGTCAGAGGCTGCAATCCTGGTCACGTCACGTAACCCTTGGCCGGTCAAGACCAACGACGCAGGGTCAGCGTCAGTCAGGCGGGCGGCCATCGCGCTAGCCAAAATTTGAGGTAAGTGCGATGTAAGGGCAACCGAGGTGTCGTGGTCTCGTGCATCCATGACGACCAAGTTGGCGCCAACACTAGAAACCAAGTCTTCAACCGTGCGGCGTTGCTGATCTTGCCCCTCAGAGGGGGTTAAAACCCAAGGTCGAGCTTCAAACAGATCACTGCGAGCTCCGGTGGGACCGGAAAGTTCACGACCAGCCATCGGATGACCTCCGACAAAACGCTGTGCCGAAGGATGATCAGAAATCTGCAAAATAATGTGCTCTTTCAAACTTGCCACGTCAGTGACCACGGCAGCCCTGAACTCATCGAGCGATGCGCGCACCACATCAACAGTTACAGCCGGCGGCACACAGACAACCACAAGGTCAACATCGCTTGGATTGGGCTGATCAGCAATGCCGGCCCCAAGTGCAACGGCCTGCTGGAGGGCTTGCTTGTTGACATCATGTAAGTGCACTGTCCAGTCCTGCGCCTTTAAAGCCAAACCCAGACTTGTACCGATCAGTCCGGTGCCTTGAACCAAAACCGTCGGCTTGCTCATTGGGCTAAATCGCGACGTAGCGTCTCAGCTCCGCGCAAGTAGACATGCTTAACATCGGCTCGCTGACGATCGGTTTCAACGTGTGCCATAACCCGGATGACCCGCGGAAGGGCACCGGCAACATTAATCTCTGACGCACACAGCAATGGCACATCCCCCATGCCCAGTTGCCGCGCGGCAAAAGCTGGAAACTCGCTAGTCAGATCGGGCGTTGAGGTCAGCACCATGGAGATCAAATCTTCACTGACTAAACCATTGACTTCCAACATCTTCGTCACAAGTTCCACGACGGCTTCGATCATCTCGTCGCGATCATCGGCGCGTAGCTGTGTTGCGCCGCGAACAGCACGAACCGCCATAGCTAACCTCCGATTGAGCCCTTTTAAGTGTTTTTAAGTTTACCGGCTGTTACAGGCCAACCGACTCATACAGCGCGGCGACTTCAGTGCGAGTTAGCGGACGCACAGCCCCTGGGCGCATGTCCCCCAAACGGACCTCGCCCACCCGGGTTCGTACCAAACGAGTGATGGGATATCCGACGGCTTCCATGATGCGCCGAACAATGCGGTTTCGGCCCTCATGCAAGGTGATCTCGATCAGGGAACGCCCATCTGCCTGCTGAACTACAGCAAAGTGATCGATCATCACCATGCCATCCTCAAGCTCGATGCCCTCCATCAAGGTCTTACCAATCTCTCGACCGACTTGCCCCTGAACCTGACACAGATAAACCTTTTCAATCCCCCATGACGGGTGGGTCAATCGATTGCTCAGCTCCCCATCATTGGTCAAGAGCAGCAGTCCCTCAGTGTCGGTGTCTAGGCGCCCAACATGGAACAAACGCTCGCGACGATCGCTGAAGAAGTCTCCGATGCATGCGCGACCGTGCTCATCGGACATCGTGGTGACGACCCCAGCCGGCTTGTTCAAAGCTAGGTAGACGTTGTCCGGAGCTACGTTGATGCGCTCGCCATCAACTCGCACGATGGCAACAGCTGGATCAACACGCACGCCCATGCGATCGACGCGCTTGCCGTCCACCTCCACGCGACCTTCAGCGATGAGCTCTTCACACTTTCGACGACTACCAATTCCGGCAGCAGCCATTACTTTTTGAAGGCGAATTCCTGTTTCAGCAGACATTAGTCAACCTGATTTCCGATTTCTTCTTCAAGCATTCCCAGGTCTGGAAGGTGGGGTGCAAGTTCGGGAAGTTGCTCAAGGGAAGCCAGACCCATTCGTTCCAAGAAATATGACGTTGTCTGATAAAGGAAGGCACCGGTTTCGTGTTCGGTGCCACTTTCTTCCACCAGCCCTCGGGAAACCAACGTTCGAATCACGCCATCGACGTTGACCCCTCGGATTGCAGAGACGCGAGCACGGGAGACCGGTTGACGATAGGCAATCACGGCTAGGGTTTCTAGGGATGCTTGAGTCAATCTGGCCTGCTGCCCATCGAGGACAAAACTTTCGACCCAAGGCGCATATTCAGCGCGGGTATAAAACCGCCATCCACCAGCTACTTCGCGCAAATCAAAGCCACGACCATCGCGCTGGTAGTCACTGGCAAGTTCATTGAGAGTGGCAACCACTTCGTGCAGAGGGCGCTGCGCCACCTGCGCCAACATCACTTCATTTGCCGGTTCGTCAACCACCATGAGAATGGACTCAAGCAAGCCTTTCAGGGGCACCTGGCTGACGTCTGGGGCTTGTTCTTCGGTTACTGAAACACCCTCAAGCCGGTGATCAACGATTTCTTCGTCCTCAACGGCCTGCTGATCAGCCGGAGTTTGCGAGGTCACTGACTTTCCTCCTGCGTTTCGCGGTCGTTGTCATCGTCGACGGGCACCGCTTCTTCACTACCTACCTTACTCTCACCCGCATCCAAGGCTTGCGGGTCGGGGTCAATATCGAATTCATCGGAGACTTCGATCTGCGTTTTATCATCACCGGTCCAGCGCACCATTAAGTCTTGTAGAGGCGCGGCCTGTTCAAAAGAAATCACACCTTCCCGAAAAAGCTCCAACAACGCCAAGAAACGCGCGATGACCGTCAAAGTGTCTTGCGCATCGCCAATGAGCGCCCTAAAGGTGGCTTCACGCTGTCTGCGCAATCTGTCTACCAAGATTGCCGCTTGCTCGCGCACTGATATCCGCGGAGCCAAAATATGGGTGGTACCAATGACCTCAGCAACCTTTGGCGCGAAAGCCCGTTGCGCGAGGGCGGCGAATTCGTCAGGACCAAGACCTAGAAGCACCTCCGGAAGCAGACCGGCAAACTGCGGCTCAAGAGTGACCGATCGTGCATGCAGGTGAGCTTCCTGACCCATCCTTTGCGAGAAGATCCCGGCAACTTCCTTGTAGGCCCGATATTGCATCAAGCGCGCAAAGAGCAGGTCCCTCGCTTCAAGCAGTGCCAGGTCTTCTTCATCTTCGATTTCACCTGAGGGCAAGAGGCGGGCGGCTTTGAGATCTAACAAGGTGGCAGCGACGACTAGGAATTCGGTTGCCTGCTCAAGAGGCCACTCGCCATCAAAGGTGCGGATATGCGCGATGAATTCGTCTGTCACCGTACTTAGCGCGACTTCGGTGACGTCCATTTTGTGCTTTGAAATCAACTGCAGGAGCAAGTCAAAGGGACCCTCAAAGTTTTCAAGGTGAACATTGAATCCGCTGCCACCTGATTCGGCGTGCGGTTCATTGAGATCACTTGCAATAGAGGTCACAGTCAAACCTTAGTCAACACGCACTTCGTGCAGGAAAGGAAGTTCTATTTCTCTCGCATAATGACTTCACGGGCGAGCTGGCGGTATGCGTCCGCACCACTACTGGTTCCGGCATAAGAGGTGATCGGCTCGCCCGCCACCGAGGTCTCTGGGAACTTGATGGTGCGATTGATCACCGTATGAAAGACCCCATCACCGAAGGCATCAACCACGGTCTTGAGCACTTCACGGGAGTGAACCGTTCTCGGGTCATACATGGTGGCCAAGATGCCCTCAAGTTTGAGATCTGGATTGAGTCGGTCTTGCACCTTCGCAATGGTGTCCATCAGTAAGGCCACGCCACGAAGGGCAAAGAACTCACACTCAAGCGGGATGATGACACCTTGCGATGCAGTCAGCGCATTAACGGTCAGCAGTCCAAGGGACGGTAAGCAGTCAATGATGATGTAGTCGTAGTCAGCTAGGACTGGACGCAGGGCATTGGCCAAAATTTGCTCGCGAGCGACCTCGTTGACTAACTGCACTTCGGCAGCCGAGAGATCAATATTTCCAGGCACCAGGTCCAAGTTCTTCACGGAAGTTTTGAGGATCACATCATGGATAGTCACATCGGTTGAGACCAACAAGTTGTAGATGGTTTTGTCCATGTCATGGGGGTTAAATCCCAATCCCACCGACAGGGCGCCCTGCGGATCGAAATCAACGAGCAATACTTTGCGGCCAGTCTCAGCAATGGCAGCACCCAAGTTGATCGTTGATGTGGTCTTACCCACCCCACCCTTTTGGTTACACATCGAAATCACCTGCGCTGGGCCGTGCGTTTCACGCACTGAGGGCGCTGGAATCTTAGGCATCGGGCGGAACGTGGGACCCATGTCTTTAGTGCTCACGAGAACTTGTACCTCTCCCTGGAAAGCGATGTAACGATGGAAAATGGGGAACAAACCTAGGGGAACAGTGTGCCTCTTAGCCCAAGTAGCAGTCAGGCGTACCCCAAAACAGGCTGAAATTAACCCCGTGCGCGGGGGTGTGATTGGGCGTAGACCTCGCGCAGGCGCTCAATCGTGACCATGGTGTAAATCTGAGTCGTACTCACGGAGGCATGCCCCAACAACTCCTGGACTACACGAACATCCGCGCCCCCATCGAGTAGATGGGTGGCAAAACTGTGCCTGAGGGTGTGCGGAGAAACATCACTAGAAACCGATGCTTTTTCAGCTGTCTCCTTCAAGATGGTCCATGCGCTCTGCCGCGACAGACGCCCGCCACGTGCGTTGAGGAACAGTGCTGAACCGCTGACCTTCGATCCGGCGGCAGCAACAATGGCTGGCCGAGCCCGCACCAGATAGGCGTCTAGCGCGGCCTGCGCATAACTTCCCACCGGAACCACCCGCTCTTTGCCGCCTTTTCCACGCAACCTCACGAGCGATCTATTGCTGACATCATCAACGTTGAGTGAAACCACTTCAGAAATTCGCGCACCGGTGCCGTAGAGCAATTCGAGCAATGCACTGTCCCGGACAGCCTTAGCCCCATCAGGTGCTCCCGCTGCGGTCTTAAGGATCGCATCGACCTCATCGATGCTCAATGCTTTAGGTAAGCGGCGAGAAGGCCGTGGTGGTGACAACAGCCGAGCCACATCAACGCTGAGTTGCCCCTCCGAAACTCCAAACTTATGCAAACCACGCACCGCCGCCAAACTTCGTCCAACCGAAGACTCGCTCAGTTTCGTCCCGAACTCATCACCAGTTCGCAGGCCCGCTACAAATGCCGCAAGGTCAGCTTCACTCACGCGAGAGAGATCACCATCGCATCGCCTTTCAACAAATGCTGCATACCTTGTGAGATCTCTCCGGTAGGCCGCCAGGGTGTTTTTTGACAACCCACGCTCGATACCTAGGTGATCAAGAAATGCCCTAACTAAGGGATCAATTGCCCTCACACCTGACATGACAAAGCGCGCTTAGGCAAGCACGCTCTCCAAGGTCACAGCCGGCAGCTCAGGGAAGGCTTGCGCAACGGCTGCGTAGGTGATTGAGCCAGCATGGGTATTCAGGCCAAGCGCCAGAGCTGAATCTTGCTTCAGTGCCTCTTTCCATCCGCGGTTTGCAAGTTCAAGGGCATAAGGCAGCGTCACGTTTGTCAATGCCCAAGTGGAGGTGTACGGGACAGCCCCAGGCATGTTAGCCACGCAATAAAAGACCGTGTCATGAACCTTGTAGGTTGGATCTGAGTGCGTGGTCGGACGCGAATCCTCAAAACACCCACCTTGGTCGATAGCAATATCGACAAGAACTGCTCCGGCTTTCATTTGAGAGACCAACTCATTGCTGACAAGCATGGGAGCCTTCGCACCTGGGACCAAGACGGCACCAATGACTAAGTCAGCATCGCGCACAGCCTTTTCAATTTCGAAGCGATTAGACGCAACAGTTTGCGCATGGCCTTGATAGATCCGATCAACCGTGCGCAGGCGATCGATGTTCTTGTCCATCACGACCACTTCGGCTTCCATGCCCAAGGCAATAGCGGCGGCGTTTGCCCCAGCCACGCCCGCGCCGATCACCACGACTTTGGCGGCATAAACCCCAGATACGCCACCCATCAAGATTCCACGTCCACCGTTGGCGCGTTGCAAAGTGGCAGCTCCCACCTGCGGCGCCATTCGCCCAGCAACCTCAGACATGGGCGCTAGCAGCGGAAGGGTGCGATCGGGCAATTCAACAGTTTCGTAGGCGATGGCCGTTACGCCACGATCGAGCAATGCCTGAGTGCATTCGCGACCCGCAGCCAAGTGAAGGTAGGTGAAGAGAGTTTGCCCTTCACGCATTCGATGAAACTCATCCGCGATGGGTTCCTTGACCTTGAGGATTAGCTCCCCGGTGGCCCACACATCGTCTGCGGTGGGCAGGATCTTTGCCCCTGAGGCAACGTACTCGGCATCCGAAATTGAGGATCCGACTCCTGCTGACTCTTCAACGAAAACTTCGTGTCCGTGATGCACCAACTCAAGAACTCCGGCGGGCGTAATGGCCACGCGATACTCGTTGTTCTTGATCTCTTTAGGAATTCCAACCTTCACAATTCAGCCCTCCATCGGTGCGCAACGCTCATTCTCAACAGTAGCCCTTTGTGGAGCGCGGTTGCCATCTTTGAGCACATGGACACTCACTTGTGGCTAGAGATCGTGCCCACATTCGGGTCGAACTACCCCACTGACGAGATTAACTCCGAGCCAGCTTGAGCTTGGATGGCTGCGGCAACCAAACCAGCAAACAGCGGATGGGCCTGCGTTGGCCTAGACCGAAACTCTGGGTGCGCCTGGGTGGCAACGTAATAGGGGTGCACATTGAGCGGCAGCTCAACAAACTCAACCAAGTGACCATCTGGTGAGGTGCCACTGAAGACAATTCCGGCTTGCTCCAACTGTGCACGGTAGTCATTGTTTACTTCGTAGCGATGACGGTGACGCTCTTCGATCAAGGACGATCCGTAGGTTCGTTGGACGATGCTTCCTTCGGCCAGGGCGGCGGGAAATAGGCCAAGTCGCATCGTTGCCCCCATGTCACGCTCTCCAGAGACGACATCGTGCTGATCACTCATGGTGGCAATGACCGGAGCTGTGGTGGATGGGTCAAATTCGGCAGAGTCTGCCCCCGTGATTCCGGCAACATTGCGGGCAAATTCGATGACCATGCACTGCAGTCCCAAGCACAGACCCAAGGTCGGAATCAGGTTTTCACGGGCATGCTTGAGCGCTCCCAATTTTCCTTCAATGCCACGAACACCAAAGCCACCAGGAACGCATATCGCGTCCACCCCGGCCAATTCCTTGGCTGCTCCTTCAGGAGTTTCACAATCATCTGATGCCACCCAGCGCAAACTTACTCGCGCATCATTGGCGAACCCACCTGCGCGTAGCGCTTCAGTAACTGACAAATAAGCATCAGGCAAATCAATGTACTTACCTACCAGGGCGATGGTTACGTCATGGGCTGGGTGATGAACCCTACGAAGGAGTTCGTCCCAATCGGTCCAATCCACATCACGAAATGGCAAACCAAGTCGTCGTACCAAGAACGCATCAATGCCTTCTTTATGCAACACCTTGGGGATGTCATAAATACTGGGTGCATCAGATGCAGCAACGACAGCTTCCACATCAACGTCACACATCATGGAAATTTTGCGCTTAATGCCCTCAGGAACTTCGCGGTCGGCTCGGAGCACGATTGCATCGGGCTGAATACCGATATTGCGCAGCGCTGCTACCGAGTGCTGCGTGGGCTTAGTCTTCAGCTCCCCAGAAGGCCCGATGTAGGGCAGCAGCGAAACGTGCAAAACGAAGGTGTTGTCCCTGCCGACTTCATGCCTGACCTGTCGGACAGCTTCAAGGAAGGGTAACGACTCGATGTCTCCAACCGTTCCACCAACCTCGGTAATCACTACGTCGATACCCTCGCCACCCATTTGCAGAATGCGTGACTTGATTTCGTTGGTGATGTGCGGAATCACCTGCACTGTGTCACCAAGATATTCGCCGCGACGTTCACGGGCAATCACTGTTGAATACACCTGCCCCGTGGTCACGTTGGCCGAGCCGTGCAGGTTGGTATTCAAAAAACGTTCGTAATGTCCGATATCTAAGTCAGTTTCGGCTCCATCGTCGGTGACGAAAACTTCACCATGTTGAAACGGATTCATCGTTCCGGGATCGACATTGAGATAGGGGTCAAGCTTTTGCATCGTGACGGCCAAACCGCGCGCCGTTAGCAAATTACCCAAGGAGGAGGCCGTTAGCCCCTTGCCAAGTGATGACGCGACACCACCGGTGACGAAAATGTGTTTGGTGGATGTGCTGGCTGCCAATGTGGGCTCCCGTGGATTGAAATATGTCCGATTCAAATGAACCGTCCACGGGATTACAGACTATCACCGGTATGGCATGGCAAGGTCAGGCGCGCTGCCGAAAACCTTTAGGTCAGGGACGAAAGGACCGGTTCGATGGTCCCAAAAGTTCCGTAGCGACCTTTGGCACCGGCAGCCAAAGCCTGCACTAGCGCGATTCGACCCAAGGACGAAATAGCCTTATCTGCCACCGACAATCGTGCCTGGTCGCTAGGAGCAGTCCAGGTCTTGATCAAGGCCGACCCCGCCAAAGGCTCATTAGGGGTAGCGATCACCGTCACCACCGAATTACCCGCAAACCGACTTCCCAAGTCTGACAAAACGGCGATCTCGGCCGCAGTGCCACCATCGGGGACAACAAAGACGACTAGGTCGGCTCGAGTGCTCGCTGTACCTGTAACCGATATCGCGCCCACGCTTGCCAGCGCATTGAGGAAGCCTTGCCCTTGAACGTTAGGTACTCCCACTGATTTCTTCACGGAGGTAGCAATGGTTTGACTCAAAGCAGTGCGAACGCGAACACCCGGTCCGGCACTCGTAAGGCTTGCCCCCACTGAGGAAAGTCGAGTGGCAACATCGTCGAGGGAGGCTTGCTGTTCTTGGGCCAAAAACTTCGGTGTCAGTTGGATGACTCCGGTTGCGGAACCTCCGGCCTGAGTAATGGCACCGGAGATCGCTTCGCCGACGGCGGGATCAACACCTGGTGCAATCACGATCACCACTTTGCGACCCGTGAGCTGGTTGACGAGCAAACTCGGCTGAACGCCGGTCAAAAACGAGTCAACACCGCTTTGTTGCTGCTTGAACGTCTCGTTGGCTGCGGTCAACTGGGTCAGATCAGCCTTAGCTTTACTCAGTTGCCGGCCGGTAGACCCAGTGGCGGCAAGAATTGTTGATCCCAAAACAACACCAACAATCAACGCCAGCGCTACCCCGACCGCAAAAACCGTGCGTTGCCGGCCAGCAAGCAGTAATTGCCACCGAGGTGGTGAGCTTTTCACCTGATTGAGCAATTCCAGCGAATCTAAAGCAACGATGCGCCCGCCCCCATCGAGGCGAACCAAAGCAGAACTTGCCGTTTGCTCACGGGGACGATCCAGTAATTCAATCAAAGGTTCGTCAATGGCATCTGCACCTGCGACCGCAACGATCTTTGCTCCAGCAGCCAGAAGGCCAGTAATTGATCCATCAACCAGTGGCCAAGACTGATCTATGAAGATTGCAACAACATCATCGTCGCTTTTCAACGCACCAAGTGCAGCTGAAGGTTCGGCATCATCCACACGCGCAAAGACAGCACCAACCGTTAGATCGCGTTCCACCGCAGCTTCGGCGCCACCTTTGCCAGCAACTGCGATGATCGCGCCGGGGTACTGCTCCAAAACACTGTGTCCCACCTTCGTCAGTGGGCCCGCGACCAATACGACAGCTCTGCCGCGCACGAGGGCGCTCAAGTCTGGGTCAGCTCGACCAAGGAAGGCCGCCGGCGAGTTCCTCAGCAGCGAAACGCTATCGGCGATCAAGGACTCTGCTCGGATCCGAACTCCCCCTGAAAGTTCCGCGCGGGCGGCCTCTTCAACCATGTTTTCGGCCTTGCACCGTCTGCCCTGTGCGATGACTTCTCCGTGTTGCAGGATGTCGTTTCCGACCACATCAATGCGTTCACCCTCTTTTAGAAAAGATGCGGCTGAACCGATGTTGTCGATCACGATGACACCGGCATCCACGAGAACCATGGGACCGGTAGCCGGAAATCTGCCTGAATAACTTGGACCAACGTTTAATACAACGCTGGCTCCAGCATCAACAATGCGTTTGGCAACTGCTCGGTCCATGTCCAAGATGTCGATGACAACAGCATCTCCGAGTTGGGTGCGTTCGAGAATATCTGAAATCTGCAATCCGGTTCGCAAGGTGTGACCCTGCGAATAATCTTGAGACTGTTCGACTGCGCGACGCCTGCCTCTACTCATGCGCTCGCCTTCTGCTTCAGCTCAGCTGCGGTGGCTAACAACTCAACGGCGTGAGCCTTTCCAGCAGTGGAGTCCTCTAGGCCGGCCAGCATGCGGGTTAGTTCGCCCGCTCGATCATCATTATTCAGGCGAGAAATCTGAGCCCTCTCATCGCCTTTACTCCTGGTGACCACAAAGTGATGGTCCGCGAAGGCTGCAACTTGAGGCAAATGCGTCACAACGATGACCTGACAGTGTGAACCCAACTGAGCTAACCGAAGTCCCACATCAACCGCGGCTCGCCCACCAACGCCAGCATCGACCTCATCAAAAACGAAGGTATCGACCGGATCTGCACCGGCCAGGACGACTTCAAGGGCCAACATGACGCGCGAGAGCTCACCGCCAGATGCCCCCTTGTGCAGCGCAACACCAGGACTATCAGGACGTGGACGTAGCAAGAAGGCCACACCATCGCTTCCAAAGGCACCGGGGTCAGCATCAGAGACCAACACTTCCAATGCGGCACGTGGCATGGCAAGAGATTGCAATTCAACGGTGACCCTTTCAGATAGATCCGCCGCTGCACGAGTTCGGGTCTGCGTAATGACTTCAGCAGAACCCCCCAGGGCTACACCAAGCTCAGCTACCCGCTCAAGCAGTTCTGCTAGTTGCTCGTCATCGCTGGATTGCTCAACAAGTTCCTGGGCAGATGCTCGCCATTGCAAGACCTCGTCAATGTTCTTATCGACTGCCGCGAATCGGCGAATCAGTTCACCCAACTGGCTACGCCGCTGCTGTACCTGTGCCAAGCGGCCAGGTTCGACACCCAATTGCGATTGATAGTTCCGCAAACTTGACGCGACATCATCGATGAGGATCTGCACTTCATCAAGCGATGCAGCAACTGAGGCTAACTCGCCATCTCGACCCACAGCCGCGGCAAGGTTTCGACGCGATTGCGCAACGCCGGCAGCCGCATTGATACCAGGACTGTCTTCGTGACCCTCTTCGCCAATCAATGCAGCCAAGGCCCCACCTACGGATTCAAGCAACTCGTCAACGTGCTCTAGACGCATGGCTTCCGACTTCAGTTCCACGTCTTCATTGGCTAGCGGATTGACAGCATCAATAGTGGAGATTCCGGCCAGCGCCTCTTCGCGGGCGGCCAAGCGACTTGCGCTGTCTGTGGTCAGCGTTGCAATCTGCGCCTGAAGCATTTCTCGTTCATTCCAAATCGCTCTGTGTTCCTGTACGCGGTCCTGATGATCAGATCCTGCGTACCGATCCAGGAGGTCGCGCTGGAGTCCAGCTCGCCGCAGAAGTAGTTGGTCAGATTGCCCGTGGATGGCCGACAAATACGGGGCGAGCTCCGATAGGAGGGTCGCTGGGACTGCAACACCTCCGGCAAAGGCCCTCGATCGGCCTTCACTACTGACAGTTCGTCGCACGACAAGTGATTCCTCATCGAGATCTCCCCCGGCTTGAGCAATCAGTTCAGCCACATCAGGGTTTGATGTGGAAAACAGGGCTTCAACGGCCAGTCGATCACCGTGCACGGGTGCGGCCTCAGCCTTACCTCCGGCCAAGAGCAACAAGGCGGTAAGGACCGAAGTCTTGCCCGCTCCGGTTTCACCGGTCAGCACGGTAAGGCCGGTTGATAGTTCTAGTTCAGCATCCATGATGATCGCCGAGCCAGAAATCCTTAGTTCTTCAAGCACGCTAGCTCCGCCCAGTTCCGCGCCAACCGTTTACCGGAAGGTCGAACTTCTCTACGAGGCGGTCAGTAAAGGGTGACTTGCGCAGGCGGGCAAGCCGGATGGGCTCAGCGCCTCTCCTGATTTCGATGCGTGAACCAGGCTGGAGTTCAAAGGAGCGTCGGCCATCGCTACACAGCACGGCCTGCACGCCGCTGACGAGAACTTCAATTGCTACAACCGAATCCGGACCCACTACTAAGGGCCGGGCAAAGAGAGCATGCGCGCTGATAGGAACCACTAAGAGTGCGTCAACGTTGGGCCACACGACAGGTCCACCGGCGGAGAATGCATAGGCCGTCGAACCTGTGGGCGTGGCACAGACGACTCCATCACCACCCCATCGAGAGAGCGGCCGGCCATCGACTTCAACAATGAGTTCAACCATCCGCTCGCGATTGCTCTTCTCAACCGTGACTTCGTTAAGGGCCCAACCACGAGCCTTTTCGGCACCTTCGAAAGTTACGACTACATCGAGCGTGGTGCGATTTTCTACAACGTAGGTTCCTTCAATAACTTGGCGCACAACTTGTTGGGTCTCTTTGCCTTCTGCTTCGGCAAGAAATCCCACGTGGCCTAAGTTCACGCCGAGCAGCGGCACTTGCGTCTGTCGGGTTATTTCGGCAGCGCGCAGAATCGTTCCATCACCGCCTAAAACAACGGCAACATCAGCATTGGGCGGCTGATCCCCAATGGATTCAATACCCGAAACGCCGATGTCTTGTGCCTCATCATTGAGTGCGCGAACCACCAGACCTGCATCGAGAAATGCTTGAGCCATTTGGCGGGCTGCCTGAAGTGCGACATCTCTACCGGTATGGGTGATCAACAGGACCGACTTTGGTGCTGAGCTCATGCCGGTCCCTCCTCAATCGCTTTTTGCAGATCCGCTGGATCAAGCGGGCCTGCGTCCTTTCGAAGCCATAGGAAATATTCAACATTTCCCGATGGGCCCGGTAACACGCTGGCTCTCACCCCGCTGATGCCCCAGCCCAATCCAACGGCGCTATCAGCGATCGTACCCACTGATTGGGCTCGCAAGGCCGGTTCACGCACAACCCCACCGGAACCAAGGTCTGCCTTGCCCACTTCAAATTGAGGCTTGACCATGACCACCAGATCGGCCTCCTGGTTGGCGCAGGCAATCAACGCCGGGAGTACCAGCGTCAATGAGATAAAGGACAGGTCCGCCACCACAAGGTCAACGACTCCCCCAATGATCTCTGGCGTCAAAGATCGCACATTGGTTCGATCCACCACGTCAACTAATTCGTGACTTTGAAGCGACCAAGCAAGTTGCCCATAGCCAACATCAACGGCCACCACACGAGAGGCTCCTCGTCGAATCAGCACGTCGGTAAAGCCCCCCGTTGAAGCTCCAGCATCCAAACAACGCTTCCCGTTGATGTGGATCTGTGGCCAAGCATCCAGGGCGCCGGCAAGCTTGTGAGCACCACGCGAGACATAGCCAGGATCATTGGCATCTGAACTCACCGCAATGGAGATTGCCTCGTCTACTTGCGTGGCTGGTTTTAAGGCAACGCTGCCCTGAACTTTTACTCGACCGGCGGCGATGAGTTCAACTGCGTGCTCGCGCGAACGAGCAAGACTTCGTCGCACCAGCTCGGCATCAAGCCGGCGGCGAGTCATAGGTCAGTCTTGATCCAGCGTGAGCATCGCATCCTGCAATGCCCGGTGGACCTGATCAAAAACTCTCGGATGCTCAGCGATGTCTGCCTGGTCAAGTTCGCGCAATACCTTCAGCGCTTCGTCAACTCGGGGATCTCCAGTGTCAACAGGCACGGCCAGCTGAGGGTCCAACGGATCCTGGTCATACCTGACTTCGCCGACTCCTTGCGTGGGTTGTCTTGGCTCGACCAAATCACCTGATTCAGCCGGTTCATAGTCGTCGATTGCGTCTAGGTCAGAAGTCACGAGTACACGCTATAGGGCAAGGCCGATGACATCAACGACCCTCTGGCTTGCCCAGGCCGCTGCAGCTGCCACCTGCACTGACCCAATGGGTTGGGCGGATGGATCCACCGCTTCAACCACTACCTGGGCGCCAACAACTCTTGCTCGCCAACCGGCCCAATCCCACACATGGTCAACAGGTTGAATAGCTCGGATTGGATGAGCATTTTCAGCCAGACACCGGAGATCATTTTCGATCATGGTGGGTCGTTCAGCCGGGATTGCAAGAACAACCTCACGCGCTGAGGTGACTCCAGAAAGAACCAAGAGCGAATCAAATCCAGCATTGTTTGCACCGGCTATGTCGGTATTAAGTCGATCGCCGATCACCAATGGATGCTGCGCATTCAGGCGCTGTGCTGCGCTGCGAAAAATCACCGGTGAGGGCTTGCCGGCAACGAGAGCAGTTATGGAGGTTGCCTCTTCAACAGCTTGCACAAACACACCATTACCCGGCGCCAACCCTTGTGAGGTGGGGAAGGTGCGATCGGTGTTGGTGGCAACGAACAGCGCGCCCGCTCGGATCGCAACGCAGGCATGTGCCAGGTCTTGCCATGAAATCTCTGGCCCGTAGCCCATCAACACCGCAACGGCAGTGGGGTCGTTGGGTGCTACCGGCCTAAATCCGGCGGCAACAAGGGCCCATGTCACGCCAGGGCCTCCCACCACAGCCACAGCCGAACCCACCTCCACGTGGGTAGCCAAAAGGTCGGCCGCGGCCATGGCCGAGGTCATCACGTCTGCATCGTGAACCTCAAGACCAAAACTTCGAAGGTGTGTAGCCACCAATGGTGCCGATCGGCCAGCGTTGTTGGTAACAAACGCGCACCGCAAGCCCGTGCCCACTGCACTAGTTAGCGACTCAACCGCATAATCAACAGCATTCTCGCTGATGTAAACCACGCCATCTAGGTCAATCAGGGCCGCGTCATAGTCCTTACACAACATCTATTCGCGCCCCACAGACTGCTTGATGTTGCGGGCAAGATCGCGATAGAAACGCAGATCTGGACGTAAAGCCACTGCCCGCTCAATTGCCTCAAGCGCCCGTGCATCATCGACGTCCTGCAAACATCGCGCCAGATTTGCGTACGCCGCATGGTCTGCTGGATCAAGCGAGATCAAGTATTCGAAGTGCACTCTTGCCCTGCTGGTTTCACCATGGTCAAGCAGGGCCATGGCAAGGGCAGTTCGATAGGTCACTGAGTTTGAAGCGTTGACCGCAGCATCAAAAAACTCCACTGCCGCAGGAAGGTCCCCAGCATCTTGGCGTTGGATTCCAGCCAGGTACCAGCTCATCGCATCTGACTCAAGATCAGCCACAGGACTTCATCTTTCCACCACGCCTAACGCTGAGTGCTCATTCTTCCAGCCGTAGTAGTGCGACCCTAATCTTCCAGATCCATGAAAATTACCTCATCGTCGCTAATGGTTTCCGCATCAAGGCTGACACCAAGCAGAACGAGTCGCTCTTCCGCATCAGTTTGGCCGTCGACATCAACTAATGATGCCTTGGCAAACCATGTGGCGGCTTCATCTGGGCGACCCAAGGCTTCAAGGGTGTCTGCATACGCGTAGCGAAGTCGAGGACCCCACTGCTGATCATCTTGACTGAGTTCAGGACATTGCAGTGTCACTAAAGCAGCATCCAACTGTGCAAGGTCTGCTCTGGCGCCAGCTGCAACAATGCGCATTTCGATGCGGCCGGCTTGATTGAGTGAGTTTGCGACCGTTGAGCCAGCAATCTCCAACGCCTTTTCCGGCCTACCAAGCCCACGCTCGCAGTCAGCCATGATGGGCAGTTGATCCTGAGAACCTGACATGCGACGAGCCGCACGAAGTTCGGTTAAGGCCCGAGCAAAGTGGCCGGCTCGGTACGCAGCAAGGCCTGCGGTTTCACGCACCACTGCGATTCGACCTGCGCGACGTACTGCAGCCTGCGCATGCTCCCAAGCAAGGTCTGGATTGTCGCCAAAACAGCGTGCCACCATCACCAGGTGTCGTGCGACCCATCGCGCATTTTCAGCACTGAGCCCGCGTAAGTCACCTAAGAAAACTTCCTCGTCTAGCTCATCGCCGGTGATGTCATCGGGAAGATCAGGCCACAGACGTTCTGGGCGATCTGACCGGTCAGGGCGATCACTGCGGTAAGCACCGCCGCGATCAGTGCCGGGACGATCGCCGGTTCGACGATCGCTACCTGCACGCGCACCACTTTGACGATCGCTGTAGGCGCGATCTCCAGGTGTACGAGGTGGTCGTTTATTTGAATCAGAACTTGTTGAACTGCGTGGACGCTCAGAACTTGATGAACCCCGAGGGGTCTGCTCACTTGATGAACCGCGTGGACGCTCGCTGCCAGAAGATTTGTTGCCAGATCGCGGATCTGGGCGTGTCTTGGGAGCGCCAGAATCCTTACCGCGACTGGGTTTTCTCGGATTGTTCGGACCGCCGCTTGAGCGGCTTGGCCTGCGTTGATCAGCCATCGGGCTATTCCTTCCGAACTATCAAGAACACACTAGATAAGTGTTGAGGACCGCTCCTACAGATGTAAGAACGGCCCTCAACCAAAGTATGTCCGGCAGCGTCCTACTCTCCCACTCCGTCACCAGAGCAGTACCATCGGCTCTGAAGGGCTTAACTTCCGGGTTCGGAATGTAACCGGGTGTTTCCCCTTCGACATGGCTGCCGAAACTCTATTGAGATATCAGTTAACTCCCGACCGTATCTCGAGAGCTGCACAGTGGACGCGTAGCATTTTTGTGGTCAAGTCCTCGGCCTATTAGTACCGGTCGGCTGCATGCATTGCTGCACTTCCACCTCCGGCCTATCAACCCAGTCGTCTAGCTGGGGGCCTTACCAGGTTAACCCTGTGGGAAAGCTCATCTTGAAGCCGGCTTCCCGCTTAGATGCTTTCAGCGGTTATCCGTTCCGAACGTAGCTAATCAGCGGTGCCCTTGGCAGGACAACTGACACACCAGAGGTTCGTCCATCCCGGTCCTCTCGTACTAGGGATAGCCCTTCTCAACTTTCCTACGCGCACGGCGGATAGGGACCGAACTGTCTCACGACGTTCTAAACCCAGCTCGCGTACCGCTTTAATGGGCGAACAGCCCAACCCTTGGGACCTACTCCAGCCCCAGGATGCGACGAGCCGACATCGAGGTGCCAAACCAT
>Ga0114958_10001245_pt1 | contig 20258 bp, 18 predicted proteins | sample C_130208_EF_Meta_FD_89577 | JGI IMG/M metagenome (GOLD analysis project Ga0114958, IMG submission 89577) | Freshwater microbial communities from Lake Croche, Canada to study carbon cycling - C_130208_EF_MetaG | ecosystem: Environmental > Aquatic > Freshwater > Lake | place: Lake Croche, Canada...
CAGCGACTGCGTCTGCGTGATCCATGCGGCGCGCTTGAAAACGTGGCGCGGTTGAGCCCGACACCGTGTCGTAATCGGCGATTGTGTGGAATCAGCCCGCGGGTTGGCATGATGGGCGCTTTTCGGATTCATATCTAAAACGTCATGGATGCTCATTTAATGGAATTTCTCGGGATGCTCGTGCGATGGCTGCACGTGATCGCGGGGGTGGCTTGGATCGGTTCGTCGTTTTATTTTATCTGGCTGGATAATAGTTTAGAGGCGCCAACGCCCGGCTCGGAGAACGCTCAAAAAGGTGTCTCCGGTGAGCTGTGGGCGGTGCACGGCGGCGGTTTTTACAACCCGCAGAAATACGCGGTCGCGCCGGCTTCACTGCCGGAAAAATTACATTGGTTTAAATGGGAGGCTTACACGACGTGGCTCTCGGGCACCGCTTTGCTGGTACTCGTGTATTGGTTGCACGCCCAGACCATGATGGTCGATGCGACTCGCGCGGATCTCACGGGCTGGCAGGCCGCGGGTATGGGTGCGGCGAGCATGGTGGTTTCGTGGGTTGTCTATGATGCGTTATGTCGTTCGCCGCTCGGCCAGCGTCCTAGCGCGCTGGGTGCGGTCGTCTTTGGGTTGCTCAGCGGGCTCACGTGGGCGCTCTGTCACTGGCTCGGCGGGCGCGCAGCTTATATTCACGTTGGCACTTCGATCGGCACGATCATGGCGGCGAATGTGTTTTTCATCATCATTCCCGGGCAAAAGAAAATGGTGGAAGCAATGCGCATCGGACAGTTACCCGATCCGATCTACGGCCAGCGCGGCAAGCAGCGCAGCGTACACAACAACTACTTCACACTGCCGGTCATTTTTATCATGATCAGTAACCACTACGCGGCGACGTATGGGCACGCGCAGAATTGGGCGGTGCTCGTTTTAATTTCGGCGGCCGCAGTTTCGATTCGGCACTTTTTTAATCGTAAGCACAAAGGCGACTACGCGTGGCCTTTTCTTGGCGCAGGCGCGGTGATATTGGGTTTTACCGCGTGGTGGACGGGACCTTACGGCCCGCCTCCTCCGATGTCGGCGACACCGGTGAGTTTTGCCCAAGTGCAGCCGATCATCGCGCAGCGCTGCACGACCTGTCACATGCCGACCCCGACCTTTCCCGGCATCACGCAGGCGCCCGCCGGTGTGTTACTCAATTCCTCGGCGAGCATCGCGCAGAATGCCGGCCGGATTTATCAACAGGTCGCCGTGACGCGCATCATGCCCCTCGGCAACGTGACGCAGATCAGCGAGGAAGAACGCGCGATGATTGCGCGTTGGTTCCATGATGGGGCAAAAACTAATTAAATCATGGAGGGGTAAGTCGGTTCTTGGTGTAGGCTAGAAATTGGCCCCAAGCACGTGGACTAACCGAGACTTTTTGATGGCGCGCGTCCTCGGAAAGGGCACCTGCGAGTATTTCGAGCGCACGGGTAGAGTGCGTAGCTTTGAGAAAACCGGGGTCAGCATTGAAGACTTGATGAACAAGTAGGAGTGTCTCCAGGGCGATTTCGCGGTTCATGATCCCAAGGGCCGTAAACTCTGCGTTACGTGTAACAAGCCCGAGCCGGAGTGACTGTAAAACCAAGGTGCGGTCGGAATCGGCTGTCGGGATCACGGCAACGAGCTGAGTTAGGGCACGCAGCATGATGTAGTGGTAGGCGGGGCGGGCATTATGGGGATCGACCCAACGACCCGCGTGTGGGCCGCTCGTGAGTTGCCCTGGAATGACGCCCAGAAGAGCCTTCTTTTTGGCGGCGGCGAGGTAGGTGGCCTCGCCGGTGACGGCGTGCGCTTTGGCCAGGAGCCAGACGTAGAAGCTGTTGTAGTTCCAATTGGGCACGAGAGGTTGTCTTAGGGCCCAATCGGCGGCGCGTCGCGCAGAAGCAAGCGCTACAGGATCGGCGGTGAGCTCGTAATACTCGAACATCGCGACCCCGCACTCGGCGTTGTCAAACTGGAGGCCGCCGTCACCGAGATCGTCGACTGCCCAACCATTTTTTACGACGCGGTCGAGTTGACCGGCGCGCTCGGCGCGAGCGATAAAATCGGCCCCGACCTGCATGGCGCGGTCCGAGGAGGACGCGCGCGCCGCGGGAAAAGGGAAAAGTCCGACGCTCGCTTGAGCCTGCGTCCACTCCAGGAAAACGACGGCGTCTTTCGCTCGGGCTAGGCTGCGCTCGGTGCCGTCTAGCTGGGCGCGAGCCGCAGCGACATGGCCGGAGAGGATGGAGGCCGGAGCACGGAGCGCTTGCGTCAGCTGGGTGGGATCGAGGCCGATGCGCCACCATGAGAGCTTTTCCAACCGGCCGAAGTGTGGGGTGAAGCCTACTTGAGCCTCTGTGGGCGTGAGCCAACGGGCTTGGGTGGTGACCGGCGTGTAACGATCTGCAACCTCGGGCTCGCCGGCCTTGTCACCCAAGACGCGCTCGGCGGTGGCGACGGCAGCGCGGACGGCGGCGGGATCCTCGGCCCGAAGCGCGGCCGCGAGGTTGGTGCGGTAATTAGGTTTAGATAGGGGAGTGACCTCGGCTGCTCCCACGAGCCCTGCGAGCACGAACCAGGCGAGCATCAACACACGAGATTGCACCGATGGATGGATGGCGCAGCGGCTCTATTTCTTGGGTTCGACTTTGCGGGTCGGTTGGCCTGCATCGACCCAAGCTTTGAAGCCCCCCGCATTGGCGACTTTGATCCCTTGAGCTGCGAGGGCTTTAGCGATGATACCCGCGCGCGTCCCGGAGCGGCAATACAGGATGATTTCTTTACCCGCGTTTTTCTCGAGGAAAGGTTTCCACTCTTTTTGCGCGCCATCGAAATCGCTCTTGGCGAGCAACGTGGCGGTGGCGACGACGCCCGTGTCGGCCCATTCGGCGGGCTCGCGGACATCCACAAGGACGGCCTTGCCCTCTGCAACGAGTTTGGCGGCGGCGGCGGGATCCATCTTGGGGGCCTCGGAAGCGAAGGCGGCGGCGGCGGTGGTTAAAAGGGAGGCAAGAATGAAGCGGAGTTTCATAAATAGGGCGTAGCACTGCTGTCCGGAACACGGGTTAATTTGATTTTATAAAACTCATTTGAAGAGGTTTTTACAGATATTTTTGAGGTTCTTCGCTACTTTCAGTGGGTAACGGGCAGATCGAGTTTACCGGCGGTGAAGTAAAGCATGGTGATGAGATTCTCGGTGGAACCCGAACCACTAAAAAAAAAATTCACGGCGGAGAAGACGCGATTGAGGCCTTCCATAAAAGCATCGGTGGTGCCGTGAACCCAATGCCCCAAGATGCCTTCTTAGTGGCGGGTGATCATGGCGGCGCACTTACGCCTGTCGGCGAAGAGCGGGCGTAGGTGTTTGTCGGTGATCCAGTCGACCCAGCGGCACCAAGCGATTAATTTACGGCGGGCGATTTGAGGGTCAGCGACCTGATAGATTTCTTGCAGGGCAAGGCGCATCTGATGTGCCTTGACGGTTCAATATCCACCTGGGCCTATGGCACCATGGCTAGGCTGGCGGCTCTCGCCATCGCTGCCTGTCGAAAGTCGAAGGTGAAAATTCCGTTGCGCCAAGTTCCTGGGCCAACGCCACGTGGAGCGTATTCAGCGTCCGGCAGAGGTTCGCAGACGCATGCGCCGCAGTAAGAGCCTCTGCCTTGGTGAAAACCGCCGGCCAGCTGGGAGCGGTTTCGGCAAACACCCCCGCCGCGATGTCGTTTGCGAAATCCGCCAATAATCTATCGTGCTCCGAAGCGGTAATTTCGCCGCGTCCGTACCTCTGGCCGATTGCCGATTTTATTTCCAAGCGGTGGAAGGCCGTGAGCATCGGCGCCGAGCCCGTCGTTTGCACGAGCGCCACTGCCTGCGACGAATTGGGCTCGCGCAGGTACAGCTTTAGCAGGATTCCGGAATCGAAATAGCGCATCACTGGCGATCCGCCCGGAGTTTATCCAGTATCGTCTGCGAATCCTCCAGCACCCGCTCGCCAAACACGGCTTTCTGACGCGCGAGAAAATTCGGCAGTGGGCGCATCGGGGTAACCGCGCTGACTGGGACCGGCGCGCGACGGTCCATCCAGCGACGGATTTCGAGCCACTGCTCCGGTGTCAGGTTCTCGATGGCCTGTTCAATGTCTGCAACCGTGCTCATATCCGTCTCGCTATCGCACCACCCGGATGTTTCAAGCCAGCTTTTGCGTCGAAAATAAGATGTGCTTTGAGGGTGAGCGAACAAGTTACCAGCAATCCGACCTTGGCCCATGGAGGCGACGGCGTTTGATTCGCTCCGCTCAAATTTGGAGGCGAGCATGGGCTTGAGCCGGCCGCAGACAGTCGGTTTAGATTCTGCAGATCTCTCATATCGTCGCTGTGCATGGTGGTTTCGACGCCGGCCACGCACGTGGTCGTTGTAAGCCTCGGAGAGAGAGGGGAGGAAGTGGCCCAAGGCTCGACCTTGCGCCACAACGGTCGGGAAGCGGCGTAATTACATAAGATGCTAGATGTTAATGGATGATTGTGGTTCTTCGCTACTTTCAGTGGGTTAGACGCCACTCAACGACCACTATTTGTGGGTCAAATCGCCTAACAGAGTCTTTTGATGCTTTAATAGTAAGGATTTACAAAACGCCGTCCTAGGCCAACTACTCCCATTCATGCAAGCCATCCACTGGAAACAGCGAGGAACCATGATTGTGCGGGTATAAATTTGATTGTCTGCGGTTTACAGGAATTGGAATAACTATCGAACGAACCAACGCTCACGGTTTTACGAGCCAATCTTTCAAGCACTTCTTGGAGCAAATGAAGTACAAATTTTATGAATTTGGTTTGGGTGTAGTCATAGGCAAAGGGCGTGCCTTTAGAACAGGTTCAGATTCATGGGCTGATTTGGTAGCTTTTTAGCTGGGCAAGAGCCTTTATCGGGTAAAACTGATGATATACCCTTGGATAGCCAACGGGTGACCCCGATCTAGGTTTGAGTTAGCACCCCTTAATCTCAGCCCCTGTTCCTCCCCAATCATGAAGCACGTTCCCCTCACGCGTCGCACGGTCCTCAAGCGCGGTCTGGCTGGTATCATCGCCTACGCCGCTGCTCCGAATTTTTTCCCGGCATCCTTGTTCGGCCAAGGTGCCCCGAGTAATCGAATCACGCTCGGCCTTGTCGGCAATGGCCTGATCTGCAACGCCCACGTGGGTGCTCTTCTTGGTCGACCCGAGGATTGTCAGATCGTTGCGACGTGCGACGTCATGCGTAGCAAAGCCGATAAAATGAAGGCACGGGTTGGTGCCGCTTATGGTAAACTCAAGGATAGTGGCACGCCCTCTAGCGGCCCAGATATTTACGCGACCCACGAAGAATTGCTCGCTCGCACCGATATTGATGCTGTCTTTGTTTGCACGCCCGATCACTGGCACGCCGCCGTGGCCAATGCTGCAATGAAGGCGGGTAAAGATGTTTACTGCGAAAAACCGCAGACGCTTACCGTCCGTGAAGGGCGCGTACTCGTTGAAACCGCGCGGCACCACGGCCGAGTTTTCCAGACTGGCACGCAACAGCGCTCCAATAAATCTTTTCGTAAAGCCGCCGAAATTGTGCGCAACGGCTGGCTCGGTGACATCAAATTGATCCGCACGCGCCTCGGCGAGTTCGCCCCTGCGGCACAGCTGCCCGAAGAGCCTGTCCCGGCTGATTTCAACTATGATCGTTGGCTTGGGCCCACCCCTTGGCGTCCCTACAACGCGTTGCGCGTCAAAGGCGATTATGGCGGCGGCTGGCGCTGCTTCTTAGAATACGGTGGCCGCAAAAACGGCGACTGGGGCGCGCATCACTTCGACATCATCCAGAACGCGCTCGGCATGGATCACTCCGGTCCCGTGGAATTTATTCCCATTGGCTACGAAGGCTGCAAATACCAGACCCACGTCTACGCCAACGGTGTCCGAGTTGAGCGATATGACGATGAACCTGGACTGCGTGGCATGATTGAATTCCGGGGCACCAAAGGCACCGTCTGGGTCTCCCGTAACGACCTTTTCGGCTCCGACCCAGCTGAACTTATCGCGCGTCCGCTCCGGGGTGAAGACATTCACCTGTACGCTAGTGATGAACATCACACCGACTTTTTTAACTGCATCCGATCCCGTCAGCGACCCATCTCCGACGTCGAAATCGGTCACCGTAGCGCCACGGTCTGCCACCTCAATGTAATCGCAGCCCAAGTTCGCCGCGCTATTCGCTGGGATCCCGTCAAAGAGGAAATCATCGGCGATCCCGTGGCCGCGCGCCTACTCGATCGCCCCCGTCGCGCCGGCTACGTCCTTTAACCCAAAAAAATACTGCCATGTTGCGCCTTACTTTTTTCACTGCTGGGTTCATTTTTACACTCATTGCACATGCGTCGGTCGCTGCTGAGCCGACGCTTTCTCGGCTCGATTACTCCGGCAGCCCGATGGCCGTCGAAGCGCTCGATCGTGAACTCTACGCCGCCGGCACTGACCCCGCTAAGCTTGCTGCGGTCGAGCAACGGCTTCTCGCCGCTTTGCGTGCAAATGATACCACCTACGCTGCGCGCCAAGTTCTTTGCCAACGCCTCGGCTGGGTACTCGGCCTTGCGCCGGAAAAACTCAACGTCGCGGACCTCAAACCGCTCCCGGTAATGCTCGCCGACGAACGTGACTCTGATCTCGCCCGACTCGCTCTTGAACCTGCACCCGGTGCGGTGATTGATACGCTTTTTCTCAAAGCCCTCCATCAAACCACGGCGCGCACACGAATCGCGCTGATCGATTCTATTGCTCGCCGGCAAATTGTAGCCGCCGTACCGGCGCTCGCTAAATTACTGACCGACAACGATCCGGCGACCGCAGCGGCTGCCGCCCGCGCCCTGGGATTCATCACTGATTATAGCGCGGCGGCTGTACTACTGGCCGTGCCTGAGCCCAGTCCAGCCGCAGTCGCGGCAGCCAAACTCGCACTCGCTCCGCGTCTGGCCGCCGGTAGCGCGCTGGCGGTGTTAGCGGATCTACGTGGACGCGCAGCTGATCCCGTGCATCGCATCGCAGCGCTCCGCGTCTTGCTGCAAATCGATCCTTCGATCGCGACTACGCTGGAGGTACTCGAAGGCAACGACGCGGCCGCGAAACAGGTCGCACTCGAATCCATTTACGCCTCACGCGCCCCTCAAATCATTCCCGCGCTCGCGGCTAAACTTTCTAATTGGGATGCGCTCACTCAGACTGCGGTTATCGCGGCCATGGCGCGCCGTGGTGACGCAGCGGCCACCACTGCCGTGCTGAAAGCTGCCGCGAACGAAGATGCGAAGGTGCGCATCGCCGCCATTGAGGCCTTAGGATTTTTACCGGGCACAACCGACACGATGACCGCCCTGGCCAAAACGGTTGCGGCCCCCGCAGTTGCTGAAAGTAAAGCCGCCAAGGCCAGCCTCATGCGCCTCAATGGACCTGGATTGAACGCTGCCATCCTCAGCGGCGCCGAGCGCGGTGAGACGGCATTGCGCGCCGTCTTTATCGAGCAAATCGCTCTGCGCGGTCTTAACGAAGGTTTGTCGCTTCTCCTCAAGTTACGGGCCGATCCGGAGGTCGCTATACGTTCCGCTGCCGTCACTGCACTCGGAGAACTTGCTCCGCCATCGGATAATAAAACGATCCTCGATTGGGCTGTCGCGGCTACGGATGCGAATGAGCAGGCCCGTGCCTTGCGCGCTCTGGTGAGCATCACCTTGCGTAATCCTCAAGTCGCTGACCGAGGTGCCGCGCTTTACGCGGCGATGGAAGCTGCGCCGGCGGAACTTGCCCTGCGTTTGCTCCCTGCGCTGGGTCGTATCGGTGGGTCACCGAGCGCTGCGTCCGCTGGCAAACTGGCGTTGAGAGCTGATCTTAAATTGGCCGAAGCGGCGACGGCCGCCCTTGTTCGCTGGAGCGATGACACCGCCATTGCGGTGCTCGTGAACGTTGCTGAGCGCACGACACTGCCCACCGTACGCGTGAGCGCAGTCTCGGGCGTGATCTCAAGCCTTGAGCGCAATCGCTCCCTTTGGAGCGCCGATTCGACTGGGCTTGTTGCGCGACTTCTAGCAGTCAGTTCTTCGCTGGATTCGCGGTTGGCTTTGATTGCCTTACTGAAGCGCGCTGCGGACGCGCCGGCCTTGGCCCTCGTTGAGAAATTGCAACATGATGCCGATGTTGGCGCTGCGGCCAGTGAAAGCATGGCTGTGGTTCGCGCCAATCAGGCCGGGCCGGCTAAACTTCGCGCTTCGACGATGGAGGGGGTAAGAAATCTTATGGATGGTAATACGGGCAATCGCTGGACCGTGCCGGCTGAGGGTGATGAGTGGGTGGAAATCGATTTTATCCTCTCGCGGCCGTTGCGCCGGATCACCCTCGATCAGACGGGACGTGGAGCGGAGTTTCCTGAGAACTACGAGGTTTATCTGACGGATAACGTCGGCTCACTCGGAAAGCTCGTAGCGAGTGGTGTTGGCCAAACCAATAAGACTGTGATCGACCTGCCCGTCGGCTCGCATGGCCGCTACGTGATCATCAAAAACGTCACCGCACGCAAAGACACACCTTGGTCGATCTGTGAAATTTACGTGGACTGAGCCGCCGCGGTCCCGCAGCTAATCGACGAGGGTTTTCATCCGTTTGGTTTTTAAAACGGAGTGCCGCCGGCTTGCAGCGCAGCGGCTTAATCAGTATTAAGAAGCGATGCGTTATTTTTATTTTCCCGCGTCCCTGCTCGTGCGTTTTGGTCTGTTTTGGTTTGCCCCATTGTGGACGCTCGCGGGCGCCACGAACCCTCAGGTAAGCCTGCAGGTAGATTGGCCAAGATATCTCGGGCAACACGATCTTGTTTGGGAGCGGCTGCCGGAAGATTACTTCGAAGGCGCATTTGTGGGTAACGGACTTTTCGGCGCGATGGTGTTCAAAGATGATCAACAGCCTAACACCCTACGCTTCGAGATCGGGCGCAGTGACGTCTACGATCACCGCACGGATGGCACGCGTCTAGGGCACGCGAAAATTCGACTGCCCATCGGACAGCTTTTGCTCACCCCGCGCGGTACGATCACGAAAACCGAACTGCGCACGGATCTCTGGAACGCCGAAATCACCGGCACGTTGCATACGAGCGAAGGGGCGATCGCGTTGCGCTGCTTCGTGCCTAAGGGCGAAGAGGTGATCGTGGTGAACCTAAAAACCTCGGGTAATGAAAGTGACGCCTCGTGCTCCTTTCGCCCGCAACAGGGCGACAGCCAGCGCTACATCCTGCGGCCCACGCGGGACAAGGGTTTTGTCTTTGTGCCGAATCCCCCGTTCAAAACCGAGATTGTGGATGGCGTAAGCGTCACCACGCAGACCTTACTCGCCGGCAGCGATTACGCGACGGCGTGGAGCGATAAGCCGACCTCGCCGACCGAGCGCACGGTATTAGTCACGGTCGCGAATCGTTTTGCATCACATTCAGCCACGCCGTTGGGCTCTACGGCGGACGCCGTGAATCAGCTCAAGGCTTACGAGCGCCGCTCCGCTACTGACATGGAGCAGGCGCATCGCCGCTGGTGGCATGCGTTTTATCCGGTCAGTTTTGTCTCGGTTCCTGAAGCCCGGCTCGAAAGTTTTTATTGGATCCAACTCTACAAACTTGCCAGCGCGACGCGCGCTGAAGGCCCCGTCATTGATCTGATGGGACCGTGGTTCAAACCCTCGATCTGGGCGGCGCTCTGGATGAATCTTAATGTGCAGCTCACCTATTCGACCTTGGGCCTGACGAACCATCTCGATTTAGAAGACCCGCTGTATCGCCTAATCGAAAAACACCGTGCGCAACTCATTGCCAATGTCCCGGAAAATTTCCGCGCTGACTGTTCTGCGGTGGCCAATCCTGTAGGCTGGGATGAGATGGAAGCAGGGGTGTTTTTGACCGACGATCCGAAGAGCACGCAGCCGATGAACTTGATCATGTTGCCTTGGCTTATGCAGCAGTTCTACACGTACAACCAGCGCACGATGGATGAAGTGCGGTTGCGCGAAAGCATTTATCCACTCATGCGTCGGACGTTTAACGTTTATCTGCGCATTCTGCATCTTAGCGAAGACGGGCGTTATCACATTCCGCTCACGTATTCGGACGAGTACGGCAACGCGCAGGATACCAGCCTCAACCTCGCGCTCGCCACTTGGGGTTTCAAAACCCTGATCGCCTGTGCACAGCGCCTCCACATCGACGATCCGCTCCTGCCGCAATGGCGCGATCACCTCGCCAAAATGGCCGATTACCCCATCGATCCCGCAACCGGCATCATGATCGGCAAAGACGTGCCGTTTAATAAATCGCATCGCCATTTCAGTCACCTTTTCGCCCTCTGGCCGCTGCGTCTGATCGATCCGGTTGCGCAGCCCGAGCTCGCGCCGCTGGCGGCGCAGTCGATCCGGCGATTCACGGATTTGGAAGGCGACAACTGCATGTTCAAATACACCGGCGCATCGTCGCTTTGGTCGAGCGCGGGTGATGGCGATCAAGCGTTGCGTTGGATTCAACGTGCCTTGCTCATTCTGCCTCCGCAAAAAAAACCAGTTCCCACAGTTGGTGCTAACACTCTTTACAGTGAAAACGGCTGGCCGACGTTTGAGTCGCCGATCTCCGCCGCGCGCAATCTCCTCGATCTTATGGTGCAAGATGGGGCGGGTGTGATCCGGGTGTTTCCGGCGATGCCGTCGAATTGGCCGGACGCCCGATTTTTTGGCCTACGCGTCGAAGGGGCTTTTTTAGTGAGCGCGGTGCGCGAGGCTGGCTCCACGCGGTTTATCCACATCAAAAGCCTTACGGGCCAACCCTGCCGGATACAGGCGACTTTGCCCCGTACGCTCCGCTTGGAAGGCCCCACGACTGCGAATCTGCGCCAGCACGACGGGCTCATTGAACTCGATTTGAAAAAAGGCGAAGAGGCCGTTCTTTATAGTGGTGAAAAACCAGCCGCTTGGCTGGTCGAACCACTTCCGTTGAGTCCGATGGAGGCCAATCAATGGGGCGCAAAATAAACTAGAACACTCCTTTCGAAATCTTGGCTGCGTAACAACTCAGTAAAAAATACAAATCTTCCAGGACTGTATTGCCGTGCGGTAAGTCGTAGTCTAATTTCGAATTACTAGCATGTTGCGTTTAGCTTCGAGGTTGGTGTGTCGTCTCAAACAGGCCTAGTCGGATTCACAACTTTCCGTCGCGTCAAAAATTAAGCTTTTTGTGGTCTTACTGCTTTTCGTCGCTCCCCTAGTGCGCGAGCGAGCGTGGTCTTTCTCGGCGCTCAGGGCAGGGTTTCTTTAATAAGATATTACATGTCATCTTCTGGGATGCTGTTACCTAGTTGGCCGATCTCGCTGAATCTAAATTCTAGCTAAGTCATCACGCTGCGGGTGAATGAGCGCGGGCCGACGAGGCGAACGTGTTTCCTGTAGGAGATAAAATTAACGCCGGCTATGGCCAATTTGCTGCTGATATAACGACGTAAAGGGGCGAATCTCGGCGCTACTCTTGACCCAAAAATCGATAGGATTCGCAAAGGGATCACCGATGTACTTGCTACGTATTAGTTCTCAGTTTTAAAGTTCATTGAACAAATATGATCGTGCGGGGCCAAAGTTTTTCCGCTAGGCGGGTGAACATAAACTAGCTTTGCTCGGCCGATGTCGTCGTCGTTTCCTGCGTGGTATAATTGGTTCAGTAGAGCAGTGCTCTGCGCGGCGAGTGCGACCGTGGTCTGGGTTTATTTCTGGATCGCGAGCCCGGCGGTTTCGCAGCTAGGAAATCCCACGGCGCGTGAGGCTTATTATAATCTTTTAGTCGATGGGTTTTGTGATGGGCATCTTTATTTAAAAAAAAATCCGCCGACGGAAATGGCCAGCCTATCAAATCCGTACGACCCCAAGCAGAACCATTCCTATCGCTTGCACGATGCGACTTATTTCCAAGGGCGATACTACATCTACTTTGGAGCAACGCCGGCGCTGGTGTTGATGTTGCCTTACAAAATCCTGACCGGTGAGTATTTGTGGCACAGTGAGGTCGTGGCGATTTTTTGTGCAGGAAGTTTTTTGGTAATGACCATTTTGTTGGCGATGGCACGGCGGCAGTATTTTCCGAAAACGGGGGCTGTACTCATGGGTATTTTAGCCGCCGGTCTCGGACTTACAAATGCGATGCCGATCATGTTGCGCCGTCCAGATGTGTGGGAAGTTCCTATCGCTTGCGCGTCATTTTTTGTGATGTTGGCGCTGGCGGCGGTGTGGCAGGCCTTGCACGCGAGTCGCAGTCGATTGGGTTGGGCGGTGTTAGCGAGTCTAGCTTATGGTCTAGCGGTGGCAGCGCGGCCACCGGTGTTGTTGGGTGCGGCGATGTTGTTGGTGCCGGTTTGGGTGCAGTGGCGGCGGGTTGGATCTGGGCCGCGCGAGGCCTCGCGCTTGCTGGTGGCGGTGGTGGCACCGATCGCAATGATCGGCTGCGCCCTAATGCTTTACAATTGGGTGCGCTTCGGGAGCGTTTTGGAATTTGGGCAAAAATACCAACTGGCGGGAGTTGATAACACCAAGCAGACGTTTTTCGGGGTCAGTTATTTTTGGTATCATGTACGCCTCTACCTTTGGGAACCGGTAAAGTGGAGTTGGTATTTTCCGTTTTTTAACGGCATTCAGGTGCCACCCGCACCGCCGGGACAGCTTGGCGTTGAGAGTGTTTTCGGTTTGTTGACGAATACACCCGTGGTCTGGTGTGCACTGGCTTGCTTGGTCGCGATTAGAGGCGGCACTTCTCGCGCGCTCGGGCTTGCATGGTTATGTGCTGTGGGTTTGGTCGCTATGATTTGCGGGCTGACCGTGTGCTTTTTCGGTGGCGCGACGAATCGATATTTTGTAGATTTTCTACCCGCTTGGATCTTGTTGGCGGGATTGGGTATTTTGATTTTGGAGTACGGAGTCGTAGAGTGGCCCCTCTGGTGGCGTTGGCCGGTTCGATCGCTTTGGTGGGGTGTATTATTATTTTCGGCAGCGGTAAATTTTTTCGCTAGCTGCGAGCATCTCAATTTATTGCAGCTGCGCGATGACGCGGGCTACCGTAGGCTGGCCCGTTTTTGCAATATGCCGGTGGCTTGGTGGGAGCATTTAACTAGCCTGCGCGACGGACCGTTGGAGTTGAGGCTGAAATTACCGAAATTTACTCAGGCTCGGACGGAGCCGTTGCTCATGACGGGTTATGGCGCGAATGCAGATTATATCTGGATCCATTACAGGGATGAGGCGCATATCGTGATCGGGATGGAGCACACAGGCCGCGGCGGGCCGGTGTCGGCGCCGATCCCTGTAGATTATAGTCAGGAGCATTTGGTCGTGATCTCGATGGGCTCCCTGTTTGCTCCAGTTACACATCCTCGGTATGAGCGACTACGATCTGTCGCGGATATATTCATGCGACAGCAAGTAAAGGTCGAGTGGGATGGGCAGGAAATTATCGCTCAGCAGCAAAAAACTTATGATGCGTCACCCGCTACGCGTTATATCGGCCAGACTCCGGGCATTACAAATTTCGGAGCTCAATTTTCTGGTAAAATACTCACTCGTCGCATCCTTGATCAGCCGACGCTCGAGCAAAATCCTAAGGGTGAGGGTGTGGTAATTTTGCGGCTGCGTTTCGGGTCGGTGCGCACCCCGGGTACGACCGAGCCGTTGATCCAGACCGGTGAGACCGGCCGTGCGGACGCGCTTTTTGTGCGATATTTAGCCGAGAAGAGCGCCGTGCTTGGGCTGGATCACTGGGGCTATGGCGGCCCGATATCGTTGGCTTTTGTGCCTGACGATACGCGCGATCACGAGCTTGAGGTGCACATGGATTCTTTGAATCTCCCGACAGCTCTAGGTTCGTCTGGGGCCCTGCGACGAAAAAAATTATTGGTGAAGTTGGATGGGCGTACACTTCTTGATAGCCACCAGGAATTTTATCCAGCGAACGCCACACAGGTTTTTATTGGCCATAATGCGGTTCAAGCATCCATGAGCGAAGTTTTCACGGGTCAGATTATAAAGCTTCTAACTGGGAACGCCTCGCCTTGAACACCTCGGCGTGCTCCCTAGTCTAATTTCAATGAATCTTTTCTGGCGGGAATATCTTCGCGTTCGCCATCGCAGGACCGGTTTTTAGCCAGCAGGTATGAAAGATAAAACCGGCGACCGTAAAAAAAACCAGCAGATGACCGGTGAGCATGCGAATCTGTACGGCCTCTGCGTGACGGAATTGGGCCGGGGTGAGATCGCGCAGGATTTTACCTTTCGATTTGAGGACCAGGCGTTGGTCGGACATGCGCTCGGTGTTGCCGCCGTCTAGTAGATACATACACGCAAAAAAATTAATAAAAACATAGGCGAACAGCAGGGCAGTGCTCACCTTCATCCACCGCGGCACATTTCCAAAAATTTCGGAAATTAGATTTTTACGCGGCACGCGGCGCATGTGCCAGACCGCGAATATCCAAACCAAAAACAGTAGCGGTAAAAATAGGTAGATCGGATAAAATGCGATGTCGGCAAAGGTGAGTACATGCGCCGCGGCGCAGGCGGCGGCGCCAAAAAATGACGTTAAAAATAGAAATCGCAGACCCGTGGGCATCGGTAAAATTTCAGCGCGTAAGATCGTACAGCGCGTAGCCGGCGAGCAAATTGGGCAGTGCGGGGCACGGTGTTTTCCAGTCACCCAAGAGGTGGGCGCGTCGGGTGATGCGGATGCCTTCGGCGGCGCAAAAATCCTCGAAGTCGGCGATAGAGACCGGGTTAGCGGGGCGACTTTCAGCCCAAGCGGTGGTGTAGACCGCATTGCGGGCTTTGCGGCCACGTACGAGCAGATCGAACCGATTTTTCCAGAAGCCGTGGTTGACGAAACCAACGGTGACTGAGCGGGCGACGCGTAGGGCTTCCGCAATGACGGTAGCGGGTGCGTGCAGCTCTTGTACGGTGCGTGAGCAGATGACGCGGTCAAAGTGTCGCGCGGGAAAAGACGCCATGCAGGAGATCATGTCGCCTTGATAAGCGGCGACGCCACGATGCACACAGGCCGTGATTTTTGCAAAGTCTAGGTCCACGCCTAGGGCAGAGACGTGTTTAGTCTGGACGAGATAATCGAGGAGCTCACCGCGGCCGCAGCCCAGATCTAAGACCCGAGTATGCGGCTCGACCCAGTCTCCGATGATCTGCATGTCCACGGTGCGTTTTTCGACGGGTTGGGTCATGGCTAGATTGTGAAGTCGAGGGTTTGGGTGGGAGCGCGCTCGAGGAAGCCGCGAATCAGCGCGTAGAGTTCTTCGCTCTCCAGCAAAAAGGAATCATGGCCGAGATCGGTGGCGAGTTCGGCGTAGCTGGCGCGTTTGCCGGCGCGCAGGAGAGCTTGGGCGATCTGGCGATTTTGCTCGGGCGGGAAAAGCCAATCGCTGGTGAAGCCGACGACCAGGGATTCAGCTAGGACGGGGGCGAACGCGTTTTCGAGCGAGCCGTAGGCGTGGTCGAGATCGAATTGGTCGAGCGCGCGCGTGATGTAGAGATACGAGTTGGCGTCGAAACGGTTGATAAACGTCTGGCCTTGGTGACGTAGGTAGCTCTCGACTTCGAACTGGAGGTTAAAGTCAGCGGTGGCGGGTTGCTGCGCGAGTTCGGCGCTCAGCTGCGGGCTTTGTTCGCGAGACTGAATCGTGCGCCGACCGAATTTGCGCTCCATGGAGGCGTCTGAGAGGTAGGTGATGTGCGCCATCATCCGGGCTATGGCTAGTCCGACGCGAGGGCCTCCCTCGCGAGTGTAATCCCCGTTGAGCCATGCCGGATCTTGCATGATCGCTTGGCGGCCGACCTCGTTGAAGGCGATGGCTTGCGCGCCCTCTCGCGCGGTGGTGGCCATGGCGAGGAGACGTCGGGTTAAGCGCGGGAATTCGATCGCGAACAGCATTGCGGTCATGCCGCCCATTGAGCCGCCGATGACGGTATGAAGTTCGGCGACGCCGAGATGGTCGAGGAGTAGTTTCTGAGCGCGCACCATGTCGAGAATGGTGAGAGCGGGAAAACGTAGGCCGTAGGCTTCGTCGGTAGCAGGGTTGATCGAGGACGGACCGGTCGAGCCAGAGCATCCGCCGGGGACGTTGGCGCAGATGACAAAAAAGCGGCGGGTATCGACGGCTTTGCCGGGGCCGATGAGGTTATTCCACCAACCGGGCTTTTTGTCGGCGGGCGTGTGCCAGCCAGCGGCGTGATGGTTTCCACTCAGGGCGTGGCAGATGAGAACCGCGTTGTCGCGGGTCGAGTTAAGCGTGCCGTACGTCTCGTAGCGCAGCGTGAGCCCCGTGAGTTCTTGACCGTTCTTAAACGCGAAGGGGTGCGGGTACACGAAATCTTGGGGCGCGACGAGTCCAACGTCGTCAGCCGCGAGGTAGGGCGGGGTGGACGCGGGGGCGGCGGGAGCCTGAGTTTCGTCGGTCATGCGTAGAGGAGGCTGAGGCGCAACGGCGGGGCGAGGCAAGGACGCGGAGGTGATATGACGCGAAGAGCGCGCGGTGAATCAGGGAGCGTCTTCGTTGGAGAAGACGTGTTGCACGTCGTCCAGGGCTTCGAGGGATTCGTGGAGCTCGGCCAGATCCTTGGCGAGGTGGCCGGTGGGGGCGACGACGGTAGAGGTGGGGATGTAGGCGAGCTCGGCACTAGCGGGTTTAATTTTCTGATCGTCCAGCGCGTGGGCAATGCGGTCGAAGGCGTGTAGGGCGCAACGCAGTTCGTAGCCTTCGGCGGTGGTGATGATGTCGTCGGCGCCGGCTTCTAGGGCGAGTTCGGTGAGCGCGTCTTCGGAAACGGCTTCGCGGGTGATCAGGAATTGCCCCGCGTGGAGGAATTGAAACATTACGGACCCGGTGGCGGCGAGGTTGCCGCCGTGGCGGGAGAAAATCGCGCGCAGGTCTTTCGCGGCGCGGGTTTTGTTATCGGTGGTGACTTGGACGACGAAGGCCACACCGCCCGGGCCATAGGCCTCGTAGGTCATTTGCTCGTAGACTATGCCTGGGAGCTCGCCGGTGCCTTTCTTAATGGCGCGGTCCAGATTTTCGGCGGGCATGTTCGCTTCACGGGCTTTCAGAAGCAACGTGCGAAGGCGGGCGTTCCCGTCAGGATCACCCCCACCGGTTTTGGCGGCGAGGGTGATCTCGCGAGACAGACTGGAAAAAACTTTGCTACGGCGGCCGTCGGTGACGGCTTTCAGGCGTTTAACTTTGGACCACTTGTTATGGCCGGCCATGGGCGCTTATTTTTTCTTGGGCGTGACGTTTTTCACGGGTTTGCCCCCGGCAGCGACGGCGGGGGTCACGGGCGCTTCTTCCTCATCCTTCATGCGGTTGATGAGCAGTTGCTGCGCAATGGTGAACAGACCGTTGGTCGTTGAATAAAGCGAAAGGGCCGAAGGCAGGCTGTAGCAGAAGAAGGTGAAAATAATCGGCATGAACTTCATCATCGTGGCCTGCGTCGCGTCCATGGTGGGCGAAGTGGGCGTGAGCTTCATCTGGAAGATCATGGTGACGCCGAGCAGCAGCGGTAGCACGTTGACCGGAATTGGGCCGAGATGCAGTAGGGTGTCAGGCGAGGCGAGATCGTGGGCCCACAGAAACGGCGCGTAACGGAGCTCCGCTGTGCTGGAGAGCATCGAGTAAAAACCCATGAAAAACGGAATCGTGAGCAGTTGGGGGAGACAGCCGCTCACGGGGTTCACTTTGCGATCCTTGAAGAGCTGCATCGTGGCTTGCTGCTGCTTCTGGGGGTTGTCTTTGAATTTTTCTTTGATGGCCGCGAGCTCGGGTTGGAGTTTGGCCATGCGCTTCATCGACTTGGTCGAAGCGAGCGTGAGCGGAATGAACGCGAGTTTGAGCGCAAGCGTCGTCAGCATGATGGCGATACCCCAGTTGCCGGCCCAGCTGTGCATCCAGGTCATCAACGTGATCAGTAGCTTGGAGGCCCAACCGAAGAAGCCGTAGTCCATGACCTTGTCTTGGTCGGCCTTGAACACGTCGCCGTTGGCGAGGCGTTTGTATTCTTTGGGGCCAACGTAGAAGTTGGAGCCGAGCTTGGCGCTGGCGCCGGCGGCGAGCGCGGGCAGCTCGAACTGGGCGGCACCGGCGATACCGTAGGCATTACGGTCAGCATCGGGCAGGGCCGTGAGCAGTTTGACGCGACGAGTGACTAGGCTGGTGGCGGGAGCGTCGGGGGTGAGAATGCTGGTAAAGAACTGGTTCTTTACGGAAGCCCATAGAATGGGGCCTGGACTGGTTACGCTCGAGAGCGGTTGGCTGGAGCCGATGCCAAAGTTAGCCAGAAAGCCGCCACCCTCGAGTTCGGAGCGGGCGATGAATTTCTGGGTCTCGGGGCTGTGGAAACCGGTTTTGAGCTGGAGGCCGTAGTCGAGGGCGTTGACCGGGGCGGCAGTGCCAAGGGCGAGTGCGACGCGCAGCGGTACGGCGGTCTTGTCCGTGAGATTGCGAAAGGTGGTCTCATGACGGACTTGGTAAGGATCACTGCCGAGTTTAGGATCAACCGAAAGATCAAGGACGTAACGGCGGGTGACTTCCAAGCGACCGTCGAGGACGGCGCGGAAAACAATCTCGGTGTTGCTGCTACTGACCAACGTGTAGCGGGTACCGCGGTCCAGACCGGGAAACTCGGTGAGTGCCAGCATCGGATCAGCATGCAGCTCGTTAAAAATGAACGGATCGGGCCGGCCTTGGGCGGCCGGGTATTGCTTGAGCGCGATGTCGCGAATGGCTCCGCCGAAATCCGTGAATCGCACGCGGATGAAATCGTTTTCGAGCGTGGTGACTTGGGCCTGGGCGTTGTCACCGGTGGCGGCGGCGAAATTAGCTTGGGGGCCACCGGCGCCGATTGCGGGCGGTTGAGCGGTGGTGCCAGTGAGGTTGGTTTGCGCAGCTTGTTGCGCCACAGCCTCGCGCACGGCAGCAGGCGGCGCAGGCGGTTGCGGGGCGATTTTTTGGCCGACGTAGAGGCTGGCGAAGGCGCCGCAGATAAGAGCGATGCCGAGGATCAGATTTTTTTTGTCCATTTAGGAAAGGGGGTCGGAAAGAGATGAAGTAAGTTGGGATACTCTCGCGCATTGCGGTCGGCGGCGGGGCTCAGGCACGGAGTCTTCACCGCCCGGGTGAAGCGGCGTGCATTTCAAGAGGCGCCGAGCGCCGAGCCATAGGCCGACGACTGCGCCGTGATTACGTAAGGCGCCAATCGCGTAATGTGAGCAGGTCGGGGTGAAGCGGCAGCCGCAACCAGGGCCAAGAAAAACAGGGAGCGCGGGCGAAATAATACGCTGATAAAGCTGCACGAGCAGTACCAATCCGGCCGTGGGCAAACCGATCAAACGTGTGATCAAACTGGAACGGCGCTCAGGCATGGGAGGACGGCGGCGGCGAGGTGGATATCTGGCCGCAGGCTTGGAGGAAATTTTTCTCCAACTCTGCGTAAGGCCGATGAAAAACGGCAGCTCGGGCGATCAAGAGCAGGTCGCAATCGCGCGGGAGTTGGTTTTGATGAGCCCGAAAGAGTTCTCGCAGACGGCGCTTGGCGCGATTGCGATGAATGGCGTTACCGACAGCGGCCGTAGAAGCGATTACGCAGGCGCGTGGGGTTGTGATCGTTACCGTGGAATCGGCCTTTGGCCTAGGCCTCCACCAGACCGTGAAGGCACGCGCATCAACACGGTGGCCTTCGGTGCGGACAGCACGAATTTCATCCTGGCGGCGAAGGTGCTGCTCAGGGCGAAAACGCATGGGGCCGCGGCGAGTTGAGACGCGGCCGAAACCGCACGGAATCAAACGACGGTCAGGCGCTTACGACCTTTGAGGCGGCGGGCGCGAATGACTTTACGGCCACCTTTGGTGGCCATGCGGGCGCGATAGCCAATCTTGCGGGCGCGCTTTAAACGATGGGGGCGGAAGGTGGGTTTCATGACTTTTGAGCGATTAAGGGGTAACTGAAGTGTCCGACGGCTCGAACGGTGTCAAGGGTTGGGTTTTCCTGACCTCGGTTTTCCTACGGGACCCAGTAGTCGGGTAAAGTAATCAAGATCAATAAACCTCGATCAGTCGCGCCCCCGTCTCTAACTGTTGGACTATTTCTGGCCATAGGCGCTCATACTTGCCAGCAAGA
>Ga0114958_10001246_pt1 | contig 20255 bp, 12 predicted proteins | sample C_130208_EF_Meta_FD_89577 | JGI IMG/M metagenome (GOLD analysis project Ga0114958, IMG submission 89577) | Freshwater microbial communities from Lake Croche, Canada to study carbon cycling - C_130208_EF_MetaG | ecosystem: Environmental > Aquatic > Freshwater > Lake | place: Lake Croche, Canada...
CGGGTTCCATGCGGATGCTGCCGTAGGCGATGTGCGAAGAGGAAACGGCGACGGGCACGAGGAGGTTGGCGCATTCGCTTTCGTGCGGAACAATCGCGCGGTAACTCACGGGGTAGGGTTGAGGCGTGGATTTCTCGACGTTGCCCTCGGCCATGACGACCCCGTTGACGACGACGCGCGCGGTGTGGTGCGAGTCCATCGTGTAGCTGGCGAGGCCGACGCTGTCCGTGGCGACGATTTTACCCTTACAGTTGTGCTCGGTCATGACGTAGGCGGAGACCATGCGGCGGCCTTCGCGCACGTAGAGCTCGTGGGGCCAGCCGTCGGTTTCTTCGAACTGATCGCGCGGGAGGCCGAAGGTTTTGACGTGGTCGCGGAGTTTGGCGGGCACGGCGTCGTCGTGCGCGAGGAACCACATGTAGCCCTGTTGGTAGGTGACGTGAGCCTGGAAGATTTTTTCGCGCTCGGCGTAGTCGCCCTCGGGCCAGCGATTGCTGCCGCCGATGAAATCGGTGGAGACGGGACCGGCGTTGTTGCAGTCGCCGAGGTTCAATTTTAGCGGCCCTTTGCGGTAGGTCCAATCCCACTCGAAGTCCGCCGACGCGGAATTGAGGAAACGTTCGAGTAGCGAGTAGTCGTCGCGACGGTAACCGGCGGGTTGCGGAAAGGGCCGACCGCTCGCAGCGGGCGCGAGCCACATGCGAAAATTATAAGCTTGGACCGATGTGTCGCCCGAGCCCTCGGCGCGGGGCGGCTCGGCGGAGATGCCGGGGAGCAGACCGCTCTTCGGATCACCGGGCGTGCGGAACGGATCGACGGGAAAACGAAACTGGTGTTTGTCGGCGATGAAGAACCCGTTGAAGGCTTCGCCGTAAGCGGCGTTGCCCTCGCGACCGACGTGAAATGAAACCCCCGCGCGCGCCAGCAGATCACCTTCGTACGTGGCGTCGATAAACATGGCGGCTTCAATGCGGTCGCCGTTTTCAAAAACCAGGGCGCGGATGCGGTTGCCCTCTTTTTCGACGCGGGCGAGGCGATGTTCGAACCACACGGGCACGCCGGCCTCGGCGAGCATCGCGCGCATCACTCGCTCGGCGTCGGCGGCGCGGAAGCCGCTCCACGAGCCCATGCGGTTGAGAAATTCCTCCGCCATGCCGCCGATGGATTCTTTTTTACCAAGATCGACGGCGGTGAGGCCGGCGGCGGTGAGGCCGCCGACGTGGCGGCGAAACACGGCGAGGGCGGCGGTTTTGCCGAGGCGGCGCGCTTGCACGGCGGCGCCCACGCCACCGGGCGTCCCACCATAAACGCAGATGTCCACGCGCAAGGTTTGCGGGGTGACCGCCGGATCGACGGGCAACGGATAATAATATCGCAGGCCAGGATTGGGCGTGGTCGGCGCGGGTAGCGGCGCGGGTGACGCGGCGTGGACAAGGGTGGCGGCGGCGAGGAAAAGGAACGTGCGTTTCATGGGATGAAGCGGCGGCGGCGCGCGTTATTTCTTTTTGGCGGCGGGCTTCGCGGGAGCTTCCAAAACTTGGCCGTCGGCGAGGAGGCGGGCGCGCAACGTGGCGTAGGGCACGTCTTGCACGGCAAGATTGTGATCGATCGCTAGTGCGGCGGCGGTGGCGGCGCTTTGGCCGAGGATCATGAAAACAGGCTCCATGCGGATCGAGCCGTAGGCGATGTGTGAACTGGAGACGCACACAGGCACGAGGAGATTTTCACACTGCGATTTTTTCGGGGTGAGTGAGCCGTAGGCGATCGCGTAAGGGCCTTTAGTGGAGACGCCGATGTCGCCCTCGTTCTGCACGTAGCCTTCAGGTGTGATGTAGCGCTGAACGTTGTGCGAATCCATCGCGTAGCTGCCCATGCCGACGGATTCAGGGGTGGGGCGACGCTTAAGCAGCTCGTTTTCGGTCATGACGTAGGAGCCGATCAAGCGGCGCGCTTCGCGTACGTAAATCTGGTGCGGCCAGTGGCCGTTGCCCTTAAATTCATCCTTGGCGAGGCCCCAGCGGGACATTTTTTCGCGGACCTCAGCGGGCACGCGCGGGTCGTTGGCGATAAAGTAGAGCCAGCCTTGTTGGTAGGTCTCATGCTCGCGGATGATCTCGCGGCGCCGAGCGTAGGAGGCGTCGGGGTAATCGTAATTCATCCCGATGTTGTCGGTGCTGAAAGGGCCGTGGTTATTGGTGTCGGTTTTGTGATTGGGGATGGGGTCAAATTTACCAAACGTCTCCGTCCAACCGGCGGCGTAGATGCGCAGCAGCAGTTCGTATTGGGAGGCGTCGTAGCCGGCAGGCTTGGCGAACAGTACGCGATTGGACGGGTCGTCGGTGAGGCACAGGCGGAAGCAGTAGGCTTGGATTTTTTTATCGGCGGCGCCGAACTCGCCAGGTGGCTCGGGGCTGATACGCGGGAGAACGCCGCTCTTGGGGTCGCCAGGGACAACGTAGGGGCTAATTTTAGCTTTGAGTACACCGAAGTGGTGGCGGTGGTGAAGGACGCCGGTTTGGACCCCGTTCAACTCTTCGTGGTACTGGGCGCGGGCTTCGCGGCCGACGTGGTAGTCGAGACCGGCGGCAGCCATGAGGTCGCCCTCGTAGGTGGCATCGAGAAACATTTTTCCAGTGTAAGTTTTTCCACTGAGAGTGGTGATCGAGGTGATGCGCGCGCCGGATTTTTTTACGCCGGTGGCGCGGTCGAGCCATTCGTCTCGGACGATAAGTAGTTGGAATTCGCGCACGAGATCTTCGAAGATCTTTTCGGCCACGTGGGGTTCGAAGATCCACATGGTGCGATTGACCCCATCCATGGCGGGCGTGCCTTGGCCTTTGTTGCCGTAGTCGGATTTCTGCTGTTGGCGCCAAGCCTCAGGTTGGTCGTAGTGCTGCCAGACGCGGTGGTAGAAATCGCGGGCGAGTCCGCCGATGACGGATTTGTCTCCAGTGTCTGTAAAACCGAGACCGCCGGCGGAGAGACCACCGAGATGTTTATCGGGTGAGACGATGATGACTGACTTGCCCATTTTTTTCGCCTGGACGGCGGCGGTGACCGCGCCGGCGGTGCCGCCGTAGATTACTAGATCGTAGGCAGCGGCGCTTAGCGTGACTCCCGTAAGCGTGAGGGCGAGCGTAGCGAGAAGGCAGCGGAGCATGGCGGGTTAGGGGTAGAATCTAGGCGAATGGGGTCGGTAATAAATTCTGTCCGCGGTGCGGTGGCAGCGTAAGGCAAATCGAATAAGGTAGGCCTCGGAACGGGTGAGCAGTGAAGGGCAAGAGGCGCAATCAGACCATGTTGGGAATTGCGTAAGTGGGCCGGTGGGGTTCGCGGAGGAGTTGGCGGGCGCGAGTGAGGGCAAGGGCGCCGGCAGAACCGGCATCCGTGATACCATCGCCCGAGGGGTCGAGGTCCAGCCAAGGCCCCAGCGTTAGGGGTTGGGCGGCGAGCTCGACGCCATGCGCTCCGAGATGGGTTTGCAGGGACTGCGCGGCGGCAGCGGCAGCAGGGAACGAAGCCAGCGCGGAGGCGATGGTGGTGGGGGCGGCGGGCGTGCCGACGCGCAGGGAAATGTTGCCGTAGTGACAAATACTCGCGGAGGCGTGGCCGGTGGCGGTGGACGCGGCGAGATCGGTGGGTCGGTGGCTACGAACGGCGTCGAGAAAGTTGGTCATGTGGGCTACCACGCCGCCGTCGCCGGGAAAATTTTTGATGAGTTTACCCTGTGAATCTTTCGCGGTGCAGCCGATGAGGCCGGCGAGGGTGCCGCCCTCGCAATGCGCAATCAGGCCAACGCGGAGGCCGCCGGCTTGGTCCATAAAATTGACGCCGGGCTTCGCTGGTAGGCCGCGTTGCTCGAATATGACGGGCGCGCCGGGGTAATCGTAGACGGCGAGCTGAGTGTTGGGCGTCTCGGCGGCATCGTCGTGGACGTAGCGGCCGCCGAGACCGAGGACGCGGCGGGGTGGGCCGTCGGCGCGGACCATGCGACGGGCGACGTCAAGGAGGTGGACGCCGTTGTTGCCAAGGTCGCCGTTACCGGTGGCCCAAGACCAGTGCCAATCGTAGTGGAGACTTTCCCGGTTGAGTGGGGTGACGGGCGCGGGGCCGCACCAGGTGTCGTAGTTGACGGCGGTGGGATACCACGGGGCGCGGCGGGCGACCGCATCGCGTTTGCCATAGTAAACGGCGTGAACGTGCTGGAGTTTGCCGAGACCGCCCGAGTGCAGGAACGCGATGCCGGCGGCGAGTCCGGATTCGGAGCGATACTGGGTGCCAACCTGAACGATGCGGTCGTATTTCGCGGCGGCGGCGACCATCTGGCGACCCTCCCACACCGTGTGGCTCATCGGCTTTTCAACGTAAACGTCTTTGCCGGCCTGACAGGCCCAGATGGTGAGCAGCGCGTGCCAGTGATTGGGCGTAACGATCAGGACCGCGTCGACATCGGCGCGGGCGAGGAGCGTGCGCGCATCGGGCGTGGTGAAAGGGGCGGGGCCGGTGCCGGCGAGGAGTGCGGATACCTTGGCTAGCTGGCCGGGGTCGACGTCACAGAGGGCGACCAAGCGGGCATCGCTGCGCTTGAGAATTTGTTGGACGTGGGCGGTACCTTTCGCCCCGCAGCCGATGAGGCCGAGGCGGATGGCACCGTTGGCGCCGACGGGTGCGGCCCAAACGGAAGGACGCAGGGTGGCGGCGGTGAGGCCGGCGGTGGCGACAACGGCGGATTGGCTGAGGAAGGCGCGGCGGCTGAGTGGGGGCATGGGTGAGCTAGAGAGGCGCAGACAGCGAAATGGGTTAAGAATTAGGCGGTTGGGTATTCGTAGCCTTTGCGGTAGTCGCGGCGAAGTAGTTGGTTGGCCGTGTCGTCATTAAGGCAACGTTCGCGAGCGCCGTCCCAGTCGAGACTGCGACCGAGTTTTAAGGAAACCATACCCAGAAGCGCTAGGTTGGTGGAGAGATGAATGTCCTCGATGTCAGCGACGGGGCGCGTGCCGGTGCGAATGGCGCGCAGGAAATCCGCCCAGAGCTCTTGGATATTTTGCGAATCGGGCTGGTGGAGTTGCGCGGGCTCGGTGATGGGCGGGGCTTTGCTGTCGTTGGGGTAAAACGTCCAACCTTGCTGCCAACCCATGTGAAAAATTCCCTTCGTGCCGTAAAAATAGCAGCCAACGTTTTCGCCTTTGTCGGTGTTGTTGGCACCGAAGCGGCGATGCTCCCACTGCACGTTAAATTTTTCAAAACTGTAGGTAGCGAGTTGGTGATCGGGGGCGTCGGTGGTTTGCTCCTGGGCGTTGAGAATCGGTGCGCCAGCGATGGGGCGGCCGCCGCTGGAGAAGATGCGTTTCGGGTATTTTTCACCGGTGACCCAGAGGACTTGGTCGAGCCAGTGGATGCCCCAATCGCCGAGGGTGCCGTTGGCGTAGTCGAGGTAATTGCGGAAACTACGTGGGTGGATGCCGCGGTTGCCGGCGCCTTTAGTGGTGTCGCGCGGATCGCCGCCGTTGAACGGCCGGAGCGGGGCCGGGCCGCACCACATATCCCAATCGAGCTCCGGCGGCACCGCGACGGTAGGCAACGGTTTTTCCGGACCGCTGCCGCCGTAGTTCACGAAGCAACGCACCATGCCGATCTCGCCGAGTTTACCGGAGCGGATGAAGTCGCGCCCGCTGATGTTGTGCGGGGAAATGCGGCGGTGCGTGCCGACTTGGACGACTCGGCCCGTGGCGCGCGCGGCGTTTACCATCGCGCGGCCTTCCATGACGGTATGGCCGATGGGTTTTTCAACGTACACGTGCGCGCCCGCTTTGACGGCGGCGATCATCGGAAGTGCGTGCCAATGATCCGGCGTGCCGATAATGGCGATGTCGGGCTTCATTGCGGCGAGGCATTCGCGGTAATCTTTAAACAACTTTGGCGTGCTGCCCGAGCCCGCGGCGCCATTTTTTAGCGTGAGTTCAAACTGGCGCGAATCGACGTCGCATAACGCGACTAGTTCGCACGCGCCGCTGGCGAGCGCCTCGCGCAAGATGTTGTTGCCCCACCAACCGCAGCCGATGAGCACCAGCCGGAAACGCGGGCCGCCGGATTTCGGCTGCGCGCGGAGGGAAAACGGGATCGCCGCGAGAGCAGCAGCGGTGGCGGAATTTTGGATAAACGTGCGGCGATTCATGGCGTGGGGCGGGTGGATGTAACGTCGTTAACGATTAAGCGCGTCGGCCGAGGCCGATCTCGCGCCTGAGATAGGCGAGGGATTTTTCAATTTCGGCTTTTTGGAAATCCTGAGTGACTTTTTTGCCTTCGGGGCCGGCGGGCGCTTTGAATGGCGTGAGCGCGTGGCCGCGCGCGGCGAGGGCTTCGAACTTCGCGAGCTTCTCGGGCCGGCGGTCGTAGTGTTTCCAAAAATCAGGCTGCTTGTAGGGAAACACGCGCTGCGAGCCAGAAATCGTTTCGATCATGATCGGCACCTTCGGACATAACTGCGCCCAACGCGCCACATATGCTTTCCAATCGATGAGGCCTTCGCCGACTGCGGTCCATTGCACGGCGGCGCCCTCCGGGGTACTCCAGATTTGTTGGTCGCGCAGGGAGGAACAGATCGTCACCGGACCGAGTGTTTCGAGCACATCCATCGGATCTTCGAGCGTCCAGGCGGCGTTGCCGGAATCGATGTTGGCACCCACCAGATCGCGGCCGGCGGTCTCGATGAGTTGGCGCAGTTCCCATGAGTGCATATCGCCTGCGTGGTTTTCGATCGCGATTTTGACGCCGGCTTTTTCGGCGTCGCGGCGGCAGGCGTTGATAACGGCGATCGTGTCGGCGATGCGCGCCTGGATGCCGCCCTCGGTCTTGCGATCTTCCATGGTGCCGAGGACGGCGCGGAAGACGGGCGAGCCGAGTTCTTGTGCGACGCGGATACCGAGACGCAGGAGTTCTTCGGCGGTGCCCCAGTTTTTCTTAAACGCTTTCGAGGTGGGGCAAATGCTCCAGCCGCCCACGTAGAGCGAGAGGTTGGCGGCATCGGCCTGCCGGCGCACGGCGCGGAGTGCGGCTGCGTCGAAACTCGCGTACGCATCGAGATCGGAAATAAAAAGCGTATCGCAGCGCAGCGACGCGGCGTAAGTGATCAACTCGGGGGCTTTCCAGCCGAGCGCACGCACGGAAAAATTATCCAGCCCGAGGGCGATCTTGGCCGCGAGCAAATTGGAACGCGTGAACGCAGCCGCAGTCGTGGCGGCGGCTGCGGTTTTTAAAAACGTGCGACGGAGCATGGGCAAAAAATCGGAGCGGGGTGAAACGGGGCGGGCGAGTGGGACGAAGCTTGGCAAACGTGAGTAGCGCCGCGCCGGATGACAAGCCGTCGCGCGACGCGGTTGTCCTCCGTAGAAAAATTACCTCGCCTGTAAGTTGGGAATAACGACTGCTATTCATCGTACTTCTACCCCCCCTTTTTGCTTCGTAATTGTAACTCCGCTCGGCTTTACCCCCTAGAGCTGTGCGGATCTGATTTTTTTCTGCGGTGATTTAATCTTACCCCAAGTCTCATGAAAACTACCCCCTGGGTTATGTCCGCAGCTCGTTCATGGTTTAGCGCATTTCTAGCGTTCGCTCTGGTTGTTTCGGCCGTGGCCCAGAGCGCGACTACCGGCAGCATCGAAGGCCGCGTCTTTGACACGCGCCGCGCTCAGTATCTCGAAATGGCGCGCGTCACGGTCGAGGGCTCCAAACAAGAAACCTTCACCGATGCGACCGGCCAATACCGCCTTGCTGGTCTGCCGGCGGGTAAGGTGACGTTAAAGATTTTCTACACCGGCCGCGGCACGCTCACCGAGGCAGTGGTGCTCGCGGCGGGCGAGACGGTGCAGCGTGACATCACGTTCACCGGCGAGCTGGCGACCGCCAAAGAAAAATCCGGCGCCGACGACACGATCAAACTCGCCGCGTTTACTGTCGATACTTCGCGCGAAATGGACGCTTCCTCTATCGCGATCAACGAGCAGCGTTTTGCAAAAAACATCACCAACGTCGTCTCGGCCGATGAATTCGGCACGATCGCCGATGGCAGTGTGGGCGAGTTCATGAAGTTTCTGCCGGGCATCACGAGCGATTACACGGGCGGCGATGCTCGGCGTTTCTCGATCAGCGGCGTGCCGGCGGGTAATGTCCCGATCTCTGTGGGCGGGTTTGATATGGCGAGTGCTTCGGGCGCTGGCACCACGCGTGCCGTCGAGCTCGACCAAGTTTCCATCAACAGTATTTCGCGCGTCGAGGTTAACCGTTCGCCCACGCCCGAACAACCCGGCTCCGCTCTCGCCGGCTCTGTAAATTTCGTCCCCCGCAGCGCATTTGAGCGTAATAAACCCTCTTTTAATTACAGCGTTTCTTTCCTCATGAAGGATGCCGAGCGTGCTTTTTTGCGTGAGACCCCTGGCCCAGGATGGGGCGAAAAAACCTACAAAATTCATCCCGGCTTCGACATTTCCGCGATCGTCCCGGTTAACAAAAACTTCGGTTTCACCTTCTCCGCCGGCTACTCGATGCAATACACCCCGCAGAGTAACCAAGCCACGCAATGGCGCGGCGCCGCCGCAGTCACCAACGTCGCCTCCAATCTCAACACCGGCCTCCCCGACACCACGCCTGATAAGCCTTACCTCACGAATTACTCCTGGCGTGATTCCGGCAAAGACACCACGCGCTACTCCATCGCCACCACCATCGATTGGCGCTTCGCCCCGCGTGATCGGCTCTCGTTTGGTTTTTCCTACGCCTACCTTCGCGAACATTTCGCGACACGCACGCAGAATATCATCATCAACCGCGTGGCTCCGGGCGATTGGGGCCCGACGTTCACTAACGGCGTCGCGAGCACTTTCCCCACCACCGGCACCGCCATTAATGCTGGCCAAATCGAACTTGTGAATAACGGCCGTATTCGTCCCGGCCGGACGATTATGCCCACGCTTACTTGGCGCCACGACGGACCGCTTTGGAAATTAGAATCCGGCCTCTCTTACTCCACCTCGCGCATTCACTACCAAGACATCGACGACGGCGCCTTTAATAGCTTCATCGGCCGCCGCACCAACGTAACGATCCGTTTCGACGATATATTCTATCTACGCCCGAGTACGATCACGATCACCGACCCTAACGGAAAACGCGTCGATCCTTCTGATCTTAGCAACTACTCCATCGTCTCCGCCAACAGCATCCGCCAAAAAGCCTACGAGACCCGCCGCCAAGCCTACGGCAACGCCCGCCGTGATTTCGTGGTCCGCGACATCCCGATCTCGATCAAAAGCGGGCTCGATGTTCGCACCGTCTTGCGCGACCGCCGCGGTACCTCGGGCGAACTTTATAATTACGTCGGCGCAGACGGCCGCGCTAGCACCACGCCCACCACGCAAGCCGGCTTGATCAACGACGACAGCCCCATGCCGTTTTTCGACAACGTTTACTCGACGCGCATCCCCGATTTCGGTCTGCCCAAGCAGCAACAAGTGGACAATGGCAAACTCTGGCAGGGCTATTTAGCGAATCCTAACTACTGGACCCGCAGCTCCACCGCTGACTACACCAACGAGACTAATAATTCCAATCGGGTGGAAGAAATCATTTCCTCCGGTTATTTTCGCGCCGACGCCGCCTTCTTTAGCAATCGCTTCAAAGTCACCACCGGTGTCCGCGCTGAACAGACCAATATTAACGCCCAAGGCGTGCTCAACGACCCCACGCGTAATTTCCAACGCAACGCCGCGGGCGTCGTCCTCAAAGACGCCGCCGGCACGCCGCTGCCCATTATAAACAGCACCACCGACGCTCTCGGCGCGCTCAAGCTCACGCTCGTCGACCGAGGCTACACCGCGAAGAAAGAATTCCTCCGCCTCTTCCCGAGCCTTAATCTCAACTACAACCTGACGGAAAATTGGATCATCCGTGGCGCCTATTACCAAACCGTAGGCCGGCCCGAATTCACCAACTATGTTAGCGGGGTCACTTTGCCTAATACCGAGCTGCTACCCAGCGCCTCCAATCGCATCACGCTGGGCAACGTTAACCTTAAGGCCTGGCAGGCCGAGAGCTATGTTGCTCGTCTAGAGTACTATTTTGCTCAGGGCGGCCAAATCTCCATCGGCGGTTTTATTCGTGATTACAAAAATGCCTTCGTCGCCACGGTCACGCGTCCCACGCAGGAATTCCTCGCGACCTACGCCCTCGATCCCGACACCTACGGAGACTACGACGTTTCGACTAATTACAACAACCCGAACAACGTGCGCATGCACGGTTTCGAATTCGATTATCAACAACCGCTGACTTTCTTGCCTTATTGGGCTCGCGGCATGCGCTTTTTCTTTAACGCCAGTTCGCAGCGCGCGAAGGAATCCTACGATCAGTTCATGGACATGAACCCATTTGTCGCGAACTACGGCCTCAGCCTCACGCGGCCTAAGTGGAATATCCGCATCAACGAAAACTACCGTGGAATCCAGCGTCGTGCCGCCGTCACGGGTCGTAGTATTGAACCTGGCACTTACAACTACCGTACTAAGCGCCTCTACATCGACATCAGCGCTGAATATTTCTTCACTAAAAAACTCGGCGGCTTCATCGCCCTGCGCAATTTCAACGGCGCCACCGAAGATCAAAAAACCTACGGTCCTAGCACGCCGCTCTATGCAAAATTCCGCCAGCGCGATGATTACGGCGGCTCGCTCTGGACCGCCGGCATTAAGGGCTCGTTCTAAAAAATAAAATCTAGATCTCTGTTTCCTTATGTTGTCTTCGCTACGTCTCCGCACCGGCTGCTCACTCGGTTTAACGCTGTTGGCCATTGCGCTTGCGCTTGCGCCCGCTGCGCCCGTTCGCGCCGTAGACGCCGCGCCGCGTTGGTTTAAGGGCAACCTCCACACGCATTCGCTTTGGAGTGATGGCGACGATTATCCCGAGATGATCACCGATCGCTACAAGCGCGCCGGCTATCACTTCCTCGCGATGTCTGAGCACAACATCATGCCTGAGGGCCAGCGCTGGTTTGAGCTCAAGCCCCCTGCCGTCGTCGCCGGAAAACTCGAGCAACGCGGCGGCGGCGCGGTGCTAGATAACTACCTCGCGCGCTTCGGCGCTGATTGGGTTGAGCAACGCACGACCGCCGCCGGAGCCCGCGAAGTTCGACTTAAGCCACTCGCGGAATACCGCCCGCTCTTCGAGGAGCCCGGTCGTTTTTTGATGATCCCGAGCATGGAAGTCACCTCGAGCTGGAAGCGTCCCAAGACCGCGACAGCGCCCGAGCAGACGGGTCCGGTGCACATGAATTTCACCAACCCGCGCACACTTATTGCGCCTGTCGCCGCCGACAACGCTCTGGAAATCATGCAACGCTCCGTGGAAGCCGTTATCGCGCAACGCGAGGCGACCGGTCAGCCGATGTTTATCCACCTCAACCACCCGAATTTCGTCTGGGGCGTGACGGCGGAAGAGTTGATGCAGGTGCACCACGAGAAATTTTTCGAAGTCTATAACGGTCACCCTGGCGTGCACAACGCCGGCGATGCCGCGCATTTAAGTACGGAGGAAATCTGGGACGTCGTCCTCACGCGCCGCCTCGCCGAGTTGAAATTCGAGGTTATGTACGGGATCGGCGTCGACGATTCCCACAACTATCAACAACTCATGCTCGGCAAGAGTAACTCCGGGCGCGGTTGGGTGATGGTGCGCGCGCGCCACCTTACGCCGGAGTCGATCGTGTTGGCCCTCGAGGCGGGTGATTTTTATGCGTCATCCGGCGTGACCCTCCACGACGTGACGCGCTCGGCCACGACGCTTGCGCTGGAGATTCAACCCGAGCCGGGCGTTACTTATGTGACGCAGTTCATCGGCACGCGACGAGGTTACGACCCTGCGAGCCAGTTGCTTCCGTCCAAAGATGGCGCGGCCGGATCACAGAAAACGCTACCGCACCACCGCTACAGCAAAGACGTGGGCGCGGTGCTCGCCGAAGTGAAAGGCCTGACCGCGACGTACCGGTTGCGTGGCGATGAGATTTACGTGCGCGCGCGCGTGATCTCCTCGAAGGCTAAAGTGAACGGCAGCGTCGCCGATGAATTCGAGATGGCCTGGACGCAGCCCTTGGTGAACGCGGTGAAGTAACCGCGTTCACGCAATTATCTCGGCTTAGGATTTGGTCGGCGGCTTGGTGGTCATCTCGAAGTCGTCGCTGCGGAAGGGTGTCACCGGGAGGCCGTCGTCGGAGAACAGATTGCAGACGGGGTTATCGGCCCACGCGTAACGCACGGCGATGGGCGTGGCGACTGCGGCGCAGGTGACTTCGACTTGGTTGGGCGCGACAATTTTGGCGGTGGCGTTGTGCCAGACTTTATCGGCGCCGCAGACGGTGAAGCCGCGGGCTTCAGCGACGTCGAAGGCGCGCAGTTTGCTGCCGAAGCAATCGATTATGACGGTGATTTTATCTCCCGCGACGGTATGGCTTTGATACTCAGGGCTGCGGTAGGGCAGTTTCATGCCATAATCTTTGACGAGGGCCCAGCGCACGAGACGGGCGGCCACGTCGTGTTTGTTGCGCGGGTGGATGTCTTTGCCTTCGCCAAGGTCGATGATGACGGCTTGGCCAGTGTGGGAGAGGCGTTGGGTCTTGGTTTGAGTTTCGCGCAGTTCGGCCCAGGCGCTTTCGGTGGGCTCAGATTTTTCCGGCATATAGTCTGCCAGTTGGACCCAATAAAACGAGAAATCGCCCTGGCCCCATTCCTTGCGCCATTGCTCGATGAGAAACGGAAACAGGTTCCCGTGATCGTAGGCGCGGGAAGCGTTGGACTCTCCTTGATACCAGATGACACCTTTTAAGCCGTAGCCGAGCGTGGGGTGAACCATAGCCGCGAAGATATTTCCGGGCCGAGAATTGCCGGTGAGCCATGCTTCGGGCGATTGTGGGGCGGCGGGCGCGGTTTTGCCGGCGGCTTTGGCTTTTTCGGCAGTGACTTTCCATTTGGCGAGGGCGGCTTCGTGCTCGGTTTTGGCTTTGCCGGAGGCGATATCCGCTTCGCGTTGGCGCATGAAGCCCATGTGAGTCTGGAAGCGCGGATCGGCCTCGATCGTTTCGCGGCGGATCCAGGCTTCGGCGGCCGACCCACCCCAAGAGTTGTCGATCAGGCCGACGGGGACGCCGAGGATTTCATGCAAGTAGCGGCCGTAGAGAAACCCGACGGCGCTGAACTTACTCGCGGTTTCCGGTGTAGCGGTGCGCCATTGGCCTTTGAAATCGGTCTTCAATTCTTGCGAACCGGCGGTGGGGACGGAGATCAGGCGCAGCTGAGGGAATTTTGAGGCGGCCGCTTCTAGGTCGCCGTTCCAATCGCTAGCGAGCTTGAAGCCCATGTTGGATTGACCGGAGCACATCCAAACTTCGCCGATGAGCACATCCGTGAGTTCCTGCTTCGTGGTGCCGGCGATCACGAGGGTTTGGGGCGCGGCGTTGGCGGGCGCGGCGTCGAGTTTGACGTTCCATTTGCCGTCAGCGCCCGCGGTAGCCGGATAAATCTTGCCCGCGAAGGTCACGCTGACGGCGGTGCCGGGTGTGTCCCAACCCCAGATCGGGTTGGCCTGCTTTTGTTGGAGGACCATATGGTCACCGATGATGGCGGGCAGTTTGAGTTCGGCGCGCGCGGTGGAGACGGCGCACGCGAGGGCGAGGAGCAGACCGATTTTTTTCATGGGGAAAGGGGAAACGGGAAAAATGACGGGGTGGAGCCTGATGGGATTGCACGCTCTGCGCCGCAGAAGCAACCCGGCGTTGGCGGGAGCCGCCAATGGAGTTGCACCGGCGCTCGGCGCGTTTAAGGTGCCGCTTGCATGCTAAGTTTACCGTTAGAGTTTATTATTCTAGGTCTGCTCGTGCTGGCCAATGGCGTGCTCGCAATGACGGAGACCGCCGTTGTATCGGCAAAAAAGACCAAACTGCGCAAACTCGCTGCTCAGGGCGACGTCGGCGCGGGCAAGGCGCTCGCGCTCGCGGAGCATCCCGCGCGATTTTTGGCGCTCGTGGAATTCTGGCTGACCCTGTCGGGTATGCTCGCGGGCGTGCTGGCTGGGGCGCATTTGGCGAAAGAAGTGAGCGAATGGTTCGCCGCGTTGCGGCCGGAATGGGCGGCTTACGCCGATCTGCTGGCACTCGTGGTCGTCACCATCGGGCTAACGTCGTTTATGTTGGTTTTTGGTGAGCTGGTGCCGAAACGCGTGGGGCTCGCGCATCCGGAAAAAGTCGCCTCGCTGCTTGCCGGGGCGATGCGCGGCTTGGCGTGGCTGGCGGCGCCTTTGTTGCGGTTGTTTGAATTTTGCACTGAGCTCCTTGTGAAACTCATAGGGCTAAAGACTCGTTCGGCAGCCGACAACGTGAGCGAAGACGAAGTACGCGCGCTCGTGGAACAGGGTTTGCATGCAGGTGTGTTTCAACGCGCCGAGAAAGAGATGGTCGAAGGCGTGCTCGCGCTCGATCAGTTGTCCATCACGCGCCTCATGACGCCGCGGCCGAAGATCGTTTTCCTCAATCTCGATGATCCTGAGGAATCCAATTGGCGCAAAATTGTGACCAGCGGCCACTCGTATTTCCCGGTTTATCAGACGCAGCGCGACACGATTGTAGGGATGGTCGCGGTGAAAGCGCTTTGGGCGCATTCGGCGATTGGGTTACCAACGACATTAAAAAACCTTCTCCTGCCGCCGCTATTTGTGCCGGAAACGTTTTCGGCGATTCAGTTACTCGAGCGTTTTAAGCAAACGGGTAAACACATCGCGGTCGTGACCGATGAATTTGGCGCCGTGCAAGGCCTTGTGACCCTGATTGATGTGCTTGAGGCGATTGTCGGCGATCTCCCCACGCCTGGCGACCGCGCCCAACCCGAGGCGAAACAGCGTGAAGATGGCTCGTGGCTCATCGACGCGACTTTGCCCATCGGCGAATTGAAAACTCTCCTTAGCCTTCACGCGCCGCTGCCGCACGAAGGCCACGCGGATTATCAAACCGTGGGCGGCCTCATGGTGACCGAGCTCGCCCGCATTCCGGCCGCGGGCGATTATTTTGATTGGGCTGGCTGGCGCTTTGAAGTCGTCGACATGGACAAACGCCGCGTGGATAAAGTCTTGGTCGGGCGCGCTCCGGCGACACCCGCTAAAGTTGCCGGCGCGGCCAAATAAATTTTAACTCGGATTGCCCGTCCGTTCGCCCACAAATTTTAGCAGCACGTGGAGTCAAAAACCCGTTGCCAAGGCGCGGCGGCCGGCGGACGTTGCGGCCATGGCGGAACCATGCAAGACCACTTCACCGGCCAAATCACCCGTATCCAAGGCCGCTCCCTCCCGAGCGACCAAGCAAGACGCGACCTTCAACACGATCACGAGCGAAGACTGGCGGCGCTCGCTCGCCTCGGCGCGGCGGCAACCGAATGCGGTGTCCGCGCAGATTCGGACCGCGATCTCGTCCTCCTCGCCGAAGACGAAGTAAGCTTACTCGAAGGCGCGGGCGGCGCGTGGGCGGCGTTTGGCGCGGCCATCCGCGAGCTGCGCGGGCTCTTGCCCTTGCGGCCGCTTGAGGATTTTGGATTTCCCGCCTCGCCACTCTTGCCGTTCGAAGCTGAAAATACGCCCGGCGCTGTAGTGGAGTTGGAGGCGTCGAATCCGCTCGAAGAGGCCAATCCGCACTTGCGCCGTATCGGTGGCGGGGTGGAAGCGTGGGCGTTTGCGGCCGAGACAGATAATTCCGTTTATAAATTTTATCTCCCGCGCGAAGAAGGCCGGATCGGAAGTGAATTTGGATTTCGCCGCGGCGAGGAGACGACGTTGCGCGCCGAGGCTGGGTTGGGTACCTACCGCGGGTTGTTGGAAAAATTACTCCTGGTACACGCGCTCGGCGGGATGGCAACGGAAGTAGTGGCGGTGACGCCCGAAGGAATTTTGGTGGCGAAGCAGGCGCTCGGCGAACCGCTTGCGCAAGGCGACGATGTGTCGCGGGTATTACCGGCGGGATTAATCGAGATCCCGTCGCGTTTTCTACGGGCAAACCGTGATCATCCGCGGTTATTTTTCTTGCACAGTAGCACCGGCGGAGCGCCTCGGACGTTTTTGGTGGCGGATATGCATGCGCGCAATTTTGTGCGCTGCATCGATGGGGCTTTGCGCGTGATTGATTTGGTCGCCGCACCTTGGCCGGTGGCGATCACGGAGCGCGAGCCATTGATCGCCGATTGGCTGGGTCGCGTGCGAAGCGATCCGGAAGCGAGCGCTTTGCCGGGAGCACATGACGACGAGCTATAACCGCGCGTGCCGGCTAGCTTAAAATTGGTCCCAATAAGGAACCACACGGCGCGGTTTGCCTAGGCGGCAAAAAAACGTAGCGTGGCCGGGTTGCGCTGTTTTACCCCATTACCCGGTTTGGCCTCGTGGCTCGGTTGCGCCGTGCTGGCGAGTGCGGCTTGGACGCCAAGCGCGCGGGCGGCGGAAACGCTTTTACCTATGAAGCCTGTTATGAGTTGGAAATCGCTGGCGCCGTTGTCCGATCGGGAAGGTTTTGCTTCGCCGTTTGTCGGCGTCGCGGGCGGGGCGTTGCTCGTCGCGGGCGGGGCAAACTTTCCGCAGAAACGGCCGTGGGAAGGCGGCACGAAAATCTGGTACGATCGCGTGTACGCGCTGGCGACGCCAGAAGGCAGCTGGGTGGAAGTGGGACGTATGCCTCAGGCCAACGCGTACGGCGTCGCCGTCTCGACACCGGCAGGAATTATTTGCGCGGGAGGTGGTGACGCGAAGGAAAATTTCCGCGACGTCGCCTTGATGACCTGGGATGGACGCACGCTCGGGCGACGGGCGTTGCCGCCGTTGCCGCGGTCCTGTGCGTTTGGCAGCGGGGCGTTGGTGGGGAATATCTTTTATTTGGCCGGCGGCATCGAAAAACCGGACGCGACGACCGCGTTGGCGACGTTTTGGGCGCTGGATGTAACCAAGCCGGAATCAGGCTGGCGGGAATTGCCTGTGTGGCCGGGCGCGGAGCGGATGCTCGCGGTGGCGGGTGCGACGGCGGATACGTTTTATCTGTTTGGCGGCGTGGCGTTGAGCGCGGGCGCGGACGGGAAGTCGCAGCGAAAAATTTTGCGGGACGCGTATGCTTACCACGCAGTTCGCGGCTGGACGAAGCTCGCGGATCTCCCGCGGGCGGCCACGGCTGCGCCTTCGCCCGCGCCGCTCACGGCGGACGGAAAATTACTCGTGATCTCGGGCGACGACGGGCTGCGGGCCCATTTGACGGGACCGGATCATCCGGGATTTCCGATGGATATTTGGGCATACGATCCGAAGACGAAGGCTTGGAGTGCGGCGGGCGACGCGCCGATTTCGCGAGCGACGGTGCCGACCGTGGCCTGGCGCGGCGGCTGGATCATCGCGAGCGGCGAGCGTAAGCCCGGTTATCGTTCACCGGAAATCTGGTGGGTGTCGGCGCCGTAACGGTGGCGCGGGCGTGGCGGCGAAAGGTTGAACGAGGTTGCCTCGGTCGCGGGCGTGCGGTGCGCTGGAGCGGTCGATGACGTTGATCCCCCACAGAACGGTCGCGAGCCAAGTGGCGCAGGTCTTGCGCGTGGAAATCGCCAAGGGCACGTGGCGCGGCTGGCTGCCTGGAGAACGGGTGTTGTGTGAGACGGTGCAGGCGAGCCGCAATACCTTGCGCGCGGCTTTGGCGCAGTTGCGCGCCGAGGGCGTCGTGGAGCCGAGCGTCGGGTTGGGCACGCGCATCGTCGCGAATCCACCCGCCGCGCGAAAACGGGATACAGTAAAAACCGTCGGCGTATTGATCCCGGAGCCGATTGGCCGGCTGCGGCCCTTGATCGCGCTGTGGATTGATGAATTGAAGGATCTGTTGTTAGCGGAAGGATGCCGGTTGCGAGTTTATGCGGGGCGGCAATTTTACCAAGTGAATCCGGCGCGAAATCTAGAGCGGCTGGTGGCGCAGCACGGGCACGAGGCGTGGTTGTTGGTGCGATCGACCGAGGCGATGCAGCGCTGGTTTGCGGCGCGAAATTTATCGTGTTTGGTGGCGGGTTCGACGTTTGTGGACGTGGCGTTGCCTCATTACGATTTAGATTATCGGTCGATTTGTCGGCACGCGGCGGGGGTGTTGTTGCGGATGGGGCATCGCCGGATCGCGTTGTTGAATTGCGAGGCGCGTTTGGCGGGCGATGTGGATAGCGAAACGGGATTTCGCGAAGGCGTGCAGCGTTCGTCTTGGCCCGAGGCGACCGCCGAGGTGTTGTACCATCGCGATGACGTGGCCTCGGTGGAACGCGCTCTGGGTCGATTGTTGGATCGGAAAAATCCGACCACGGGTTTGGTGGTGAGCAACTCGTACGCGTATCTGGCGACGACGAGTGTGTTGGCGCAGCGCGGGCTGAGAATCCCGCGGGATATTTCTTTAATTTCGCGGGATGATGATCCGTTTCTCGGGGCCTTGGCGCCGGCGCCGGCGCGGTACGTCGTAAGCCCGCACGCGTTCGCGAAAAAAGTCCTCGGCTCGCTCTTGCAACTCGTCGCGCGGGAAACGTTCACGCTCACGCCCGCGCAGGCGATGTTGCAGCCAAAATTTTCGCTCGGTGGCTCGGTGGCGCGGTTGCGGTGAGTTCGGACTGCGTAGGTTCGCCTGGTTTAGGCGCCGCTGCGGCCGGCGAAATCGAAGAAACCGATTTCGATTAAGCGCGCGCGTAATGTCGCAAGTTGTGCGGCATCGGGCTGAGCGAGCGGCAAGCGCACCGGGCCGCAATCGACACCGAGCATCGCCATGAGGGCTTTGGACGCGGCGAGGTGGGTGACCCCGATGCCGTTGCAGATCGCGATCATTTTAATGGCCGTATCTTGTAAAGCTCGGGCTTCCGTCGCGTGGCCGGCGGCGCGGGCGGCGAGCAGGCGCAGATAAAGCGGGGCGGCGTAATTATAGGTGCTACCCACGGCGCCCAGCGCACCGGCGTCGGTGCCTTCGAGTAAAAGTTCATCACGTCCGAACAAAATGTCGTAGCGGCCTTGGGCGTAGGCGACGCAGGCTTGGTAGTCGGGTAAGTTTTCGTGGGTGTATTTCACGCCGGCGAGCGACGGAATCCGGTCCTGCGCTTGAGCGAGAAAATCCACGACCGGATAATCGATACCTGTCATCGAGGGGATGTTGTAATAATAAAAGGGAAGCGCGGGCGCGGCCGAGGCGACGGCTTCGCACCAGTTGACGACCTCGGCGTTGTTGCGGGGTTTGAAGAAACACGGCGTGAGCGCGGAGACGGCGGAAGCGCCGATTTTAGCGGCGTGCGCAGTGAGGGTGCGGGCGTCGGTGAGACAGGTGTGGCCGACGTGGACGATGACGCGCAGGCGATCGTCGGCGCAGGCGACCCAGCGCTCGGCGATGCGGAGGCGTTCTTCGAGCGTGAGCGAGAGCCCTTCGCCGGTGGTGCCGCAGACGAAGGCGGCGCCGACGCCGTTGTCGCGCAAGAATCGTGCGTAGGCGGGAATGACGTCGAGGTTCAGCGTACGGTCGGCGTGGAAGGGCGTGAACGGAGCGGCGACAAGGCCGCGGAAGCGAGTAGACATGGGAAAATAAAATATAATTTGAGCAATAAAGCTTAGGGTTTGGTTTGTACCCAATCCAGGTTGAAGCGGGCGATGACTAGGCCCGTGACGGCTTCGTAAAGGCAGAGCACGGTGCCATCGGGCAGGACGGCGAGATCGGAATAGGCGCTTTTGCCGGGATCGAGGGTGCGGCTCACGGGCCAGGTTTGGCCGTCGTCGCGGCTAACTTGGATTGTGAGGTTTTCACGCAGGCCGCGTTTAGCGGGGATTTCCTGACCGGTGGCGTCGCGGCCAAGGGTGTGGGGCGCAGAATACAGGAGCAGGCCTGGTTGCGCGGGGTGGGCAACGATGCTCGCCATGCAGATGGGTTCCCAGAGTTGCGGATGGAAAATGGGTTTAGTCCAGCCAGTGGCGCCGTCGGCGCTCGTGGTGAGCAGCTTGCGGTTGGGTTTGGAGACGTTGCGGTTTACGAGCAGGACGCGGTCATTAGAGAGGGTGGTGATCATGGTCTCGTTGGGGTTGCCGTATTCGCCTTCGCGCGGGACGGCGATTTCACCCGCATGCCAGGATTGGCCGTGGTCATCGCTGTAAATCGTGGCGGAGGCGGAGGGGCCGTGGTCGCCTTCTTTGCCAAAGGCGATCCACAC
>Ga0114958_10001248_pt1 | contig 20249 bp, 25 predicted proteins | sample C_130208_EF_Meta_FD_89577 | JGI IMG/M metagenome (GOLD analysis project Ga0114958, IMG submission 89577) | Freshwater microbial communities from Lake Croche, Canada to study carbon cycling - C_130208_EF_MetaG | ecosystem: Environmental > Aquatic > Freshwater > Lake | place: Lake Croche, Canada...
ATATCATACATCCTAGCATCAATTAAATCATTTAATAATTCATTTTTATTAACAGCAATAAAGTTATTCATTTTTTCATCATAACGATATGCAATTGTATTTTGAAGATTAGTAACATAAACATTCATAAATTTTTTATATTTACCAGATATATGTACAAGTTCAACTAAATCATTAATACCCATTACTTGACGATTTAATATACCCATTTTTTCTTTACTTGATAGAATATCACTCAAATTTTCACGTCCTAATTGAACAATGATGTTGTTATTAATAATACCATTGTTTGTATTATTTAATTGTTTATTTATTTTTGTTAATGTTTTTGGATGCACTTTCAATGCTTGTTGAAGCATATCCTTTAATCTTTCCATTTCCTTTTTATATTCTAACATTTCTTTTTTAATTTCTTCTATATCTTCTATTTTATTTTGTTTTTCTTTAATTACTTCACAAGTTTTTTCATGTCTCCATCTATTTTGTTTAAAAGTAAATTCTTTATCACAATTCTTGCATTTTAATACATCTACATTTTGCGTGGGTGTTAAATGATTACTTTTTTGATTACTCATAAGATTACTATGATTATCTATATCGTCATTTAAATTTTTATGTTTTAAAGCATCGTGTCTCCATAGACTTTTATATGATGAATAAGTTTTAGTACATTTTTTACATTTATATTCTATACTCATTATTTTATATATATATAATAATATATATTTATTCTTAAATGTTTTTTATTATATCTACATAAATAAGTAATCATGGGTATACCCATATTTCATGGGAGAGAGAGAGGAAATATAATAAAAAAGTTATTAGAATTTAGATTTGTATAATAGAATATTTTATATAAAATATATTATTATAATGGGATGTTGGGATGTATTTTGTTTTATATGTGGTAATCCTTGTCACTCGATGATAGTTGATTATCAATATTTAAATGAAGAGATTAAATCATCATATTCAAAATATAATAAAGATTTAATAAAAAAATTACAAACAAGAAAAAATATAGTTAATGAGCTTAAAGATTTATCAAAAGAAGTAAAATGGATGGATAAATGTTCAATGTTATTAGAGAATGATAAAGTAATACATGGTGTAAAAGAAATTAACGGTAATGTAACTTTTTGTAAAAATAGTAAATGTTACGAACATATATCATTTAGTCTTGATAATTATGATAAAATACCAAATGGGTTTTTTATTCATACGGATTGTTGGAAATATATTAAAAATAATTATAACATTAGCTTAAAATTTAGTCATTTACCACCAACTTCTATTACATATACAAAAACATTTAAGATAGATTACGGAGATATTGAAAAATATTGGGAACAATATTTTAATTTTCCTGAAGTAGTTTTCGATAATAAGAAATATTTGTGTTCAAGTCCATTGAAGAATGATAAGAATATTTCACAAATAAAAAAGACTATTAGTAAATTAAAACTTAAAAATGAACCTGAAAGAAAAGGACCAATGATTAGTGCAACATTTTATAAAGAAGGTGATATCAAAATAGGTAATAATAAGAGATTTTGGATTATTAAGGGAAATAAATGGGTTGAAATTAATGAGAAACCAATTAAGATGAAAATTAAAGTTGATTTAAAAGAATTAGATAAAAAGCAAAAAAAATTTGTAGAAAATATTCCATATATTGGACGATGTAATACAGAACCAATTTTTTTGATTGCAGTTAAAACTACACAATCTAATGTAAAACCAAAAAGAGTTTCTAAGAAAGTAGGACCAGTTTATTTACTTAGTAGTAATATAGAACTTGAAATAATTTTATTAGAATCATTCAAAGATAAATTAATTTTAAAATAAAACGATACCTTTAATTTAAATTTTTAATAAACAAATTATATTATTTACTCTTAATATTGTTATGTTTTATTTTTGCTTTCTCATATAAATACATTTTTATTAGTTCGACTACTGCAACACTACGATGATGTCCTGCAGTACAGAAAATCCCAATTTTTTTTGCATCATTTGTTTCAATATAATTTACAATTCGTGTTATTACTTCACTAAATCCACTACCCGCTTCGGTACATTTTTTAATAATTTTATCAGTTCCTCGTAAATGATGCATACCAGGTACACGTTTTGAATTTGTAAGTCTAGCATCAAATGTTTTAATTTTATCTCTTTGTTCAATAATTTTTGGTTTAGTATGTTTTTCACCAAATGAAAATATTTCAATTTGCCTACCAATTATGTCTGGATTTTTTTTAATAAGACTTTTATATAACTCTGTATGTCTACTCTTATAATCACTATCTTTATCTTCATATTTATCTTCATCTTCTTCTAAATATTCTCCGTCAAAATCACCAAATTCATTTGAAATAAACATATCAATTACATAAGGAGGAATTTCATTGTATGGTAAATCTTTACATTCTCTAATAATTTTTTCTAATTGAGAATCGTAGTCTTTTACATTATCAGTTACTTTAATAGTATTATCTGCATATATTTCAAAACATATTACTACTTGATTAATTTTGTCTATTTTATTTAGATAGGTGAAATGTACATACCTATCTTCAATTATATATAGATTCTTAGATAGAAATTTTTTATACATACATTCTTGTATAGCTTCTAGAGCATTAGTATTATTAATATCAGATGATGTAGTAGTTGATATTGACATTAAAATTGATTGAATATTAATTAATCTATTTTAAATTCAATTTTTTTTATAAAAAAATTAATAATCTTCATAATCATCACTGAATTTGCATTCTAATTCTTCATAATCTTCAGGCTTATCTTTTTCAACAGATATTATATCTCTAGCCCAAATACCGATTAAATTTTCTTTAGGTCCGTGATAATCCCCTCCACCTCTACCATTACCTTCAGCAGTTAATAATGGTAATGGATGATAAACTTTTTCTTTTTTCTTATCAACATATTGCTTCTTAGTATGATTAATTATATATTGATATTCTTTTGTAGATTTTACTTGAACAGCAAAAGTTTTATCATTTAACTCTTCAACAATATGATATAAATTCTTATCCATATTTTTCTCGTTATCTGCATAATCACCGGCCCAAACAACCCTTGATTTGTAAAACATACCTTCTTTAGTGAGGAAAAATTCAAATGTATTTACAAAAGGATTTTCCATATAAGAGTGTTCAGTTAATTTACTTCCAGAACCATAAAAGGCTTCCAAAAAAAATCTGATTATTTCTTCAGTATTTACTTGTTCTTCACCTAATATTATTGCTTTGTAATATTGTCCCATTTTATTAATATATATTAGTATATATTTATAATATTTTATAAAACAATTTTTTTATAAACCAAATATTTTACAATAGAAACTAATCAGAATCGTCCTCATAAAAAGCATCATTGACATTACTCTGAAACTCCTTATTCTCATCCTTCTGAATCTTCTTCTTCTTGTCCCTGAACATACAACCACAGTGAAAGATACTACAGTGATTATGAGAATACTTGTGCTTAATCCTCTTACCAGTAATGATGACCTTAGTACCATACTTGTTCACAGAATTAGGAATCTTATCATCCCAAATAGTATACTCCTCATCATTTTTGTAATAATTCTCATGTTTGAAATTACTCTTCTTAGGACCAGAAAGAAAAGTATTGCCAGTGTAATAATTCATCCCGTTATAAGAAACACCCTTATAATTCTTCTTAATTGGCTCAAAAGCAGTATCAGAATCGTAATCGTTGTAGTTAGAAAACATAACAAATATAAGTTCTCATAAATAGTTTTTTTTTCAATTTTTTTATTGATATTGCTTTTTTATTGATATTGCTTATATGTCATATCAACATTAAATATATTCTTTAATACAATGACAATTTCTTCAATATCGTGTTGAGAATAAATAGAAAAAATAACAATTTGTTTATACATATCACGTAAATATAACCAACTACAGTTATAATTTTCTAATTTATTCTTTACTTTTTCATCATCCCAATCAATAACACCGTGTATTTCAATTTCATAGTTTATATACCAACCCATATTATAAATATATATTAATATATATTTAAAATAAAACAATTTTTTTTACATATAGACAATCTTCATTGTCTCGTTATAACTATTAGCAATCTTACTCTTAGCTGTAGGATTTGTCATCCAAAGATTCATATTCCAACACTTCTCAAGCTCACTCTCGGTAAAGCTAATATTATTATAGTACACTAGCATCTTCATTGGTTTCTTTCGGTTTGAATACTTCTCAAAGAAATCATCCTTTGAGTCCATAATATCGTAAATCAATCCATCTTCAAAACCTACAACAATGATATTTGTCGTGACCTTATTAAGTAGAGGATTGGCCAGAGTAGAGACATAACCTGGCATAAAGTCACCAACACCATTGGGAGGTGTTAGATGCTTCAACTCACGACGAGCAATAGTATTCTTCTGCAAGTCGTTAATCAAAGAAATGTTCATATTTGCACACTTTTCGACCTCATCCTGAGTAAACGTAATGGTCTTGTTGTAATATGCAACCATCTTTGTTGGCTTTTTACGGCTAGAAAGCTTCTCAATAAAAATCTCCTTGGTATCAAAAATAAAATGAATAATACCGTTGTTAATATTTATAACAAAGATATTCCCCTTGATTAGGTTGAACAACGGTGACGCTAAAGTTGACGCATATCCGTTTGAATTTGCAATACCAATACCGGCATTGACAATGAGCAAATACATGTTTTGTAGGTTAGTAATAGAAGACATAATAAATTTAATAGGTTATTTAAATAGATATATTTTCAATTTTTTATTAAAACTAAAAAAATATCTAAATTATTCTAATGTTAACTTGGATAAGGAATAATCCTCTTCAAACAACAGCAAATGTATCACTTGGTTTATTTGTTATTTTTGTTATACTTGCTATAATATCTTCTTTTAAAGTAGCTGATGCAAAAAAAGCTGGTAAAGAAGCAGATAAAGGTTGGGTTGGAATAAACACTGCTGCCTACGTAATGTTAGCAATAATTGCTTTTATATTTATGATGTGGGCTTGTTCTCAAAGTAGTTTTAGTTGTTTAGCTATCTTTCTATTATTTAATAATAGATAAATTAATTTTTAGTTATTATAAATTAATACTTCTTTCGTTTCAGCACCTGGATTTTTACTATTAATTTGACGCTTACAATCTACAATACCACAATTAAAATCTTTCAAACTATCTTTAATAAAAGATGTATTTGAATTAGATAATAAAAACTTTGATTTTTTTGTATTTATGAATTTACATAATTCTATTAATTTTTCGTGTTGGTCTTTATTAAAATCATTACTTGTATAACTTGTAAATGATGTTTCATTTTCTGGATAATATGGTGGGTCTAAGTAAACAAATGTTTTCTTATCATATTTAATTTTATCCTTCAAATCGTAAAAATTAGTAATAGTAAATTTTACATCGTATTTTTTTAATAATTCATTAATTTTTAATAAATTATTTTCATCAAACATAGATACGTTTTTATTATTCCCATATGGTACATTAAATATACCATCTGAATTTTCTCTATATACACCACGAAAACAAGTCTTGTTAAGAAAAATAAATAATGCTGATTTAGATGTTAATTTAGTTGAATCTGATTTTTTCAATGCATTAAACTTATTCCTGTAGAAATAATATACGTGTTCTCGTCCAGCTTTAATTGCTTCATCAATAGTATCCATAACTTTTATTTTTTTCCTACCAACTTTTTCTTCTTTTTCAACATCCGCTTTTTCATAATTTTCTTTCAATTCTTTTAGTTTCTTTATTAACTTTTTACATTTACCTTTAATACTTGAATATAAATCTATTAAATCTTTGTTTATATCACTGATGTTTACACTATCAACCTTTATTTCTTTCTTTTCTATTTTATTTAACAAATTAAATAATACTGAACCACCGCCAATAAATGGTTCATAATAATTGGAAATCTCTTTTGGAAATTTACTAAATACTTGGTCCATCAATTGGGTTTTCCCACCAACCCATTTTATAAATGGATAAATATCAGACATTAGTTATATATTTAATTAATGTTTTAAAGTAAATTTAATTACAATTTTTATTAAAAATTGAATGAATCTTGTTATAAAAATAATTATAATATATTTAAATAATGAGTAATGAAATTTTATCATTAACTGATAAAATGAAAAATATTAATATATCTGATACTAAAGTAATAAAAACAAAAACAAAAAAAATAGAAGATAAAGATATATGGAATCACATTCTTACTGAGCGTAAATATGATAAACAAACCAGTTTTATAATAACAGCAGATGATATTAAGAATTGTAAAAAAAGCTGGAAAGGTAAAGCTTGTCAATTTGAACCACGATTACTTTGTTATCAAACAAGTTTAAGTCAACGACCAGAAATATTTAAAAAGAAAGGGTTATATATATTACCTATTAAAAATGGAACATATATGATAACAACAAATAATATTTTTAAGACATTAGATTATAAAATAGATGAAAAAGATATAATAACTATAAATAAAGACAAATCATCATTAATACTTTCTATAGGTAATAGTGAAACGTCTCTTATTGATAATTTAAGATATTCTGGTATTTTTGAAAGAGAAGAAATATTAGGTGAACCAATTACTCACGGTCCTATGTTAAATGGTAGACATAGATGTAGTATGAAAATAAAATTAGGAAAAGATGATGTTGATATAGAAGGTGTTCAATATGAAACAGATTCTTGTTTTGAATCAAAAAATAAAATTTTAATAATAGAAGGTAAAAGTTCTGGTAAAAAAATATGCTCATTTAATATTCGGCAATTATATTTTCCATTTAGAGTAATTGAAGATATAAATAAAAATAAGAAAGAAATTATATCATTATTCATTCATAGTTTAGATGGTAATATTCATATTTGGAAATATACTTTTCCCGAAGTGAACAGATTAGATAATATAAAATTATTAGGACATTATGTTTATAAATTTAAAGGGGATTAATTTAATTATAATAATATCTAATAAATATTAATAAATGCAAGATTATATTGATAATCTTACTTTTGCAAGAACATTTATTACAAATGATAATTATAATATTTCAGAAGTTGTTAATACATCTTCAAAAAAATTAATCTATTTTTTTAGTTACTATTTTAAAGATTATGCATTAAATAAATTTAATAAAGGGTCTGACTTTATAGATTGGGTATTTGTTGCTCATAAAGATAATAAAATTATTGGTGCAATAAAAGGAGAGATTTTAATGAATGTATTACATATTGATTTATTAATGATAATACCAGAATATAGAAAACTTGGAATAGGTTCTAAATTATATAATTTGGCAATAGATCATGGAATAAAAGAAAAATGTACAATGGCAACAGTAGAAACATTTGATTTTCAAGCACCAGAATATTGGAAGAATAAAGGTTTCAAACTTGATTTTTCACGTTCTGGTTACGATAATCATTCGTTACATTTTTTTAGTATGATGTTAACATCTTAAAAATTAAAATTAAAAAAAAATTAACATCTTATAAATAATATTTATTCATAAGATATTATATTATGTCCAATAATAAAAAAATTAATTATTTTTTATCTAAAATCAATATTATAAAATCTATTAGAAAACCCAATATTATGAAACCAATTATAAAACCTAATATTAGAAAACCTATTTAAAATAATAAATAATATATTAATCTATTTCAATGTCTCTACTGCTACTATTTAAAATATTAATTTTTTCTAATACTTTATTATATTTTCTATTTTCTGTAACATATACATTATACATATTCAATACAATTATTGGATGTTTTATTACAGTTTCTATATTTTCATAATCATATAATATTTTTTTAATTACATTACCCATACGTAATGATTCATAATTTATTTGACCAGCTAAACCATTAACAAGAGCATAAGCTTTAAATAGGTCATTTAAATCTGGTATTGTAATTGGTATGTTTACATTTGATTTTGCACAAAATTGATTTATCATATTCATTACTTCAGTAAATGAAACAATATCATTTGATGGATTAAAATCACAATCATATGCAGGTAAAGGTTCAGTATAGTCGTTTTCTTCTTTTATTTCACTCTTTTCTTTTATATTATTATGAATATCAACTAAATCATATAATGAATCTAATGATGTTTTTTGTGTAACGTTTTCTTTACTTACATTATTGGATGAGTTATTATTAGATGAATTATAACATTTAGCGTGTAATGATTTCTTTTCTTTAATTATAGTCTTTTTATCAGTTCCTTTTAATAAATTTTCATTATTTACACGTGTATCATTATTTATACAAGATTTTGTATAATCTTCGTACATTTTAGCATTTTTATTATATTTATAAATATTTTTTACTTTTATTTTTTTAAGATTATTTTTAAAAATTTTATATTCTTCTGATGATTTATCTATAATTGTAGATTTATTACTTTTTTTATTAAGAAGATCTACTAATGTCTCAAAAAGATTATCATAATTGTAAAATATAGATTGAATAATAATTTTAATTAATTGATTAATATCTGGGTCATCGTTAAAAATATCTAATGTACCAACTGCACCAAAATCTATTAATGTTATTTCGGCTTTTCTTACAGGTTCATCTGTAAAAGAAAAATATACATTACCTGCGTGAAGATCACCATGATAAAAACCACTTTTTATAATATTACTAAAAAATTTATATACAACTAAATCAAAACATCTATGTAAATATGCACGATATGGAGTATCAGTTGCTAATTTAGATTTACCTTCTGATTCTAATAATTTAGAAAGGGGAATTCCTTCTGCAATTGACATTGTTAATGCAAACCAACAGCTATCTACAATTATATTTTCTTTTACTTTTATTGTTGTAATACTTGCATTAATATTTACATCACTATATAATTCATTATAATTCATTGTATAAAGTTTATTTCCAAGATTAATATTTTCTATTTCGCTTTTAGATTGCATTTCTTTACCAGTAGAATATAACATATTATGAACAAAACGTTGTTCAAGTGTACCCATATCAAAAAATGTATTTAATTTTGAATATTCATAACAAGATTGCATAATAGATAATGGTTTAGCTATTTTAACTACAAATTTTTCCATTGTTATACTATGTTGTACAAAGAATACGTGACCAACGGATGCAGATGCATCATTTATTATTCTATATAATTCCCAATTCTTAACAATTTTACTGAGAATTAAGTTGTATTGTGATTCTGTCATTTTTGGATATGTTAATTTATCCAAGTTATATTTTTTTCTTTGTTCAACTGACATAAATGGACGAACTTGTTGTAAAATTTTTAAGATAAATGGTCCAGAATTAAGTAATAAATGTTTTGAAAAGAATTGAAATAATTCAGTTTTTGACATTGGAGGATTTTTCAAGAAATTTAGAAATAATGCACGTAAAATTTGCGCCCATATGATAGGATGTAATATTTCACTTGAATAATAATATTGAATTAAATCTACAAAGAAACATTTTAAAGGCCCAATGGATTCGGGTATCATTGATGATAATTCATTTTCAATAAAATTTGTATTTGATTGTTCGACTTTAGGCATTTCATATGATTGTGTTAAATTATTGCTTATTATATCAAGATTTTTATTAAAAAAATTTGTCATATTATTTTTATTAATTATTTCTAATATAGATTTTATTTCAGTAAAGTATGAACGTAACATTAAACTAAGTTGTTTCTTGTGTTCTACTGAATTTTTATCATAAGATGGAAATTCTGCTCTTATTTTAGACGATACAGTTAAAATAATAAAATCCCATAACCAACATGTGCTACGTGTTTTAATAAAATTACCCAAATTTAATATTGTATTCTTGATATTTGTATCAAAATAAATATCATCCGTCATAACTAAATCTACGATGTTATCAAACATTTGATTTACAATAGTTTCATTCTCTTGATTGTTTTCATCAAAAAATTTAATAAAATAAGATTTTAAATTATTAGTTACATCATCGATTGAATTAAATGAATTAGCTGATATATTATTTTTTTCAGAAAAATTTTTTATTGTATATAATTCCGAAATTGTTCTACAATTATCTTTATCAGAATTTACTTCATCTATAATTTTATTCCATTTTTTACTTAACATAGAATAATACATTTCATATGTAACATTTTGTTTAACACAAGAATAAGGATATTCAGCAGTAAGCATATTTTTTATAACTTCTTCATTAGTTTCGTCAATTGAATTTATTAATTTTTCTAATAAAAATTTAAAACTTTTTGTCATATGTATATATATATATATATTTAGAAAGTTAATAGTTTTAAAATAAATAATCTATTTAAGTTGATAATAATATTACTCTTTCTTTAATATTAACATTGGTAACACTACTACTTAATTTATTTCTTTTAAATGCTTGTTCTACTTTAATTCTTATTTCTTCATAGTATAATTTATTTTGTGATAATTCATTAAATAAATTAGTTTCCATATTATTTATATTTGCAACTAATACATAATCATATACTAATTTAGTTCTATCTAATTTATTATAATCATCAGCTGATAAATAGCCAAGTAATTTACCTAATTTAGCTTCAGTATCATATTCTATAGGATTAATAATTCTTTTTGATATCAATAATACATCACTACTATTTAATTGTAGTAGTTTATTAGAACCAGCATAATTATTTAAAATTAAACTAGGAAATAAATTATTAATATATTTTCTGATGTTAAATGTTTTCTTACACCAAAATAAAAAACATTCTCGAACATTTTCTTCAATTAAAATACAGTTTAATAATACTTCATATTCTAAACGTTTTTTCATAACAATTTGTTTAATTATTTAATCTTTTATAATTCAATTTTTAATTTTTTAATATAATTTAATATAATTATGCTTTTAACAACTATTACTATTTTTGAGGTTGTATATTTGTTTTATATGTATTTTATATTTGAAACAAGTTATAATTTTAGTTTAGCAATGTTTGATAAAAATATTCAAGATATGGGATATTTTTTTGTTCATAACACATCAAAATATGAGAATAAAATATGTGGATTTGGAAAATTAATGGCTATAATAGCTATTATTTTAGCATTTATTCGGTTAAATAGTAATTCAGTATTCACTTATAAAAATATAATATTTGATTTAATATGTTTAATTTTAGCATTATTGATGAATCTTAATGCATTCATATATATTTTACCTATTTTATTATGCGAATTTTATATAATATATAATAACTTATAATAATGGAAATTATAAAATTTAAAAATATTATATTAAATATACCAATAAGATATTATAATGATGTTATAAAAAATAGATTTATTAAAGATATTTATGAAACTCATGAATTATATTTTGTTAATAAATATTTTGATAAAAATGATTATGTTTTAGAACTTGGTTCTTGTCTTGGATTTATTTCTTTTACACTTGCTAAAATTGTAAAACACGTTATAAGTATTGAAGCAAATCCAGAATTAGAAAACTGTTTAATATCTTCGCAAAAAATGAATAATATTAATAATATTGATTTTCATAATTGTTTTATTTCAAATGATACTAAAAATATTAAATTTCAAACATATGATTTAATAACAGCTGGTTCAGGTAATAGACCTAAAGAAACTGCTGGTCCTATTCTTAATACTTTAAAAGAATACGAATTAACACCTAGAAATATAAAATCAATAAATAATATCAATAAAGTAAACTCTGTTATTTTAGATATAGAAGGTGGCGAGTTAAATTTTTTTATTGAAAATAAAGATTTATTTAAAAAATGTAATAAAATTTTAGCAGAATTTCATCAAAAATCAATGAATATACCAGATTTCGAAAAAAAATGTGTTAATATACTAAAATCATATGATTTTCTTTTATTAGAATCAAAAGGTGGTAATTTTTATTTTGAAAAGAAATCATTTATTAATTTGAAAGTAAAACCTCAATTAAAACCAATAAAAAAACCAGAAGTAAAAACAGAAGTAAAGCCAATAAAAAAACCAGAATTAAAACCAATTAAAAAACCAGAACAATCAAATCAATTAATAAATTTATTATTAAATAATGCAAATAAAAAACAACAATTAACAAAAAAATATTGATAATTCATCATTTTAATATTCATTTAAAATAGTAATGAAATCAATGAAAACTGATGTAATGGAATATATAAAGTATCATAATAATAATAATTTAATTGAATTATTTAAAGATAAAAAATTCAATCCAAATGACCATTTAAGAGGAACTAGTTTTATCCTAGCAAGTGTAATGTATAATAACTTTGATGCATTTAAAGAAATTATAAATCATTCTAATTTTGATATATCTATGGTTGGAAGTAATATGTTTATAATTAAAATTTTAGAAAAATATTCTCATTCAATTTCTGAAGAAAATAAGAAATTTTATGATGAATTAAAAAATGTAGGTAAATATGAAAATTATTTAATTGAAGGTCCTAAGAAGCCAATTGGAATTGATAGTAAAAATAGTATTATGTATCATTTACAAATAAATAATAATGAATTATTACAATGGATTAGTCATATAAAATTCGACCCAAATGGATTTTTACAATCTAAAAGTTTTATAGATCAAGCTGTAGAATTTGATAATTTTAAATCTTTTCAAAAAATAATCAATCACGAAAAATTTAATAGCGATGCTTTAAAATCAAGTGAATTCATACAATGGATTATTAAAAGAGTAAATGATTGTGATATTCCTGAAAATAGAAGATATTTAGAAGAATTATTTAAAATTAATTATAAAATTCCGAAGTATTTATTATTAAGTTTAAAAGTAGAATTATTTATGGAAATTTTTGATAATATGGATAAATCAGATGTAGATTCTATATCTATATTTTCAAAAACTTTAACTAATTGGGTAAATTTTGAATACGTTTTTAAATATCTTAAACAAACTTATAATTTAACACAAGAATATGTTGAAGATACTTTTTTGAAACATATTTATGAAAATGATTTAAGTAAATTTTTGGAAGTTATTAAAAATCAAGGTTATGATGTAACAATGATTAATAATATACCTGCACCAGAATATATATTATGTAAATATTTTAATTCGGAATATACATTAGGGAAAACTAAAAGTAATGCAGTACAATGTTTTGTATTTTTAGTTAATAATAATGTAACATATAATTCTGATTTATTAGAAAATATTTCTAATACTTTTAAAAATTATGATAGTGAATTGTTTAGTGAAATTTTAATTTGTAATAAGATTTTAACAATTGTAAATAATAGAGATTATATAAAAACACTTTTTCCTAATTTTAATATAAAAGAATCAAATATATTGTATAATATATTTTATTTGTTTTTTATGAAAGATATAAATTATAATTATAATAAGGGTAAATATATGGATAAAATTATTGATACTTGCATTGCAAATTTTAAATTAATTAATGCAAATGAATTTACTATAAAGATATCATTAAAATCAGCAAATGAAAATTTTAAATATTTACTAAATAAATATCCTATAAAAACTATTTAAAAAAGTTGAACAATAAACTTTTTTTTAATTTATATTTATCATAATGCTTACAAACCTATTTATTATATATATACTTGCCCTACAAGATAACAAGTATTTTATCACTGAATTATCTCAAAACAAAGGACAAATGATAGAGTCCTTTATTACAAATACAAATACAACTGATTTACATTCTTTTTTTGGAAAAGGAGCACATTGGTTAGAACTATATCCAATTATTAAAATTGATAATATTATTAAAAGAAAAATAAATTGTAATGAAATAGTCAAACATTATATGGCTAATTATGGTGCACATCAAGTTCGTGGTTGTGATTATACCGATGTTGCTTATAGTGAATATGATTTTAGAGAAATAGTAGATGATTTAAATAAAAATTATTTACGTGATAATTTGGAAGGTTTTGAACAACATAATACAGAACAGTATATTAATCAATGTTCTATTGAGAATGAGGATGAATGTTTTTAAATTAGTCCTTATAATTTTGATTTATAATTTTAAAACTGACACTTATATCATTACAATCTCTAATTACGATGCCTTCGCCGTAATTATTACCATATGTAATTGTATTTGCATAATCTTGAAATTTTTGAATTGTCCAAGAATCATCACATATTATTTTATCTAAAATAGGTACTATTTCAATTTCTAATTTATTACATATATTTTGCATTTCTTCTAAATTCATATATTTATTTGTATCCAAATTTTTTATATTAAATACATAAAATATATGTTTATCTAATTTCATTTGATTCCCGTTTATTTTAGGACCACAAAATTCACCCTGCAAACTGATGTTATTATCTAATAAAAGTTTATCTTTAATATTTCTCAAAAAATATTTATGCATAATATTATCTTCATTAATTATATGATTTCTTGAACACACTGTAAATTCATTATTATTTTTTATAATTGTAAGTGAAGAACCATCCATTTTTTTGCTAATGTATAGTTCTTTATTTAATATTCTATTTAATAAATAGTATTTGTTTTTTAAATGGTCTTCATTTGTTTTTGAAATGATATCTATTGGAAAATTTCCAATTATAGTATTATTATTAGTATTGTTAATTAATTCTTCTTTTTCATATTTTTGAACATCAAATAAATCTGTAACATCTATACCAATAACAGGTTCTAATTTATAAGAGTCAATTGAAATTAATAATCCTTGAGAATATACACCTCTAATTTTTTTTGTTATTATTCGAACTCTGTCATTTGGTTTTTTTAGATTTACCAAATGTGAAAAACATTTCATTTTTGGATTTATTGTAGTATCAATTTGTATATATATACATAAGTCACCTTCTTTGAACTCGTTTTTTTTTATGACTACTTTCCAACCTAATACTTCAGCCAATTCTACTTTATCGGCTCCATCGATTGGTTCGATTTTAATAATAGTTTGTATTGTTGCAAGATACATTATTATTATAAACTAAAATATATTTTTATTTTATTACAATTTTTTTCAATTGATTAAAAAATTGTTTTTATTTTTATTTATGTACTATAGATTAATTTATGGCATTATCTAATAAACAATTTTTAATATTACCAGATAAAAATGATCAATATCAATTAATCTGTATAGAAAAAATTATAGCAGAAACAATATTTGAAAAAAATATTAATATGAAAGAAATATTTGAAAAATTTCAAATAGATTTTAATGAAGAGTATACATACACTAATATATTAGAAGAAGCACTTGAAAATCTATATTCAAAATATATTTTTATTGAAAATAGAAATGAAATAATTTCTACAGCATTATTTAAAATGATTCTTGGTTATATACATATACGTGAAACAATGGAAGGAATTATATGGTCAAAAGAAAAAGATAATAGTGTTACAATATTAGATTACATTGATACTGGATTTGATATAGAAATAGCAACACCTGGTTATATTAGTATATTTAATAAATTTGTTACTATATTGGAACAGTCAAGTGATTAAGTTTAAAATTTAATTAAACTTGTTACAAACGGAAGGATATACATCTAAAATATAAAATAAATTTTTTTTATAAACGCATATTTTTATATAAAATGATATAAAGGTTTTAATATAATTATATTTAACTAATGGACAAAAAAGTGAGAGTATATATTGAAATTGAAAAGGATAGTAATCAAAAGTTTGAGTATAATCCTGAAACCAAAACACTTGAATTAGACCGTGTACTAAAAGAACCATTTGTATATCCATATCCATATGGATTTGCTATAAATACTAAAGCAAAAGATAATGATGAATTAGATATTTTAATTCTAACTGATAATCAAATTATAAAAGATACTTATCACGATGTATTTATTGTGGGTGTTTTAGTAATGGAAGATGAAAACGGTATGGATGAAAAAGTATTATGTGTATTTGAAGAAGATTATAAAGTAATAAATGATATAACGAATGTTACTGATGATATAAAAGAAAAAATTCGTTATTTTTTTACAAATTATAAAATTAATACTGATGGACGTTGGTCTAAAGTTTATGGATATGAAGATAAAAGTTTTGCGATTAAATTATATGAAGATTGTTTATTAAAGTAAATATTATCACATCTTATTTGATTTAAAAGAATCACTCGTCGTCAGTGTCGCTCTCCTCCAGAGCAGCAAACCGAGACTGGTACGCCTTCACCTTCGGTGCCTTGGGTGCCTTGGTTGGCTTGACCTCGGTATTAGTGACAGGGGCAACGGAGGCCTCCGTGACCCGCTCCCGCATCCGAGAGACACGAATCTTGAGAAATACCTGGGTCGGTACCTGCTCGACGTCGTATACGCTGATGCTTACAAAGACCTTATTACCAAGAACGTTCGTGAACGCATTGATGATACGCTTCTTGAGCAGACTGAAGCCCTCTGGGTTCTTGGCAATCACACGAAGAGGTGAACGGGTAATGTTCTCGTTGACGAGAACACGTCCAGCCCAATCGTGACGAGTCTTGAGAGCTCCCTGAATCGAGTAGATTGTGTTGCTGTCAGGAGTAACACGCTTGACAAAGTCCTGAAGTAGGTTGAAACTCTCTGAATCCAAGACAAGACTACGGGACGTTGCCTTGCTCTGAGATGTTGTATTACTCTGAGAGGAGACTACGGTCACGTTGTCTGAGGTATCATTAATCACAGGCTCGAGCTTGGGCACGGGCACGGGCTCGGACACGGGCTCCTTAGGCAGGGCCAAGGCAATAATATCAAAAACGGTGTGTCGAGCACCCTTTGGGGGTGCACGAGAAGACGGCATATTATTAACGTGGTTTGCTCCACGGGTATTAAGTACATTGCTTGTGTATGAAGACATTACAAATTTTGTAGTGTACATAAACACTTTATTTTTCAATTTTTTTATTTTTTAAAAAATATAATAAATTGCTGCAATTATCTATTTGATGTCAATTTTTTTTTATATTATATTTAATTAAATTCTTATACATTTGAACATCCTTTTTATTCATTTCATATTCTTTAATTAATACAGGTTTAACCTTATGATAAAATATATTTTGTGATTTATATCGTTCTTTATCTGTTTTTAAAACATTTACATCTTCTTCATAAAAATTAAAACTGTGATTTAATTTAGGTATATAAATTTCTTCAATTGATTGGTATTTTCCAAATAATACATCTAATAAATTATAATATAATCTTAGTTCCCATATTTGCATTTTCATTTATTATGTATTAATTATTATAAATAAATAATATATAATCAATTTTTTCAATAAATTGATATATCTTTTTTAACCCTTTTATTATCTCTTAAAATCATATAATCTTTATTGTTTAATTCGTCTTCTTTTTTCATTAATTCACAATAACATTCATAACACAATTTAACATCAGCAAGAGCTCTATGTTCAACAATAATTTCTTTGTTAAATAACTCTTGGTATAATAAACTTAATTTAGGCCATTTATTATTAAAAATTTTATTATCTTTCATTGTACAATAATTCGACATTGATAATAATTTGTTAATAATTGTTTCATTGTTTAATCTGTAACATTCTGATAAAATGATATTTTTATCAAAATCTACATTATGAGAAATAAATGTATTTACCTTATAATATATTAAATCTTCATCTAATTTATTTAGCACATTTTTAATTGGTTTCCCTTCTTTAAATGCTCTATCTTGTGTAATTCCGTGAATTTTAACTACTTCATCTGAAATAATAAAATTATCAGGTTTGATTAAAAATTCTCTTTCTTTTATTATATTATTGTTTATATCAATAATATAATAACCTAATTCTACTATACGGCTACTATCATAACATTTTAAAATAGATGGATTTGCAGATTTTCCATTATCTCTTATAGGTAAACCAGTTGTTTCAATATCTACAATTATTTTGTGCATTATAATAAAATAATTATTAATAAATAAAAGAATTATCAATTTTCTGAGTTTTTCTTACAATAGTCATTTTCTAGATGATTACAATGAGTCTTACAATTTTCATTATTTTTCAAATATGTTTTACAATCTTCTTTAAACACTTCTTTTACAAGATTCAAATTAACACAATGAATAGATACAGCATATATAGATAACTCTTTTGTTTGAAAAAAATAAGGAAGATTATTAATTAATATTTTTTTATCTATTACATTTTTAAACATTTCAATAGTAGGATTTGGAAAGTTTTTAATATTATATGGATTCATTTCTAAATAATTATTAATACCTTTATATAAATCATGAAGTTCATATTCAGTATGATAAAGTTCAGGTATTAAGTCAAGTGCATCAATTGATTTCTGAATTGCTTGAAATGCAATATTTTTAGTCATAAATGCTACAAACATAATTGCTTTATAATTATTATCAATTGCTTTCATTATAATTTTTTCTGTATGTTGATTTTCAGGAATGTATTGAAGAGCCATTCCATTTTGATTGATAGCAATATTATAGATTTCTTCATTACATAATTCTAGATTAGCAAATTTAAGAGCAAGTCCGTTTTGTTTTACAGCAAAATGAATGTGAACGAATTCTTGCAGACTCTTTTCAACAAATTCTAGAACAAGACTATTTTGATTTATAGCATGAAAAATAATTTCTTTATCATTTTTATAATTAACAGGAAGATGAGAATATATATATCCATCTTTCATAATTGCATATATTATTATTTCTTTAGTGATACCAGAAACTTTATTATCTAATAGATCAATAATATTATAAGGATTCATATCAATCCGATCTTTTAAAGTTAGTGTATATGTAATTGAATCAGTAAATTCATCATTGGACATATAATAAAATAGTTTATATATAATCTTAAATATTCAATTTTTATTTTCTATTTTCTATTTCAATTCCTATATGTAAGAGTCCGTGAAGAGAAACTGCTGTAGATAAAAATAAAACTAAATCCATTAATTTAGTATTTGAAATAGAATTACCTTGATTCAATTCTCTAAATAAAAGAAATAAACCTAAAGCAATTAATAAACCTGAAATAATTAAAGCTAAGTTAGAAGGTTTTAACATTATATATATTTAGAAATTATTTTATAAATGTTTAAAGGCCTAAAATATTATAATCAATGTTTATATTTTCTTTATGCTCTTTTCGCATATCTTTTACATTATAACGTTTTTGATTATCGGTATAACGTTTATTTTTTTCTTTTTTTTCTGCTATAACTTTCATTACACGATGACTTTCATCGTGAGGTGCTTGATATATATTATCATTTGTGATATTGTTATATAAAGCCGTGTTCTTAAATCCTATCTTGTAGTTTACTTTGCTCATAATTATAAAATTATTTGGCTAACATATATAAATTGCAATTTTTTATATAATATATATTTTATTTAAATGTTTTAAATCATCCCATAAAATAATTGGTCCTCTTAATCCAATATGAGTGGTTTTTGGAAAATTGGACCAACTCTTTTCAACACCTAATAATTGTGAAAAACCTTGTTCATCTTCTGCTGGCAGAATACCATTTATTAAAGGATACCAATTATTTTTCTTATATTCAATATCAAATTCTATGGTATATGGTTCATCGTTATCATTTTGCCATTTATGTTTAATTTTTCCATCTAATCCAACAACACTTGTTTTCCAATATACAGCCGAATCATTTATAAAGAAATTTTCTGGTTTATATAATGTTCCCTTTTTGAACACATCTTTATTATCATAAATGTTTCTATCTAATACTACTAATTTTATTTTCTTATTTATTTTTAATTTTTCTATATCTTTAACAGTTATCCAATATTTTCTATTTTTATCAATCCATTTACTTAATTCACAACCTTGTTGATTTAATTGTAATATTTTTTCAGGACTAATATATTTTTCAAGAAAGACTCTTGTTATCCAATCATTATTTCTTTTAATCTTTTTATAATCTTTAGGTATCTCTTTTTTTCCTTTTGAAAATTTACTATTACCTAATGCTTCAAATATATAATTTTTTTCATCTTTGTCTGGTAATAAATCTTTAGGAATAACTTTTGATGATTTTAGTGATTTAATACCATTAATTGTATCGTGTATAATAATTACATTATGTTCTTTTGTTTTTTTTTGATATGTAACAAATTC
>Ga0114958_10001251_pt1 | contig 20240 bp, 18 predicted proteins | sample C_130208_EF_Meta_FD_89577 | JGI IMG/M metagenome (GOLD analysis project Ga0114958, IMG submission 89577) | Freshwater microbial communities from Lake Croche, Canada to study carbon cycling - C_130208_EF_MetaG | ecosystem: Environmental > Aquatic > Freshwater > Lake | place: Lake Croche, Canada...
AATTTACAAAGTGCATGTTCCGCAATGAATATCATCAATGCCGTATCATCCGCGACAGTAACTGGTGCAACTGCATCAGGCCTAACTGTGATACAACCACCTACCATGATGCCTACCATGATACAGACAAACCAATCCACCAATAATCCCCATAATCCCAATAATAGTTTAACAAATGGACAAATTGCGATAATCATATGTTTGAGTATTGTAAATCTTGGGATTTTGATGACTGGAATTTATTTTGGATATCGTTATTATCAACCACATAAATCTTTGACTGATATAGATGTATCAAGTGAGCCGATTACACCGACAGGTAGCTTACCGGTTAATGAATCGTCTATAGTTTTATTCTTGGACGAAGAAGTCATAATAATAGATGAAATCCCAGATTCTGTAAAAATATAATGAGTTATATATTTTATGACTTGATAAATGCATTGACTAGTATATTTGATTACAAAGTAAAATCAACCACGACTGGATAATGGTCCGAATTATATGTCCCACAGAATTCGGCATAATCTTGGTAAATGAACGCATTTTTCACTTTATCAAGTAAATTCTTGGTAACTAATACATGGTCAATCATAGAAAACTCGTTGCTGGTTGAAACGCAATTCCCATTCTGGTCCCACCAATCGCTAAATCGGCCGGCTTGTGGAATCTTTTCGGCGACATTATGTAATTCGTATTTACCCGAATATTGACCGGATAAACCTTTCAAAATATTCAATACCATAGACGTCGGCCGGTTGCTATTGGAATCCATGACTTCGGCGTCAAAATCGTTGAAATCGCCCATCGCCATAATCTCGTAATTTTTATTGCGATAGCCCATAATCACATTCTGCAAAACTTGGGCTTGGGCTTCGCGTTCGGCACATCGTTCAACGTCGGTCGGATAAGCCAATAGATGGGCACCGATGAATGCGATATTGAGACCACCAATGCTAAATTCGCTGATATAATGTTTGCTCACACCGGATGTCGCAGTGCCTGAACCCGTATATCCACATTTAGAACCGGGGACAGGATAGGCGACGCGTTCTTCAGTTCTATACAGGTTTACTTTAGGGTCAATTCGGGTAATGAGACCTACATTTTGCCCTGTGCTGGTATCTGTGCCTTTAATGAGAAAAGGACTGTATGTTTTAGCTGAAGGTAAATCGTTTATTAATAACTGAAGTTCATCGCATCCTTCCACTTCGCAAATGTTGATGATATCGGGTTGCAATATATCAACTATCTTGGCTACATATTGTAAATGGGTTTGGGCTGCGGTCTGGTTTTTCCAGGGACAATTAGCACCCGGACAATCGGATTGTGCATAATAATCAATAAACAACCATTCGGTATTGTATTGGACTAAGCGTAGAGTATTGGGACTTGGTCGGCGGTCTGCTGCGGTTGCGGGGACGATGGGGCATTGAGTATCAGCACCGTATGCGGCGGTGAATAGGAGACATATTATAGCGAATAAATACATTTACTATAATATTAGAGTATAATATTTTATTATACATAATAATATTATACAAATGACTTCAATTATTACTGTATCTTGCTTATCCGGAAACTTATTAAATGTTAAAGGAAATGCATATTTGGGACTTGGTAGTAAAGGAATATTTATAAATCAATCTATAAATAGTTCTATAATGAATTATTATGAAGTATGGACAACATCTACATTGCAATGGCCGTTTACAAATACAAGTGGTGTTAGAACTTTAGCTTCTTCTGGTGATATTACACCTTTAATGTTTGTTAGAATTGGATTTATGGTTACAATTTTACAACTGCCGGTTAATAGGAGTGGATTTACAGCATGGTCTGTATATTTAAATCGTAATTCAACTGTACCTAAAAGTGATGTGATTCCTGATAGATTTAAACCCAGTTTCGACCAATATATACCAGTTACTATAATAGAAAATAGCACATATCAAGGAATGATTACAATTAGTGTATCAGATGGTAAATTTAATGGTCCATTTAATACCAATGGAACTGGTATTTATTGCGCGGCGGAAGGCACATATACCATATTATTTGGGGGGCATTCATATTATACTAGTAATTAACCGTTAAGCTACCAGAAAGGACACATGTGTAAATGGTCGCTCTTTGAGCGACCATCCGCTGGTTAGCCCCCTTTGGGGGCTATTAGTCCTTTCTTGTAGCTTTAGGCATGCCTTCAATTATTTCATGACCATTTATGGTCATGAAATAATCGTAGTAACCCCGAGAAAATCTTACAGATTTTCTGGGGTTATGACGGTTAACCGGTAAGCACAATTATTGATTTTATACTTTTGAATTATTTATTTTCGCATAATATTATATTGTGCGAACTTAAATCTTCAATTGTGTAAATGGCTACTGCAACTACATCATTATCAACTGATTGCACTGTTAAAGGCAATACTTATGTTGGAAATAGCACAACTAATGGAATAATATTGAATGGGTCTAATGTTACCAGTTATATTCCTACACTATTAAATAATTACGAAGTTTATACTATGCAATTTACATTTGGCGGGGGCGGGATTACTTCTACTAATTGCAATGTTGCTTATATTAAAATTGGTAAGCTAGTTACATTATTACAATTGAATGCATTTGTAGTCGGTTTAGCTGAAAATAATGTATCTGCAGTATCTTCGGTTAATCCGCCAACTAGATTTTGCCCGGGTGGTAATTTATATATTCCTATTCATATTCATGAAAATTCCCAATATGATGGAGTTATGTCGATGAATACAAATGGAACTTTGTATGGACCATTTACCACAAACACTAGTGGACTTTATAGTAATCATTATATAAATGGAGGTAGTGGTACCTGGTATACGTTTACGTTTGGTGGATTCACATATACAACTCCATAATATATTTTTATAATATATAAAATGTCTTCTTTATCGGTTGATTGTTCTATTAATGGTAATATATGTATTGGGGATAAAGATAGTAATTGTGGATTAATTCTGGGTGGTTCAGGCACATCTAATTATGGTTCAGGGTCTTCTTTAGTATTAAATTGTTATGAAGTATATGATGCTACATTTATATGGTCTAATAATGCTGGACTTACAGGGGGTGCACATTATCAAAATGGTATTCGGTTTACTAGAATTGGTAATATGTGTACAATTACACAAACTAATACATGGACAATGTATAACTGGGCATTCACCAACGGTGTTTATAGCTTGTTCGACACGACGACACAAAATCCGCCGTATAGATTTAATCCATCCCTATCATCATTGAGCTTATATATGCCCATTACTTATAAAGTAACTTATTATTATACGGTAGGTAATAATACTACCTTGTATGAACCTGCATATATTAGGATAAACACTAACGGCACTATGTATGGTATATATGATACATACATGGTTATTGGAAACACTTATTGGTTTAAACCACTTAAAAAATTTTTGTTGATGCAGGCTACGATTATTAATGTTGATATTATATTTGGAACATTCAGCTATAATGTATCATAAATGAATACATTATTTACTAGAAAATTCTAATGTATAACAAACGGTTAACTATAATAAAACATTTATTTTGCGACAACAGCATTCGCCTTTTTCGTAATCTTGACTGTTTTCTTGATAGTATTTGCGATACCCGTTTGAATTTGAATACGTTTTCGTTGATATGCATCATATTCTGTTTCCAAATTAGCGAGTTCATTCAGCCACATCCGTTCAAGGCTTAGAGCCATTAAATCAGCCAATTCGCGCTGGGCCAGGTCTCGTTCCTTCATAATATTCGCGACATTCTCTTCAGTCACGGAATCCATCGGCATTTTAGTCAAATATTTGTAATCGCCATCCAGCAAATCAAAGCGTAAACTCAACAATAGGTCATGCACGACCGCCCCCGTCTTGCGTCGCAAATCCACTGACCCATCCAAATTACACATGATATATCGTGCTTTATTTTCCAGCTTAACTAACCGCTTTCTCAATTCATCCAGCATATATGCCTTGCGTTTTCCATATAGTTCAATTCGCACCGCATAAAACTCGTCAATAATCGCACAAACACTCTCGTATTTGTGCAATTTACTATCGCGATTAAACATATGCATATTCGTAGTTGAAACCGTTGTCGCCAATTTCAACAATTTATCCACGCCATTTAGACCGGCCAAATCTACTTGTGCTTCCAACTCGTCTAGCTTACCTTTGGGAAATACGACGGCAATATCTACTGCAACTTCGGTGCAAATAGACGTCATATCCTTAATGGATGGCGGGATTTTCTTACCGGCTTTATCCACTGACCCATCTAACAATGTTTCTAAGAATGCAGTATAAGGCATTGTCCATGTGCCTACAGGTAATTCGCGAATACGAATCCGGTCTTCGCCCGTCTTTTCGTAAATCCCCCGAATCAAATATTTATTATCGGCTATTTTCCGGATTTGACCCGTGAAACCTTCATAATAGGGGATGAACTCGGCATTATTAACCGTTAAGCTACCAGAAAGGACACATGTGTCCTTTTTGGTAGCTTTAGGCATGCCTTCATTTATGTGGGAGACCATGCATGGTCTCCCACCTAAACAAGTAATACCATCGCGATTCCTTGCGGAATCGCTGGTATTATGAAGGTTAACTGCCGTATGTGTTAGACGATTACGCAAATATTCAATGATTTGTTTAGGATTGAATGACGGAATGCTGCATGAGAATCCCGTGCCTATTCCCGAGATACCATTCATTAATGCAAACGGAATAATAGGCACATAGTATTCGGGTTCAACGAGAGTTCCATCGTCATTCAAATAAGTCAAAACGGCATCATCGGCTTCGGGGAATATTGCGCGAGTCAGTGGATTCAACATAGTGAAGATGTATCTCTCCGATGCCGAATCTTCGCCGCCAGATAATCGCGTGCCGAATTGACCCAACGGTTCCAGTAAATTGATATTATTAGAGCCCACATAATTCTGGGCCATATTCACAATCGCTCCATTCAAACTCGCTTCGCCGTGATGATATGCACTGTGTTCCGAAACATATCCGGAAAATTGCGCGACTTTGATTTCGCTGGTCAGCTTGCGCTTGAACGCCGAAAACAGGATTTTGCGTAATGAAATCTTGAGACCATCCACCATATTTGGTATAGACCTCGCACAATCATACGTTGAGAAATGAATCATTTCTTTATCAATAAATTCTTCATAATGGACGGAAGGTCGCCCGGTATTCAAGAATGCCGTCTTGTCGTAGTTTTCCAGCCATGCTTTGCGGTCATCGGCACGTTTTTTATTGAAAATTTTGTCTATCGTATCATCTGTATCCGGACCATACTCAAAATCCACCATCTTCTTATTCGCGAAATATTCCTTAAATTCGGCAGAAGTTGATGTGCCTAACCCTTTGAAATACTTAATCGTCCAGCTATTCAAACTATTGTCTGGTTGTGCTTCTTTCCACGACAAATATTCGCCCTCATTATAGAATAATTGTGTTTGAGCCCCCTTTTTCGCACGCAAAATCGGCGTATTCATGAATGAAATGAATCCGGGAATGCGAATAAGAGACGACCATTCACTATGAAACAAGTTGATACACAAGCCCTTGATATGATGCCCATCTAAATCTTGGTCCGTCATCACCATGATTTTGCCGTATCGCAAATGGGCATTCACGTCGGCTTGTGTCGCATATTCTTTGCCCGTTTCTAGACCTAAGATTTTCTTGAGTTCTGTGATTTCTTTATTTGCCGAGATTTTGGCGATTTGTTCCCCGCGAACATTTAGTAGTTTTCCCTTGAGCGGATAGATGCCGATTGTATTGCGGTCGGCACTCGACAGACCTGATACAATACCGGACAAAGCACTGAGCCCTTCGCACAAAATCAATATACAATCTTTGGACTGTGCCGTTCCGCTGAAGTTCGCATCAATTAAATTGGCTATTCCGCGAATGGTTTTCGTTTTACTTCCGTCGGTTTTCTTAGCAAGACGCGATTCTTTGGCTTCAGTTAGGGAACACGCCATTTCCAAAACGCCCATTTTCGCGACTTTTTCAATGAAAGTATCAGATACCGAACATTGCGACCCGAATTTAGATGACGGCGTATTCATGAAATCTTTGGTCTGGCTATCAAACGCAGGATTCTCGACATCGCATCGCAAGAATAACACGAGTTGCTCCTTAATAGTATTGGGATTCACTACAATTTTCTTCTTTTTTTCAATGAGTGCCGACAATTTCCGGGTAATTTGCCCCATAATATAATCCACGTGTTTGCCGCCCTTGAATGTGCAGATACCATTAACAAACGAAATCTGTTCAAACTGATGCGTTGGCGAAATCGCAACGGCATATTCCCACCGTTCATCGGCGAGTTCATATACGCGTTTGGTCTCGTCTTTATTTCCGATATATAAATCAATGTATTGTTGGAAATTTTTGACTGGAATTGTCTCGCCATTATATCCAACACGGATTTTCTTGACTGAGTGGTCAGTCACCGCGCCGATATCATAGATGCGTTTTTTCATGAGGGAGAGCATATCCGCAGTTAGTCCGGATACATGTAATCGTGCATAATCGGGCAGAAATGAAACCTTAGTATAAGGTTTAGCCGATTTCGCCACTTTGGTAATAGTGGGAACACAAATCTCGTTCAAGTTATTGCGGAATTCTTGGACGTATTTTAGCCCGCGAATATGGTCAACGGTTTCAACGCGACCATAGGTAGACCAAATGAGCACGAGTTTGAACCCGAATCCGTTTTTCCCGCCGACAATTTTTTTTTCTTCTGTATTATAATTTGTGGAGGTGCGAAGTTGACCGAAAATCATTTCGGGAATCCATACATCGTATTCGGGATGTTTAGCGATATCAATACCGTTGCCGTCATTGGTGAAAGTGATGAGACCCGCAGCGTTGATTTCGGTATCAATGAAAGTCACATTTTTTTTATCAGTGTTGGCGGATTGAATCATACGGATAACATGGTCGCGACAATTCACGATACCTTCATCAAATAATTTATATAGACCCGGAACATATTCAATTTGCTTTAGCATGATTTTGCCTGATACGGCATCAAACGTCCACATATTCGCATCAACCGTTTCAACCGACCCGATATAGGTATCGGGATTATCTAATATATGTTGTTTATCGGTTTTGCGTTGATATTGTTGGGCGAGGGCGGTAGATGCGGATTTGGACGACATGATTATTAGAATAAATGGAATATTATACATACATAATAATACATTCATTTTGGTTCAATTTTCTAAGCAAATATAATCCAAGCAAACCGAATAGTATAATATCAATGTATAGAAGTATGCCGTGTAATTTGAATAATTTGACTACGTATTGTAATACAGTAAATAATAAAAAATTAATTCGGTATAATAAATTGGTAACTGGGGGTAATGACCCGTCCATAAGTAAAGCGATGCGATATTCGCAATATGTGAAAACGACCCGAACCAGTTCAGTTACTGCTAGTCAATACTCTAATATGACGGGTATAATACCCGCTTACAAATCTTCTTGTATGAATAAATAATAATATAATATATAATATATAATAAAATGAAACGCCCATCTCGCCAAACCGACGGATTTTATCATGTAGAAGGGAAAAAATACCCCAACTTGTTTGGTTCAAGACAACAAGTATGGAATGGAACTGCGTATAAGACGACGGGAAGTCTTCGTCGCAACCAGTTAATGATGAACAAATGGGGGCGTATAGTTTCTGCGGATAAATTCAAAACCGCCAAGAAAGAGAAACGTTTAGAGAAATATGGATATTATGCTCAAAAGGGGAAATTTGGATATGTAAAACGCGGCACTAAAAAAGCTCGCGGGTCTCGCAAAAAGTAAACCAACTAATATTCGTAGTAACTAGTTATCGGGCATAACCTAGAATGTGTAAACCATATCAAATGTGCGATTTGATATGATTCGGTTATTTGCGAATACGAGTGCCTAAAATAGGTGATTTTTGGCCATTTGACCAAGGATTAAAATAAGTTTCATCCGGTATTTTAATAGACCCATATTTTTTAACCAACATGGAATATATAGATTGGTCATGACGATGTTCTTTTAAACGAAGCGATTCATTTGAATTGACCTCATCATTTATCAATGAATAATTGCATACGGTTTCATACCATTTATTAATAATCATTTGCGAATGTTCATTTTTCTTTATAATGACTGAAGTAGCCATGCATTGATTAGATTGCATCATATCATCAGTTGCTTCAAAATAATCACACACACTGCGTTTAGTCCATTCTATTTCGGGATGGTTTTGCAATTGAAACGAGATGATACCATAATTTTCGGGGTTATTATGCAACATATTTATATATTCAAATAGACGATTTTTCCCATATGGGTTCATGGTGCAACCAGAATCTGCATATATTAATATAGCACCATCATCCAATTTATCCAAAAATGTTTTAATAATGAATGGTTTCCAAAGCCAGTATCCAAACCCCCGTTTATTTGATTCTATAAATTTGCCGTGTTTATTCCAAAATTCGGTATTATTGCTCAAAAAATAGTCATTTAAACCAAACGTGCTTGTGAAAAACTGCATATCTTTAGCTTCATTACTCACGATTTTACTACGATTACGATAGTCCTCGGTTGGTCCGCCAAATGTAATAAACACTCGTTTTTTAGAAACATTACCAAGATTTATTAATGGAATATCATATATTTGACTAGGCCAATAGGTAAATCCACTAACCCAATCATACACACTATATGTTTTAATTTTCTGGGATTTTGCTAATAAAAAGAATTCAAACAATGTTTCTTTTACATCTTCTATATTTGTGTGATATCCTATATGAACTGGTTTAGTATCAAATATAAATAAATTATATGATTTTTTAACATATTGTTTTAAATTATATGAATCACTAATAAATATATCATTTGGTGATTTATGCATAATGATTTCTGGTAAAATAATATTAAATAAATCTGTATTTTGTTTATTTATCATTTCATGGTCACCTGTACGAATATGTAATATATTGTATTTTGGATTAGGCATTTTAGTGGCGTCCCTGGTTGTTTGAACGATTGTCGTAGTCTCGTTTGTTGCTTCGTTGCTCTCTGTCTCGGCCGTTGGTATTGCTTCGACCCCGGTTGCCGCTATCTTTTGCAGATTTGGCGGCGGCAGTCGCAACATTTTATCAAATTGCTCATCTATATATTCTTGAAATTCGGTATTGGGTATAAAGATGCGTTTAATAAATTCTTTACACTCGTCATCAATCGGACCATCATATGATGCATTTGTTAAAAAATAAACCACGGATTCTGTAGATGATTCAATATGTTGTTCTATATTTTCCGTTGAAACATGTAAAATATTATGTTTATTTTCTTTTATTAAATCGCTATATGGATTGTCTAATGGTTGTAAAAAATGTGATATGGGATGTAATTGAATGTCTACGATTAATTTAAACCCCATTTGTTTAGACAAATAATATAATTTTATAGTGCCTCGTATAATATCACCCAATCCCCAAAAATTTCGCTTATCATCGGTAATCAAATTGGATACTTTATGAGTGAATACATGTATTACTGTTTTTTCCATTATATTATATATGTATATATAATAATGTCCATATATTTATTTGATGAAAAAATATCAACTCCATTATGTGAAATAATGGGTCGCAATAAAAGCGACAAAGGTGATATAAATATTTTACGCAGTCATCATAATTATACTACATTTTATCATTCAATATTCAATGGGATTCAGTTAGCCAATTTACGTATTTTTGAATTAGGATTAGGCACAAATAATACAGATGTTCAATCCAATATGGGTGCACAAGGTCGCCCCGGAGCATCTGTATATGGATGGAATGAATATTTTCCCAATTCAAAAATATATGGTGCAGATATTGATAAGCGAATATTATTTGATGCTGAAAATATAAAGACATTTTATTGTGACCAAACGAATCCCGAAGTGATTAAGAAAATGTGGGATGAACCCGAATTATCGGAACCATTTGATATTATGGTTGAAGATGGTTTACATACATTTAGTGCAAACGTTTGTTTCTTTGAGAATAGTATTCAAAAATTAGCGTCAAATGGGTTCTATATTATAGAAGATATATTGACTAGCGAAATACCATTATTTGAAAAAAAATTAGTATCTTGGCGAAATAAATATACGACGTTGGATTTTACATTATTGCGAATTCCATCATATCGCAATAAACATGATAATAATTTGTTAGTAATACGTAATCTGGCTTGATATTATGTATACACTAAATATAATAATGGATACTACAAATAATGCTATTGAAAAAAAAGACAAAAACACGTGGTATTGTTATATTTTGCGTAATAAATTGGACCAATATCGCCATTGTACATATAATGGTTCAACAAATGACCCGATTCGTCGTTTGCGGCAACATAACCAAGAAATTAAAGGCGGTGCGAAAGTGACGAGTGCGAAGCCGGCGGGTTCTTGGGAATATTATGCCGTTTTATCGGGATTTACTGACCATATTAATGCCCTTTCATGTGAATGGCGAATCAAATGTCCGACGGGTCGGCCCGGTAAACGAGATGCACGATATAATGGCGTAATAAATCGGGCTAAATCGTTGAATGAAATCTTGGTATTAGACCAATGGACGAAACAATGCATCGTGAAAAATCGGGATTGTGCGTATAAACTGGTTATAACTGACGATGTCGCACAATATATAAATCGTGCGATAATACCGAGTAATATTGAGGTTATTTCCGTGCCTGAAATTCATGCTTATATGTTATCTCAATAGTATGTATATATGAATCGTCAAACGGACAATTTTTTAGAAAAAATAACTAGGGATGGTATTCCAGTTACAATTGTTTCAAATGGTAAATATAAACGGAAGACAATAAAAATATCGGTGGATGGAAATTTGGAATTATCGGGAACTAGACTATTTAGTAATTTACGTGGAACTAAAAAGATGCATCATTATAAAACGCCATTGGGAATAACCAAAAATAATGGGTTCACGACGGTTAATGTTATAGGCAAAAATGCAAATATTCAAGATATAATCATAGTTGATTCCCCGAATACAGATGTGGTTGTTCAAGAATTAAGTCGTTTGAAAGATTTGCGGGTGATTGATGCGATGAGATTTGGGTTAGCGGAAGAATTAGATGTTCCATCACGTAAATTAATAGCTACTACAAATGCAGCGACTACAAATGCAGCGACTACACATACAACAACTCCAAATGCAGCTGATTCATGGTATAATATAGATAAGAGTGAAGCAAGAACTTATCGTAAGTTAAACTTACCATTAAGTTCTTCTGCATTTATACCTCCTCCTCCACCATTAAGTTCTTCTGCATTTATACCTCCTCCTCCACCATTAAGTTCTTCTGCATTTACCGGGTTAAACGCACCTAACAGTATACTATTAATTGACCCAAATGAATTACCCGAATTACCAGTTATTACCGAAAATCCTTCCCGAATAAAGTTTAATATTGGCTATTTTAAACAGGTATATACGGGTGACCATAGAATACAAGATAAAGGAAGTGGAATTGGATTACAAAAAAGACATATGGGTAATATACATACAAATACGACTCCAAGAAATATTGTGTATTTTAATAAAAATGATTATGAAAAATTCAAACCGACAAATTTATTACATCCAGATAAACAACAAAAAAGTATTTTGAAAAAAGGTAAACGACGTAAATATAAATCTCCAAAAATAAATTCATTATCACTTGGTCGTAAAAAAAATGTATCCAATAAACGGCGAACAACATTAGGTGGAAAATAACACATAAAATTGATTATATTTCATGTAATATAACCAATAAACAAAATCATAATAACAAAATAATGTCGCCATCTATTGAGCAAACCGAATTATTAATCTGGTCGGAAACTGACCAATTGCGAGCAGAATCATTTGAATCCACAATGCGGTCCCAACATAAAACAATATTTGAAGTTGAAAATGATTTGTATTTGGCCCAAAAACGGATTGATGAGTTGGTTGCACAATTGGAACAATGCAATTCGTTTGAATCGCCGCAGAATAAAGAGCAATGTGAAAATGATATATTTGGTATACAAATTTATGAAGAAGAAGAAGAAGAAGAAGAAGAAGATGAAGAAGAAGAAGAAGAAGAAGAAGAAGATGAAGAAGAAGAAGAAGTGCAATCTAGTAAATATAGACCAAAAAAACGTCATATTGAAGAATTGGAACCTGAACCATTATCACCGTTAGAACTCAAGCGAAATAAATTGATAGCAGATATTCGGTATTATTCGGCATTGCACTATACCAAACAAAACAATTATAAGCCAAGTAATGCAACTATCGCAAGTGGGACTATCCATATGCCGCAACTAAAATACCCATTATCATTACATCCATTATTTCAAAAATACGGATTGAATGATTTGGATATACGATATGAATATGAATTTGGTAATAATGTAAATTTAGAAAAAGGACAGGTATTGACCTGTGTATATGATCTAAAGAATATGGATACTAAAGGACGAATATTAAATTATGGATATTTATTATTACCGAATCATCATGATAACAAAGCCGATTATGAAATAGAATTATTATCATATGTTTTAGAGACATACAAGAACAGATATTCGTGTATTGCTTCTATGATTGAACTTTCTAAATTATTGGATATAGAAGATTTGACTACTATTCAATGTGGGTCAACTGACCGAACAATTCTATTTGAATGTTTGAAAAAATAAAGAAAAAATGTAAATTACCAATAGCACCCCTTTTCCACATTCTCGCATCCTTTCGGTCTCTCTTCCATTTTTGGCCGAGACCAATGTTCATTCAAAAATAATCGGACCACATCCGGACGTTCTTTCAACCAACGAGACCCCAAGATTCCCCAATACATTTGTAAAACACCACCCACATATACCGCCGATTTCCCCGATGCGAATATATGGCTACATATTGGGTTTCCATATCCACCCGCCGAAACCAAAGCAACATCATATGTATCTTTGATATCATCCAATTTCTTGGTAAAATCGGCGAGTTCTAAATCAAATTCGCGAGAATCTTCGCCCGCTTGCGTTTGTGGGGGTTTAATAGTCAATATCTCACATTCGGGAAATAAATCTACACCGTAGATTTTTTCACGTATAGGGACTTTTTCTTGGATACTAGTTTCAAACGGCGATATCATCAAAACCCGTTTACCTCGCAAGGCGAGTGTCCACGGCGTCGTGAAAATATAATGGAAAATATCTAGGGAAAACGACATGATAATTTGTTTTGCCGAATACGTTTGTTTAATATATTCGTGGGATTGTGCGATATGATTGATATATTCTCCGTGGGATTCCCAACCGCAATACAATTCGCATTGGTCAAACGCGTTCAAATACATATCGGAATAATTCACAATAGACGCCATACTAGTCATTTTGATTCCCGCATTGTTTTTCATTGCGGGGGCGACCTTTTGAAAATATTGGACGACTTCCGGCGAAACGGTCCTTTTATTACGAGAAATTCGGGCAAATGCCGCGAAATTATTTTCAATTCCGGAAATTCTTGGTAAAATGAAGTTTTGATTTGCCGAAACCTTGGCTAAAACATAATCATATATTTTGGTATTATCATCAAACGTCATATCTTTAAAATTGCGGGTAGTTAGAGCACATGCTTTCAAATCAACTCCCACAGAAGGCGCAATAAAACTAATATCCATCTTTCCTGGAACACAAAAGGTCCAAGGCGGCATAATTACATCTTTTTGCGAATAATCGCGATATTGGGCAGTATGATAATGATATGTGCGAATGAATGCTGGGTCATTGATGATTTCATACGCCAATATATTCATCAAATAAAGGAGTTTATTATCACATCCGGGTTTGCCTAATTCAAAATTGAAAATCTTTTCGCTGCTTTCAGGCACGGTTTGGTCAGTATGAATAATCCATGTATCTTGGGAATCAAACCGAGGACCGAATATGGGCGATTTCTGTATATCGGTCTTGTTATATTCAAATCGCAATTGGGCGAATATTTTCTTGGTTAAATGGATATCAGTGGTTCGCAATCGGGTTATACTATCATCCATAAAAATGTCGGAATTCGCCAAGATAGCATAACCTTTTAGTCCATTTTCGCGGATATGTTTGAAGAAATCTTGGTATTTTATTCGGCGATTAATAACAGTTTGCACAATCTTGGCTCTGTTTTTATTGCGTTCTATTCCCATCTCTTTATCTGTATAGATACGTTCATTCAATAAATAGATGGTTGTTATATCAGGATTATTCACATTTTTCCGCAGACATTCTTGGATTTCACTGTTTCGGGTCGCATCGTGATGTATGAAAAATTGGGTGAATAAATATATGGGGTCCTGAGTTGGATTTTCACTAATAACTACATCTTTTGAAAACTGGATGATTTTCATTTGTATATTATTATATTGTGTATTGAATATAATAATATTTATGTTGTTTACCAAGAATAAGAATAAATACGATTATTCTATGAGCCAATCGTTAGAAATGATAGTTGAATCTATCACATATTCCGCCATATTTTCCAATACATATTTTTCAAAATAGGGTTTACTCACAATTAACCGTTTATTATCTATATTGGAATAAAATTTACAGTAATTTACATACATATCATAAATAGTCAATGATTGAACTAAAGATTCTTGGTCCGAAACTACCTCATTTTGTATAGTATTTTGCGGTCTGGAATTATGTAATTGATACTGTATATTGTCCAAAGCCATTTGAATATCCATTTGTTTATCCCATAAACCACATCGTATATGATGGATAAACTTTTCTTGGTCAATTTCAATCGTCGGATAATAATATCCAATAATATCTATAATTTGGCGGTCATTCATTATCATATCTGACTTATCGCACCATTTTTTAAACAGAGCAGCCAATTCATCAACTTCAAAATCCATTTCGGTTTCATCTACGGCGACATTTTCTTCCCAAAACTGCAAGAATTTCTGTATAATAGGCAAATTTTTGCTGAAAATTCCCTTGAACGAATCTTCGTCTGTATTATAATAAGTTGGTAATTGCTCAATCAATTCGGCCTTTAATGTTTGTTGGAACATAATCGTAGGCAAACTCAAAGAGTCCAAGAAATGTTTCCATAAATATTGCATGTTTTTCCAAGATATTTTTTGACCGATTGATGACGGGTTAGTAGAAGTAGATGACGTTAATTGCAAATATTTAGTTATAAAGGTTTTAACTAAATCGGCATGACTTCGGTCCTTCAAATAAAATGCCTGTTCAATCAACCTTGGCTCATTACTATAATTGATAATATAATCATCAGAACTATGATATCGCGTAGAATAATGCGTAGCAACACATAGAATGTCCAAGATATAATTGGATACAATCGGTTTCCAAATCATCTCCTGTTTGACTGATTCATTTATAGAGACTAGCCTACAATACGCATATTCATGTTCATAATATTTGTGCTTGAATGTATTGTATAAATTCGTGCCTAGATGCAAATGACTCAATTCATTCAAAAACCGGATAAATTGTTTCGCACCGGGACAAATGAAATGCACCAAATTCACATTTTTTTTCCAAATATTATCACCCAAGATAGTGAGGAAATATTTGGCTTCGGCTTTGCTAGCAAACATGGATGGATATAATTGCGATATAATGAATTGGATAGTGCATGGTTCAGGCACCGATTTCAACAAATTATTATTATCGCGAATTCTCTTCATAATATTCAATTTGGTTTTTTGTTTCCAAGACATGAGTTGTCTACCACGACTGATTGACGATAAAATGTGATATAATATGTCGTCTTCATTGAAAACTTGGTAATGTTGCCCATCATAATAAAAGAACTTGTCTGTATGGGCTATATAAAAATATTGGTTATTATTGAAAAAAGATTGGATAAATCCGTCCTGCTCTATAGACATTTTTTCAAAATGAATTTTACGGTCTTCATGCGTTTTTAAAATATTGGCTAATATATTGGGGAGCTGATTACATAACAGATTTTTCGTTTTAGATAACATGTAGGGATTATCGGCGTATTTTTCATATAGAGATTTGACGGTTTGTATACAGTTATTTTCATTATCAGTATTACTATTACTTATTTCATTCTCCATCTTCAATATCAAATAATATATGCATTTGTTTATATTATTTGAATAATCTATTTTCTATACACCTTTCGTCTACTTTTACGTTTTTTATTACTTTTACGTTTATTTTTATACTTGCGTTTTACCGTTTTATTTCCACCGGCCATACTTTTAGATAAATTGGGTATCGTTGTAGCTAACATAGCAAAATCTTCGGGATATTTCCATACACCTAAAGCCGTAATTAATGGTATATATGATGCAATCTTTGGCGGGGTGGGGGGCAATGGTAACTCATTTATAATTTGTATCAAAATTTGTATAATAAACCAAATTAAAATTTTTGAATTGTCTTTAAATGTATCTAATGTTTCATATATTTTGTTTAACTTATCCGCATGAGTATCTAAATTAGCCTTTATTGTTGGGTTTATTTCAACTAATTTAGCCATAATAGCTTCACGTTTTTCTATTATTTTACCTAATATTAATGATAATACATTTTCTAAAGCGGTATATCCATTTTTATAAATTTCGGATTTAGCATTTAAAAATGCGATTAATGCTTGTCGTTTATCAACTATTGCTTTAAACTTTTCTACTATTTGGCCAGGGTCGGTTATTATTGTAGTTATTAAATCTGTAATAGCACTAAATATGTTTAATTCGGTTAATTTTTTATATTCAGGTAAACTTGTAATTTCTACAATTTTTTCATTATACCATTGTGTTTCATTATCATTTAATACACCATATTTTATTAATGTTGTTAGTAATTTATCAAATGTTAACGTGCTGAGCCAGGTTAAAGTGCTTAGGACAAAATCTATTAATGCTATATCGTCATTTTTTAATATACCAAATGATACTAATGTTTCCAACAATTTTTTTTTTGAATCCTCAGTAGCAACAGGAGGAGGAGGATGAGGAATAACAGCCGTAGTAGCAGCAACAGCATCATCATCATCAGGATTATTAATCTTTTTTAATGCTTTATATACACTTGATTCATCTATTTGTTCAACACCTGGAAGTTTACTTACTTTACTTGATTGTGGATTATCGTATACTTCATCTAGTTTGCCGTTTGCAAATGTTATAATTATATTATCATGATCGGCTGTTGTTTTAGTAAGAGGAAGAGTAGGAGGAGGAGGAGGAAGAGTAGGAGGAGGAGGAAGAAGAGTAGGAGGAGTAGGAGGATTATCACTCATTACTTTAATCTATATACTATATAGAAATTACGCTCCTAATCTCCCCCTTTTTATGGCCATAATATTCGCTACTGGTATCCACAATAGACGCCATCATATATTTCGCAATAATCGCATTAGATTTGAATAAATCGGCTTCACTTAGCACGGCAAACCATTGATATTTGGTTCGCATCAACAATTCTTCCGCCGGAATATAAATACCGACTAAATTCGGGGTCAGGTCTAAATACGTATCGCTCAATAAATCTTCCAAGCCAATCGTCTTGCGTCCATTTGTTTTTACACCAATCAATTCGCCACCGACTAAATTCATTTTGTGTTTTTGTATTTGTTCTATACACCATTGTGCGGATTCTCCCAAGAATTCAACTTCACTACTAAAATGCGGATTCATATTACGGCGTTTCAAATACTCCACCATATCATGCATCGTCGCATCATTCTTAAGTGCCCCCATAAAATTCACATCAGGAACAAACAACATCTTATGGTTCTGTTTTGCTAAATTAACGGTATGATTAATATTCTCGCAAACAAAGGGTAGATTATCCACCGTCGCCTGGTCATAAAACCCTTTCAAATTCTTGGTGCAAATAAACGAATTCGGCACAACCATGCCCCCATAAATATACAATAATTGTGCTATAGCCAATTCACGGTAGTGCGATTTCATGGGTTCGGCAACAGTATCTACGTGAATATCCCAAGAAGGTATTAAATGGCTAAAGGATTCGTCGTCAATTAAACATACATTGAAATCATCGCCGCAATGATTAATAATCGTTTTAATGGCGACGTGCAAATAGGGTTGATTTAAGTCGGTAGATGACCGGCTTTGGAAACTCTTCCATTTTCGTGCATTTAATTCCGTCTTGGAATGTATCCACAATTTAGGTTTATTGTATCCATAAAGCGGCGATTCATTCAATAAATATTTGCGAATTAACTCGTCTTCTTCACCTTTGGTTTCAAATGCTTTTTTGAAATTATTACCGAAATAACTGGCTAAGGCAATTAAACTAAATGCGAATATATAATGGGTTGCATTTGTTGTATCAAACATTTAATTATACTATATTATATTATATTATAGTATCCACCTTTTCCTTAACTATTTCTTTATTTTTTTCATAGTATTCTTTATGACCGTTCAAAAAACCCCGAATTCTACATAAAATTGAAATACTTTTATAACAAAGTATTAGATGGTATTCTTCTAAAACCAACTATTACGCCGACCTGCTTCAATAACTTCTACTATGTCTGCTATTATTATTTCTACATTTACCAAAACAGAGATTGATGAATTTGAACATATGAAATCAGCGATTGCTGATGGATGGGATACTGGGTTTAACGACATTGACTTTTGGCGAAAAGAGGTCGACGGTTGGAAACAAACGATAAAACGCGGCGGCAGACGGGACTTTGAAGGTACTGACCGAGAACAGTTGGCTTCGGCCCAAGAAAGCTTGGCGTATGGATTGCGTTTCCAACTTTACCTAAGTCTAAGTGCCGCGAATAATACGCCTGTTGAAAAATTGCCTGCGGAGATAGCCAAGCCTAAGCCTACCATACCGGCAAAATACAGGAGAGGTGGGAAGGGAAAGTAAATGTGTATGTATCAGCAACAATGGGCAAAAAAAAAATTACACAGGCACAGAGAGAGTATTTTAGTTAGCAAAGTATGTATGTATCGGCGCCAGAAGGCAAAAAAAATTACAGGCACAGAGAGAGAGTATTTTAGTTAGCAAAGTATGTACGTATCGGCGCCAGCGGGCGCCCCGTACAATAGTTTACAAATAATATAATAAGTCATTATATATTTCATTATGATATGAGGCTTTAACAGGTAACATTTTTATATTTTTTATAATATAAAAATATAATTTCTAAAAAACCAGGGGCAAAGGTATAATTGTCTTCATAATGTTCAGTCAATTTGTGTATATTATGGTAAAGATTTTGCTTGCTTTTGTATTTTTGTTAGATATCTCGATTTTGCTGATTTTACCGATTTTTTATCATTTAGTGATTTCGTATTTCTTCTAGTTATTCTGGCGGTTGTTCCTAAACTCTTTAATAACAAACTATACATAGTTGAAAAAAATATAGTTGCATCCATACCCATGTTGTTACATACCAAATTTGCGTCTTTAAATTTTGGGTGTACTTCACCACTTAAAAATTCATTTATTTGTTGTGTAAATAAGTCAGGGTTTTTATATGTTAACTCATTCGTGGGGGCATCATATGCTTGTAATACGCACGCCAACTCGTGTATAACTTGTTCAAAATATTCATCTCCTTCTTCTTCTATTGTTTCTATAAATTCACTAAACCCAATAAAGTAGGCTTCATTATTTTTTTTGTAATACTTTAAAAGAGATTTTAGTTCTTTTTTAAATCTATTATTCAATGCATCCATATTTGTAATAGGACTAAAATTAAAAAATTGTCCACTACTATAACCATTATCATAAACTGGTTTAACCCTTTCATATACACATATAAATATTATGTTTAGTGTTTTCTGGCTATCTATTTTTTTGATATTTAATCTATTACATAATGACATAATTGTTATATAAAATAACATTATATATAAAGATAACCAAACTCGTCCAACGGCATTTCATTCTCATATTTCGTCTTTCACCTGTTCCACTATAAAAGAAGAACAGGAAAAAGTAAGACCATCGTAGGTGAAATTCCTACTATTGATTTTACATTTTTTCTTATTTTTTTGCCCTGTAAAATGGGCGTTTGAAATGAGAAAAGGTGTAAA
>Ga0114958_10001252_pt1 | contig 20239 bp, 20 predicted proteins | sample C_130208_EF_Meta_FD_89577 | JGI IMG/M metagenome (GOLD analysis project Ga0114958, IMG submission 89577) | Freshwater microbial communities from Lake Croche, Canada to study carbon cycling - C_130208_EF_MetaG | ecosystem: Environmental > Aquatic > Freshwater > Lake | place: Lake Croche, Canada...
AAAGTAGCAATTCCCATAGCTTCCATCATTTCTTCCTTAGTTATTCCTTCTTTGTAACTGGTTTCTAGGTGATACTTTATACAATCATCGCATCGCAAAACAGTTGAAGCAACTAATCCAAGTAATTCTTTGGTTTTTACATCTAAAGCGCCTTCAGCATAGGCATTGGTATCTAGATTAAAAATTCTTTTTATAATTTTATTATTGTCTGCCAATAATTTTTCGTTCATTTTTGAACGATAGTCGTTAAATTCTTCAACTAACTTGCTCATTTTCGTTTTCTTTTTTTACTACCAATACAGAAATTATTATACTCACCTCATATAAAATTAGCATTGGTATAGATACAATAATTTGACTTGGAATATCTGGTGGAGTTACAATGGCGGCAACGATAAGGATAATAACAATGGCTGCTCTTCTGTACTTTCGTAGAAAAATTGGAGAAACCAAACCTAACTTAGTCAAAAAATAAATAATAATTGGCATTTCAAAAACTAATCCGCTTGCTATCAATGATGTTTTAATCATACTAATATAGGAATCAACAGTAAATTGATTTATGATATCTGAACTGGCTTCGAAAGTGGCAAAGAAATTTATCGATAAAGGCACAACTATAAAGTAGCCAAACAAGACACCAATAAAAAATAATATAGAAGAGATTATGATGAAAAATGCTGCTTTTCTTCTTTCTTTTTCATAAAGTGCCGGACTAATAAAGCGCCAAAACTCCCATAAAATATAAGGAAAGCCAAGTATAAAACCTGCGGTGATTAATATCCAAAGATAAGTAGAGAATTGACCTCCAACTTCAGTATTTTGAATAATAAAATGAAATTCGGTTGCACAAGCATAAGTGTCGTCAACTCCAAAGAAATGAGTTACTTCACAAAAAAATCTGTAGGTAATAAAGTTAGGGTCTTTTGGACCAAATATAACGGTGTCAAAAATATAGTCATCTATAAAGTAACATGAACAGGCAATTACAATAATTGCAATGGTACTTCTCACCAAAAGCCATCTTAGTTCTTCAAGATGGTCTAAAAAAGACATTTCTTTGAGCTCTTTTCTTGCCATTACACAATGCCCTCTTTTAATATATCATGAAGGTGTAGCACCCCTTTATATTCATCATCATCCACGACTACTAATTGTGTAATTGAAAAATCTTCCAAAATATTCAACGCATCACTAACCAAATCTGTTGACTTTATCATTTTTGGATTTTTAGTCATAATGTCTTGTGCGGTTAATCCAGAAATAGTTTCAGTTTTATTTAGCATTCTTCTGATGTCACCATCTGTAATAATTCCGATAACCTTATTATTATCGACAACAGCGGTTACGCCTAATCTTTTTTCTGATATTTCAACAATTACTGTTTTAATGTTAGAATTTGGAGCAACAATTGGTTTGTGAGTTGTATCTAGCATATCACGAACACGAAGTAATAATTTTTTCCCCAAAGCTCCACCTGGATGGTATTTGGCAAAATCTACGGCAGTAAATTCTCTCATTTCCATCAAACAAACAGCGATAGCATCCCCAATTACTAACTGCGCAGTTGTACTATTTGTTGGCGCTAAATTATTTGGACAAGCTTCACTTTCAACATAAGTATTCAAAGTGTAATCAGCTTCTTTTCCTAAAAAAGAAGTAGTATTTCCTGTAATAGCAATCAGCTTATTTCCAAATCTTTTTAATAATGGAACCAAAACTTTTATTTCTGGACTATTGCCGCTTTTTGAAATACAAATCACAACATCATCTGGTTGTACCATGCCTAAATCACCATGTATTGCTTCTGAGGCATGAAGAAATAGTGAAGGAGTTCCGGTAGAATTTAATGTTGCAACTATTTTTTGCGCAATGATGGCGCTTTTGCCAATTCCAGTAACTACCAATCTTCCTGAGGAATTGTAGATAACTTCAATAGTTTTGACAAAATTGTCATCTAAAAAATCTACGAGTTTTGCAATTGCTAGACTTTCAGATAAAATCGTACTTTTTGCAGAGGCTAGGATATTTTCTTTATTTATCAAAATTGTAACTATATAAAAATTTGTGTGTGTAAAAGAAAGTAGTATCTTTATATTTGCAAATTTATGTAAAAATACCATTAACACAGAATGAATTCAAACGAAATTGACATACACAAGGAATTAAAAAAGTATTTTGGTTTCAGCCAATTTAAAGGATTACAAGAACAAGTGATAAAAAGTATTATTACTCAAAATAATACTTTCGTAATTATGCCAACAGGTGGAGGAAAGTCACTTTGTTATCAATTACCAGCTTTAATCCAAAACGGAACGGCAATAGTTGTTTCTCCCTTAATTGCTTTAATGAAAAATCAGGTAGATGCTATTAGAAGTTTGTCTTCTGAGAATGGCATTGCTCATGTATTAAATTCATCACTTACTAAAACCGAAATCAATCAAGTTAAAAAGGATATTACTTCTGGTATTACTAAATTATTATATGTAGCACCAGAATCATTGACAAAAGAAGAGTATGTAGAATTTCTTCAAAGTGTTCCAATTTCCTTTGTAGCAATTGATGAAGCGCATTGTATTTCAGAATGGGGACACGATTTTAGACCTGAATATAGAAATTTAAAAGCTATAATCAAATTAATTGGAGATGTACCAGTTATTGGTTTGACTGCTACAGCAACACCAAAAGTACAAGAAGATATTCTTAAAAATTTAGATATGTCAGATGCTGTAACATTTAAAGCATCTTTTAATAGACCAAATTTATATTACGAAGTACGTACGAAAACCAAAAATATTGAGTCTGATATCATTCGTTTTATCAAACAAAATAAAGGGAAATCTGGAATCATTTATTGTTTAAGCCGAAAGAAAGTAGAAGAGATTGCCGAAGTACTTCTAGTAAATGGCATTAGTGCTGTTCCTTATCATGCAGGTTTGGATGCTAAAACACGTGCTAAGCATCAAGATATGTTTCTCATGGAAGATGTGGATGTTGTTGTTGCTACCATTGCTTTTGGAATGGGAATTGATAAACCCGATGTGCGTTTTGTAATTCATCATGATATTCCAAAATCACTAGAAAGTTATTATCAAGAAACTGGTCGATCAGGTCGGGATGGTGGAGAAGGACATTGTTTAGCTTACTACTCGTATAAAGATGTAGAAAAACTTGAAAAATTTATGTCTGGAAAACCAGTAGCAGAGCAAGAAATTGGTTTTGCTTTACTTCAAGAAGTTGTAGCTTATGCTGAAACATCTATATCGAGACGTAAATTCTTATTACACTATTTTGGTGAAGAATTTGATAGTGAATCTGGTGAAGGTGCAGATATGGACGATAATGTTCGTAATCCAAAAGTTAAGGTTGAAGCAATAAATAATGTCAAAAAATTACTAGAAATAGTTCGTGATACTAAATATTTATACAAATCAAAAGAAATTGTATTTACCTTAATTGGAAGAGTGAACGCAACAATCAAAGCCCACAGAACAGACTCCCAAACATTTTTTGGAACAGGAAGTGATCAAGAAGAACGTTATTGGATGGCGCTAATTCGTCAAGTATTAGTTGATGGAATGCTTACTAAAGATATTGAAACTTACGGTATTTTGAAAGTTTCAGATAAAGGTCATGATTTTATAAAAAACCCAACCTCCTTTATGATGTCAGAAGACCATGAGTACAATGAAGCTGAAGATGACGCTATTGTTACAGCAGCAAAATCAACAGGAGTAGCTGATGAGGTTTTAATGGCCATGTTAAGAGATTTACGTAAAAAAGAAGCCAAGAAATTAGGAGTTCCACCATTCGTTGTTTTTCAAGATCCATCTCTCGAAGATATGGCTTTAAAATATCCAATAAACATGGATGAGCTAAGTAATGTGCATGGTGTTGGTGAAGGTAAAGCAAAGAAATATGGCAGCGCTTTTATAGAATTAATTGCTAGATATGTTGATGACAATGATATCGTTCGTCCTGATGATTTAGTAGTTAAATCAACGGGAGCCAACTCTGCAAACAAGTTATACATCATTCAAAATATTGACAGAAAATTATCTCTTGAGGATATTGCAAAAGCCAAAGGAATGAAAATGGACGATTTACTCAAAGAAATGGAGCAAATAGTATATTCTGGAACTAAATTAAATATAAAATACTGGGTTAATGAAATACTAGACGAAGAGCAACAAGAAGAAATTCATGATTACTTTATGGAAACGGAAACTGATAATATAGAAAAAGCCTTAAAGGAATTTGATGGGGATTATGATATTGAAGAATTGAGACTTATGCGAATAAAATTTATTAGCGAAGTAGCTAATTAAAAAAAGAGAAGCACATGCTTCTCTTTTTTTAATTATATAGTTCTGCTCGATGTGGTTTCAAAGCGTCTCTAATAGCTATCATATTTTCATCAGTTACAACCATAAATGCAATGGCATGCAGTTCGTTTTTAATTTCAAAACCAGTACTATTTAATGGTAATTTTTTGATTGCTATATATTCTTTTAAATGAATTTCATGATGCTCAGCAGTTTTTGCTGAAGTTTCACCCTTAAAATCCCAAATTAGTTTTATTTGTCTCATTATTTCATTAATTGATTGCAAAAGTACAAAGCTTAATTTTAATAATTTTCAAATTATCTCATTTTCAAATTTTCAAATTTATACTTTTGTCCAAATTCAATTAAAATGCCTCAAGAATTACAAATTCAAGTTTCACCCGAAATAGCTGCCAATGAAAATTTGCTTCATGAACATGTTGCAACATTAGTACGAGTTTCTACTAAAGTTGTACATAAAGTTTTGGTTTTGAAGAGATCTATCGATGCACGTCAAAAAGCAACAAAGGTAAATCTTAAAGTTTTAGTTTATTTAATTGGAGAGCACTATAATGAACAAAAAATTGAACTTCCCGACTATCAAAATGTTTCTAATTCCCAAGAAGTAATCATTATTGGTGCAGGACCAGCTGGATTATTTGCAGCATTACAATTAATAGAGTTAGGATTAAAACCCATAGTTATTGAGCGCGGTAAGGATGTTCGAGGTCGTCGTAGAGATTTGAGGGCAATTAATGTTGATCATATAGTTGATGAAGATTCAAATTATTGTTTTGGAGAGGGTGGGGCAGGAACCTATTCTGATGGTAAATTATATACGCGTTCTAAAAAGCGAGGCGATATTGATAGAATTTTGAAATTACTTGTTGGTTTCGGTGCAACGCCCGATATTTTAGTAGAAGCGCATCCACACATAGGAACCAATAAACTACCTCAAATCATTCAATACATTAAAGAAAAAATTATTGAATGTGGTGGAAAAGTTTTATTTGAAACTCGCGTGATAGATTTCGTCATAAAAAATAACGAGATACAGGGTGTTATTACTCAAAATGGTGATAAGATTGCTGCTAATAAGTTAATTTTAGCAACAGGTCATTCCGCTCGTGATATTTTTGAATTATTGGATAGAAAAAAAATATTTATCGAAGCCAAACCATTTGCACTCGGTGTTCGTGCTGAACATCCTCAGGAATTAATTGATAAAATTCAATACAGTTGCGATTATCGTGGTGAATATTTGCCTCCTGCGCCCTATTCAATCGTTAAGCAAGTTAATGGACGTGGTATGTACTCGTTTTGTATGTGTCCTGGTGGCGTAATAGCACCTTGTGCAACAAGTCCGGGAGAAGTGGTAACCAACGGTTGGTCGCCTTCCAAAAGAGATCAAGCAACAGCAAATTCAGGAATTGTGGTCGAATTAAAACTAGAAGATTTTAAACCATTTGCCAAATTTGGTGCTTTAGCCGGAATGGAATTTCAAAAAAGTATTGAGCAAAAAGCTTGGCATTTGGCAGGACAAACTCAAAAGGTCCCAGCCCAACGAATGATTGATTTTACTCAAAATAAAGTATCGTCATCCATTCCAAAAACCTCATATTTACCTGGTACTACTTCGGTTGATATGGGACAAGTTTTCCCTGGTTTTTTAACCCAAATAATGCGCGAGGGTTTCATCGAATTTGGAAAGGCAATTCGAGGTTATATGACTAATGAAGCTATTCTTCATGCACCAGAGAGTAGAACATCTTCGCCAGTAAGAATACCCCGAGACAGCGACACTTTAGAACATCTTCAAATCAAAGGATTATATCCATGTGGAGAAGGCGCCGGATTTGCCGGAGGAATTATTTCGGCAGCTATTGATGGGGAGAAGTGTGCTCAGAAAATTGCTGAGGTTTTAAAGTAAGAACAAGTAGCCGTTTTACTTTTCTATTTTGTCGAACAAATTGTGAATTTTTAGTAGTATTACACCAAATAAAATAGCAATTACAATCAATACTATATTTAAAAGTCCTTCAGTGCTGAAAGACAATTTGATTAATATTGTTGAAATTATAAAACCAGAATTGCGGATAACCCTGTTAAACTTATCAGAGTGTAAAAATGAAAATAACAATAATAATACATCTACAAGTATTAGAATTGTAAAAAAATCATCAAAAAATATTTTGTTTATGTCTTTGATATCGGTGACAATTTTACCTATAGAGAAGAAGCTTTCATAGAACCAGTGTCCAAGACTATAGACTGACAATATCAAAAAAACTGGAACTAGACAAGTAGCCACTGTTTTCTTTAAATGGATAAATTTAACAATTTCGGGTTTGATTGTTTGATTTTCATTTTTGCTGCCTTCTTTTACTAATTTGTAATAAATAAATATTAGAAAAAACATGATGAGAATGGCAACCAAATCACTAGTGAATAAAATATCATTTTTAATGGCAAACCATTTTGATGAAAATTCAATGTGTGATAAGTCTTTAAAAATTCTTCTTATTACAATAAGCGCGATTATTTCATATTGCTTCCCGATATAAATAGCGGTAGATTTTGGTAAATAATAAAGTAAAAGATATACTTCATATATAAGTATGAACGAAAATGGGGTGTAAATTGCCGATATAGGGTTACTCAATAATCTTGAATTGTCAGCAATCATGATAATATTTAAATTGACCAAACCAATGATTGCTAAGTGCATTAAAAAACTTATTATAGCCACATAAACGATAATTATTTCGCTCTTTTCTTTGACTTTTTCAGATAAAAAATAATTATAAAATTTTGATACTACCATAAGTTGATTTTATATATTGTTTATTTAATTATTAAAAATAGTAAACAATATATTAATAAATATTATGTAAATTTACAAAAATATTGCAAATGTTTAATTTAATAATTGTTAATAAATAATTTAAAAAATAGAAAAATTTAATTATGTTCCATAAAATTTAAAAATCAGAACTCTTTATTTTAGTTATTGTGGTTTGTTTAATTTTTACATTTGAATACATTTAGATAGTTCAGAATAATTTCAAAAAGACATTTTTATAGGTCTGTGGCCACCTACAACTGTTAGATTATTACTTTTCTTTAATCTCAAAATCAAAAAATAAATGAAAAATTTAGATATTTTAATTTTTACCTTAGTTGTAGTTTTTTGTTTCATTGTTTTTTTTGTATCGACATTCAGGGCTCTTGACAATAAAGCTATCAACGAGAATTATTTATCTAATAAATGATTTCCCGTTTTCTTGCTTATTTGCAAAGTTTAGTTTCGGAATATTACTTAAGTAGATTTTTTAATTTTAATAATTTATTTCACTGCCAACTAAAATCAATATTTAATAAAAACTTTTAACGTAAAAACTTCAAAATGAATTTTATACCAGAAGAATTCCAAATTAAAAACGTATTACATCAAAACACTTATCTCGTTAACGGCGAACTGAAAAAATGGACAGGAGAAACCACACAAGTTTTTTCCACGATATCCTCAACTGAGATTTATGCTCCAACATTACTTGGCACTATACCAACAATGGGCGAAGCTGCTGCCGATGAAGTCATAAAATCTGCTGTTGATGCTTATGATAAAGGACAAGGAACATGGCCTACTATGAAAGTGAGTGAGCGAATTAGATGCATGGAGCAATTTGTCACTCAAATGAAAACCACTCGTAGTGAAGTAGTCAAATATTTGATGTGGGAAATAGGGAAATCACTTGGCGACTCAGAGAAAGAATTTGACAGAACGGTCGAATATATTTATGACACCATAGAAGACTACAAACAATTGGATAGAAGATCTGCTCGTTTTTCCAAAAGTCAAGGTGTAAATGCAATGGTACGTCGTGGTCCACTTGGTGTTGTGTTGTGTCTTGGACCTTATAATTATCCGTTGAATGAAACTTTTTCGTTATTAATTCCTGCCATCATAATGGGGAATACAGTAATTTTTAAACCTGCAAAACATGGAGTGCTTCTGATTTCTCCGCTACTTGAAGCATTTAGAACTTGCTTCCCCAAAGGTGTTATTAATATTGTGTATGGTAGAGGAAGAGACGTGGCTTCACCAATAATGAAATCTGGAAAAATAGATATTTTGGCTTTGATTGGCAATAGTAAGTCTGCCATTGCTCTGCAAGACCATCATCCAAATAAAAATCGTTTGCGTTTAATTTTAGGATTGGAAGCTAAAAATCCTGCGATTATTCTACCTGATGCCGATTTGGATTTGGCTATTCAGGAATGTGTAACTGGAACACTTTCTTTTAACGGACAGCGTTGCACAGCTTTAAAAATCTTATACGTTCATGAGTCAATTGCAGCAGAATTTAATCGAAGATTTGTAGAGAAAGTTGATGCCTTACCTTTTGGAAATCCATGGGAGAAAGGGGTGTCCTTGACACCATTACCTGAAGTTGAAAAACCAAATTATATTCAAGAATTAATAGAAGATGCTACTGCCAAAGGGGCAAAAGTTATTAATGGCAAAGGTGGCAAGCGCAAAGAAAATTTTATTTTCCCAGCCGTTTTGTTTCCTATAAATAAAGAAATGCGAGTGTACCATGAAGAACAATTTGGTCCTGTAATTCCTATTTTAACTTTCAAAGACATTCAAGAACCATTGAATGATATGGCTGAATCTAATTATGGTCAACAAGTGAGTTTATTTGGGAAAGATATTAAAACCATTGCTCCACTTATAGATACTTTGGTCAATTTGGTTTGTCGTGTGAATTTGAATAGTTCTTGCCAGCGTGGACCTGATGTGTATCCTTTTACGGGTAGAAAAGACTCCGCTGTAGGAACCTTGAGTATTCATGATGCATTGCGTTCCTTTTCTATCAGAACATTTGTAGCCTCAAAAGACAATGCTTATAATAACGAAATCCTGCAAGCCTTATTAAATAGTAAGGAATCAAATTTTATTAATACAGATTATATACTATAATAAAATCCCTGTTATTTGACATGCCCCAAAAAGTTAGACACTATTTGGGGTAGTCTATAACAACGATTTTTTCTTAATTAGTTTTTTTCAATCGAGCTTTAAATACTTTTTCAAATTTTTCTATTTTCGGTTGAATGACTAACTGGCAATAAGGTTGGTATTTGTTGTTTTCATAATAGTTTTGGTGATAGTCTTTTGCTTTGTAAAATGCTTTGAATGGTTCTAGTGTGGTCACAATTTTGGATGTATATACTTTTGCAGCATTCAACTCGGCAATAATACTCTCTGCAGCACTCTTTTGAGCTTCGTCTTTATAAAATATCACTGAGCGATACTGTGTTCCCACATCAGCACCTTGTCGGTTTAGCGTTGTTGGGTCATGCACCGTAAAAAATACTTGAAATATCTCGTCGAGATTGGTTTTTGTTTTGTCATAAGTAATTTGAACTACTTCGGCAGCACCAGTGCTTCCTGTGCACACTTCTTCATAGCTTGGATTTATTATTGTTCCGCCTGAAAATCCCGAAACTACTTTTTCTACACCTTGTAAATTTTCATATACCGCTTCAACACACCAATAGCAACCGCCACCTATCACTATAGTTTCTAAATTTCCATTGTTAGGAGTTTCGATAACTGCATCAGGAACAAAATCCAACGAAATAGCATTCATGCAATAGCGCTTCCCTGTTGGTTCTGGACCATCATCAAATAAATGCCCAAGGTGACTGTTACATCTGCCACAAAGCGCCTCGGTACGTTGCATACCATAAGAATTATCAGATTTAAAAACCACACTATTTTTATTATCTTGTTCAAAAAAACTAGGCCAACCACAACTACTAGTAAATTTTTGGTTGGATTTGAAAAGTTTTAAACCACAAGCAGCACAATAATAGGTTCCTTTAGTTTCAGAATTCCACATTTTTCCTGTGAATGCTCTTTCGGTATCAGCTTCTCGAGCAACAGCATACAAATCAGCTGATAAAACTTTTTTCCATTCAGCATCTGATACATTTAACTTTGTAACATCGGTGTTAGAGTAATAAGGATTTTCAGGTTTTGAAATCACGTTTTCCATAGTAGTAGTTTTTTTTATTGAGTTTTGGTTGTTGTTAATTTGCCCACAAGCATTCAACATGAATAGTGGTGTTAAAAGTATGAAGTTAAAAAAATATTTTTTCATAGAAATTGATTTTAAGTCAAGTACAAATTTACATTACTATTACCCCCAAAATGTTAGTTAGATTACAAATTTTGATGATTTAAGGAAAGTTTAACGGTTGTTAGAGGTTTGTAGTTATCAAGCCATATTTTTTTTCGTATTTTTGAAACATTATTTAAAATTATGGTGGAAGAAAAAGTAATCTTGGTGAATGAACAAGATGAACCTATCGGGTTAATGAATAAATTAGAAGCACATGAAAAAGCAATTTTGCACCGTGCTTTTTCGGTTTTTGTGTTAAATAAAAATAATGAAATTATGCTACAACAACGTGCTTATTACAAATACCATTCACCATTACTTTGGACCAATACTTGTTGCAGTCATCAGCGTGAAGCAGAAACTAATATACAAGCAGGAACACGAAGATTATTTGAAGAAATGGGATTCAAAACAGAACTTAAAGAATTGTTTCATTTTATCTACAAAGCACCATTTGATAATGGTTTGACGGAACATGAATTGGACCATGTTATGATTGGTTATTATGATTATGAACCCATCATCAATCCTGATGAAGTAGCAAGCTGGAAATGGATGAAAATCGAAGATGTGAAAACAGACATGTTTATAAATCCTGACATCTACACGGTTTGGTTTAAAATTATTTTCGATAAATTTTATCATTTCCTAGAAGAACATAAGATTTAAGAATGTTGATTTTTGAATTGAGATTTCAGAATGGTAAAAATCAACAATCTTAATCTGTTAATCAAAAATCATAAATCAATAATCATAAAATCAACAATATAAAATCACTATGAAAGTTACAGTATCAAGAAAAGCCCATTTCAACTCAGCACATAGATTATATCGAAAAGATTGGTCTATAGAAAAAAATGATGCCATTTTTGGCAAATGTAATAATCCCAATTTTCACGGGCATAATTATGAACTAATCGTTTCTGTTACAGGAGAAATTGACCAAGAAACCGGCTTTGTAATTGATGTCAAAATTCTAGCCGATTTAATCAAAGAACATGTTGAAAATGCTTTCGACCATAAAAATCTAAACCTAGATGTTCCCGATTTTGCTGATTTAAACCCTACTGCCGAGAACATAGCAGTGATTATTTGGCAAAAGCTTAGAAAATATATTGATACCAATAAAGATTTAGAAGTTGTGTTATATGAAACACCTCGAAATTTTGTAACCTATAAAGGAGAATAATGGCACTACAAGTAGGCGATAAAATCCCTTTTTTTAGTTCTATTGATAACAAAGGGAATTCTTTTGGTATAATTGATTATATCGGTAAGCCCTTGGTTATTTATTTTTATCCAAAGGATGATACTCCAGGTTGCACCATTCAAGCATGTGCCTTTCGCGACCAATATGAAGATTTTAAAGCATTAGGAGCAGAAGTAATAGGAATTAGTAGCGATAGTTTGCAGTCCCACCAAAAATTTGCTTCTCGTTACAAACTTCCGTTTATATTGCTTTCCGATTATGATAAAAAGATTAGAATACAATTTGGCGTTCCCAATGATTTTTTGGGTTTACTTCCAGGAAGAGCTACTTATGTTATAGATAAAAATGGTGTTGTACAATTAATTTTTGATAACACATCAGCTAAAATTCACATTCAAAAAGCACTCGAAATTCTGAAAAGAATGTAAGTTTGTTAAAATCTTGTCGATGAAATTATATCCGTTACAATTTGAACCCATTTTAAAGGAAAGAATTTGGGGTGGAACCAAATTAAAAACTTATCTCAACAAACCTATAACATCTAATATTACTGGGGAAAGTTGGGAAATTTCAACCGTTGAAAATGATATAAGCGTTGTTTCTAATGGAGTTTATAAAGGAAAATCACTAAACGATTTGATTAATGAATTTCCCGAAGCTATTTTAGGAACTACTGTTTACGCAAAATTCGGAAAACAATTTCCATTACTTTTCAAATACCTTGATGCTCGCGAAGATTTATCTATTCAAGTACATCCTAATGATAAATTGGCAAAAAAACGTCACAATTCATTTGGAAAAACAGAAATGTGGTACGTAATGCAAGCCGATGAAAATGCCCGATTGATCTTAGGTTTCAAAGAAAAATCTTCAGCAGAGGAATATGTTCAAAACCTAAATAATAAAACGTTACTAACTATTTTAGATACCAAAATAGTAAAACAAGGCGAGGTTTACTTTTTGGAAACTGGAACTATTCATGCTATTGGTGCTGGAACTCTGATTGCAGAAATTCAACAAAATTCAGATATTACTTATCGTCTTTATGACTTTGATAGAGTGGATGTTAATGGAAATTTGCGCGAGTTGCATATTGATTTAGCTTTAGAAGCTATAAATTATGAAACCGTAGAAGCCCAAAAAGACTATTTAAAAAAAGAAAATATTTCTAATTCATTAGTAGATTGTCACTTTTTCACCACTAATATAATTCCTTTGAATGGAGAAGTAAAAGTGAATAAAAGCCAAAACTCTTTTACTGTCTACATGTGTGTTGATGGAAGTTTTGAAATAACAATTAATAAAGAAACTTTTCAATATTGCAAAGGAGACACCCTTTTAATCCCTGCTTCATTAACTGATTTTCAATTCAATGGACATGCTTCTATACTAGAAATTTATATTTCGTAGTTTATAATCTAAAGAAATAATGTAATTTTGCGCCAAATTTAAAATTTACAAGAAAATGGGAAGTGTTAAAAATTTAAAAAAAGACATCAATTTTGTTTTAGGAGATATCATTGAAGCAGTATACATTTATGAAATGACTTCTTCTGGAAAACCATCTGATAAAACAAACGCTATTATTGATGAAGCAATTGCGTCTTTTGACGGTTTAATTACAAAAGTGAATGCTAAAAATGTAGAAAATAAAAAAGCACACTTCAAACAAATCAATGTTGAATTAGAACAAACTGCAAATCAATTGGTTGAAAAAATCAATGCTTTGTAATTAGAAAAAACAATAAAAAAGTGTAAAAATATTTTGGTGAATTAAATTTGACTTTTATATTTGCATACATATTGAGACGCCAGCGTAGCTCAGTTGGCTAGAGCAGCTGATTTGTAATCAGCAGGTCGTGGGTTCGAGTCCCTCCGCCGGCTCAATAATAAAACCATTACTTTACAGTGATGGTTTTTTGTTTTGAATTACTTCTTTGTAAACAGTTACTATTCTATATCTTTATTCGCTTTTTAAAAAAGAAAATTATGTTTGGAAATAAAGCATTAAAAGGAGTTTTTCTTGTTGGACTAGGAGCTACAAGCTATGGAATGCTAGCTACTTTTGTAAAATTAGCTTATGCCGATACTAGCTCCCAAGGACTTCATTATACGACAGCAGAAGTGGTTACGGCTCAATTTATAATTGGAATTTTTTTGATACTACTTATTACTCTATTTCAAGAAAATAAAAAAGCAAATAATATCACAAAAGCCTCTTCAATAGATATTAAAAAGTTAATGCTAGTTGGAACTTCAACAGGGTTAACAAGTGTTTTTTATTATTTGGCCGTAAAATACATTCCAGTATCGATTGGAATTGTTTTGTTGATGCAAACAGTTTGGATGGGAGTTTTATTAGAAATGTTCTTAGAGAAAAAAGTTCCTTCAAAAATAAAAATAGTTTCAGTATTTATTGTTCTATTGGGAACAGCATTGGCAACCAATCTTTTTTATAACAAAATAGCACTTAATTTGAAAGGAGTTGTTTTAGGCCTATTAGCGGCAGTTTCCTTCACAACGACAATGTATGCTGCAAACAAAGTAGCAATATCAATATCTCCAGCTCAACGAAGCTTATATATGCTTTTAGGTGGTGGAGTTATTGTATTTATTTTTGCAATATTTACTCAGCATACACCATTTAATTATGATATTTTCTTTAAATGGGGAATACTAATTGCGCTCTTCGGAACAGTTATTCCGCCTATGTTATTAAATGCTGGTTTTCCATTAACTGGAATTGGTTTGGGTAGCATAGTTTCCTCTCTCGAATTACCTGTTTCTGTTACAATGGCTTTTTTTATTCTAAACGAAAATGTAATTTTATCTCAATGGATTGGAATAATGTTGATTATTTTAGCTATTGTAATTATGAATATTAATTTTAAGAAGTATTAATTTTGAATTCACTGTTTCCTTCACAAAATATACATTTTGATCTTCCAGATTCCAATATTGAGTATTATCCAAATTTCTTTGATACTAATCGTGCCAACGAATTATTTGAGAAATTACAAAAAGAAATTCCTTGGCAACTAGATGATATTACTGTCTTTGGAAAAACTTATCCTCAACCAAGATTGACAGCACTGTTTGGGAATGAAGGAAAACCCTACGCTTATTCAAATATTGTAATGCACCCCTATCCTTGGAATCCTTTATTGCTATTTATCAAAAACGAAATTGAAGCGGTTTGTGATGAAAATTTCTCCACAGTTTTACTCAATCAATATAGAGACGGAAAAGACAGCAATGGCTGGCATGCTGATAATGAAAAGGAATTAGGCAGCAATCCAGTTATTGCTTCTGTTAGTTTTGGTGCAGACCGATTTTTTCATTTGCAACACAATTCTTTGAAAGACCAAAAATTAAAAATAAATCTAGAACACGGAAGTTTATTGTTGATGAAAGGCACCACACAACATTTTTGGAAACATCAAATTCCTAAAACTTCTAAAAAAATTGGACCAAGAATAAATCTCACTTTCCGAATTATCAAATAATACTATTTATTACCTCTAGATAGAGATAAACTGATTTATGGGTTTGACACACACATGAATCCAGAAGAGAACAACAAACTGGGTAATTTACTAGCCATCCCTTTTCAATAATATCACACTCTAAATATATAATTGTAGAAAAAAATTATATGGTTTTGAAAACTAATTATTTTTTTTATTAATATTGGGTTAGAATTAATCAACGGAAATCTATTTTAAAAATACTTTTACAGCAATGAAAAAAAGTAAATTATCTGAATTTAATAACGAACAAATCGAAAGAGTTGTCAGTATGGCACAAGAGGAAAGAAAGCCTTTTGAAGTAATTAAAGAAGAATTTGGACTTACTGAAAATGAAGTCACCGAATTAATGCGTAAACGTCTAACCAAAGATAAATTTGAACTTTGGAAAAAGAAAGCCTCAGGAAGTAAACCAAAACCAAAACCAATTATCGATGATTTCGATGATGATTTAGACAGTAAATACTACATCAAAAATAAATTTGATTAGTAAAAAAACTCTTGTTTATCAAGAGTTTTTTTGTGGTATTTAGTTAATCAAATCTAAAAGTTTAAAATCAATTGTAACTATTGATTACTTTTGATGACTTATTAAAAAAATAATTTATTTCAATATGAAAAAACTAATTCTTAGTGCCATTTTTTTACTATCAGTAGTTACTTTTAATGCAGCTGCTCAAAAAAAATCTTTAGCAAAATCAGTAGAGAAAGAACAAGTAAAAGTAACTGTAGATTTAAATCAAGTGAAAGATGATAAAGTGATGGTGACGATTACTCCGCCTAAATTTACTTCAAATGAAATTATTTTTCACATTCCTAAAACAGTTCCTGGAACTTATTCTACAGATAATTACGGAAAACTGATTGATGATTTGAAAGCTTTTGATAAATCAGGAAAAGAAATTTTGACCTCAAAAACAGACGACAATTCATGGAAAATTAGTAATGCAAAAGCATTAAATACTATAACCTATTGGGTAAATGATACCTATGATACCGAAAAAGGAAGCGGATTTGGCAAAGAAGATATTTTTTCTCCAGCAGGAAGTAATATTTTGGAAGGCAAAAGTTTTATGCTAAATACGCATTGTTTTATAGGTTATTTTGACGGAAAAAAAGAAATTCAACAAAATGTAACCGTATTGCATCCAGCAACACTTTTTGGTGCTACCTCTATGATAGATATTGATAAAAGCGATACAGTAGATAATTTCATTACTTCACGTTATTTTGAATTAGGAGACAATCCAATAATGTATTCAAAACCTGACTATGAAACCTTCATAGTGGATGGAATGCAAATTCTTTTCAGTGTCTATTCTCCTTCTGGAACCCATACTGCCAAATCATTGTTACCCGATTTAGAGAAAACAATGCGCGCACAAAAAGCCTTTTTAGGTTCAATTAATACTAACAAACGATACACAGTTTTGTTATATCTTTCAGATGTAAAAGGGAACGATGCCAAGGGTTTTGGAGCTTTAGAACACCATACTTCTACAACAGTATGTTTTCCTGATATGATGCCTACAGAAGCTTTGGGCGAACAAATTAAAGATGTTGTATCTCATGAATTTTTCCATACAGTAACTCCATTAAGCATTCATTCTAAAGAAATTCAATATTTCGATTACAACGACCCAAAAATGTCAAAGCACCTTTGGATGTATGAAGGCGTTACTGAATATTTTGCGAATCTATTCCAAGTAAATCAGGGATTAATTGACTCTGATGAGTTCTACCAAAGGATGTCAGGCAAAATAAATAATGCATCCAATCTAAATGACACGATGTCTTTCACTGAAATGAGTGCTAATGTTTTGGTTGAACCTTATAAAGACCAATACTTAAATGTTTACGAAAAAGGAGCATTGATAGGAATGTGTATAGATATTATTATTCGCGAAAAAAGTAATGGCGAAAGAGGCATTTTAGATTTGATGAAAAAATTATCCAAAGAATATGGTCCAATAAAGCCATTCAATGACGAGGAACTTTTTGCTAAAATAGTATCATTGACCTATCCTGAAGTGGGCGAGTTTTTAAATACCTATGTAGCAGGAAAAACTCCAATTCCTTATGAAGTGTACTTTGCGAAAGTTGGCGTTACTAAAGCCAAAATTCAAACACCCGTAAACCCCTTTTTGAAAGATCAGTCAACTCCTTTTATCACTGTAAATCCTACGACTAAAGAAATAATGGTAATTTCTAGTGATGATTTAAACGGCTTTATGACGAATCTAGGTTTGAAAGGTGATGATGTTATTGAGTCCATCAATACTAAATCATATAATCTTGATAATATCTATGATTTGATAATAGAAAGTCAAAACTGGAAATCAGGAGATACTATCACTTTAAAAATCAAAAGAGACGGAGTAGAACAAACCATCAAAGGTGAAGTGAAATTAGACACAGAAGAAGAAGAAGGATACAAAATGACGGATGCTTCTAAAGAAAAACTAAACACGGCTTGGTTAAAAGGATAATTTTTAGTTTGCAGTTTTCAGTCTCAGTTTATTTGGTGCTGAAAACTTAAACTACTTTTTTTATTGAATATTGTGGCTGAAAATTGTTTATTCTTATGTTTTCGCTTAAATTATTGTTGCTTGTAAACAAGCTAGAGATGCTTATGTAAATAAGGTATTAATAAAATGAAATAAGCAACTTATGAACCCTATAAATTATGGTCGTGTTTGATCAAATCTAGTAATCAAAAAATCTATTTTCTTGTTCAAATCATCAAATAAATTATTGGGAGCTTTGATGGTTATTTCAAAAGCATTTATCGGATTATCTTTATTGTCAGCATTATTCACAATGTTGGTAACCCTTAGTTCAATATCATAAATTTCTTCTTTATTTACTTGAAGCACTTTGGCAAATCGTTCCCATTCGTTATCCGAAATAGGTACTTTGCCAGTTTCTCTCCTGCTATATTGTGATTGATCCATGGCAACTTTTTCTGCAAACGGTGTTTGTTTATATCCTTTCGCAATTCTCATTTTTTTAAGTTTTTCTTTTGGTAGAAAAGGGGCGTTTTTCATATCATTTATATTTTTTATAATAAAAATAATAAATTATGTTTTACTTCACACATATATGCTTAAAAAATTACATATATGCTCAAAAAATCACATATATGCTCAAAAAATCACATTGTTATATTCAAGTATATCGTGCAATTTTACCATATCAAAATATTTCGCGAAAAAGTTTTGTTAAACGAAAAAAATGTATAATTTTAAAACAATTAAAAATGAAAAAATTAATTTTTGGCTTGATAGCCATAGTAGTGTTTGGGTTTGTTGGAAATGCGCAAAAAAAATTATCAGCAGAAGACCATGAACGTCTTCAAGAAATTGTAAAAAAAGCAACCAGTATTGCCGAAGAAAAGAAAAGTATTGTTACTTTTGATTTAGTTTATAAAGAAGGATTTACAAATAACGTTCTTACCGTTGATGAAGAAGGAGCTTTAGCAAAAGAACTAGCCAGCTCTATGGAATCAGAAGCTTTCAACGCTTTGAAAGCCAATGTAAGATTGACTTTCTCAAATGGCGAAACAGCTAGTTGTGCTGAAAACGATATTGATTGTATTGGCAACAATGCTCTTAAATATATAAGAGAAGGAGCAGTTAGAGGGTTGTATGTGCCTAGGAGTTTGGAGAGTGTTGGAAATGCGCAATTTGATGTGAAAAATGCGGTATCACTTTTGGCAAAAGATAAAAATTTTGTTACTTTTATTAACAATATTAGTAAAATACCAAATGAAACAAATATTGTGAATTATAAAAGCATCATAAAAAAAAAGGAAATTAATTTAGAAGATGTAAATGATTTAGCAATTGCTTTTGGATTTAAAAATCTTCGCGAGGCACAAAAATTTGACTCTGAAAATTCACAACTATTAAAAAACCTTATTAAAGATCATTCTTTGCAATCGCTAAATCCTGATGAGTTAGAAAATTTAGTTGAATCTTCAATAATTTTGATTCCAGAGGAGCAGCAACCTGTTGTAATGAGTGATTGCATAGGAATAAAGAGGAATTGTATCATTAGTTCAGTTGCAATTTATACAATTGAAGCAGTTGGTTGTGTTTCGGCTGGTGTAGGATTAGCCGGTGTAACATTTTGGTGTGGAGGATGTTTTGGTGCTGCGGTAGGTTCGGCTTGTATAGCTGCAGCTTCAGCCCATTATTATACCATGCTTCAAGACTGTAATTTTGCATATCAAGATTGTAATAATAATTAATATTTTTTTTAACCTAACTAATACTAAAATGGAGAATTTTTTTGGTTTTTTTGAGCAAATAACTTATTTTGATGTTATTGTTATTTTATCAATAACAATCCCTATCTATCTTACCGCAAAATTTACTCGACTTAAAAAAGATAATTATAAATTAACATTAAAAGATAAAATAGTATATTGTTCATCAATTTTACTTTTTTTTCTACTGTTTATGATTAATGCATTTTCTAAAATCCAGTAGAGTTCATATAAAAGGAGAAGGTCGTGTGTAGAGTTACTATCTTAGGGTAGATTAAATATTAAAGACTTTATACAGTAATTTTGAAAAATGGTATGATTTATCACAGATCGCGTACGAATTTTTTCGTGTGGTAACTAAACTAAAAATCAACTAAAAAATAGTACTCAACCTAGTGGTTTAGTTTAAAAAAAATCTATCAGTATGAATTTTAAAAAGCTTCTAGCAATAGCAATTCTATTGCCAATGATTTCTTTTGCCCAATCCGATCTCCAAACAGCCATCAAAGGTGGAGAAATTCTCCTTACCAGTTTAAGTATTTTTAAAACGGCCAAAAGCGGAAAATCGGATAGCAAAGTCATTGAAAGTTTTTGTGTCAAAAACAAACTTGTTGACAAAATCACTTTCAGGATAACGGGCAAAAATGAGGAAGGAGACGAGATTAAAAAAGAACTCGTTGTCCAAAAAGAGGGAAAAGAATGCCTCTTTGTAT
>Ga0114958_10001253_pt1 | contig 20233 bp, 20 predicted proteins | sample C_130208_EF_Meta_FD_89577 | JGI IMG/M metagenome (GOLD analysis project Ga0114958, IMG submission 89577) | Freshwater microbial communities from Lake Croche, Canada to study carbon cycling - C_130208_EF_MetaG | ecosystem: Environmental > Aquatic > Freshwater > Lake | place: Lake Croche, Canada...
GCTATGACAACGTGACCTATGACGAGGTTCTGCAACAGCATTTGGGCGTGATGGACGCCAGCGCGATTGCTTTGGTGCGCGACAACGACCTGCCCATCATCGTCTTTTCGCTGGATGAACCGGGTGGCTTCAAAGGCATTCTGTCGGGCCAAGGCACCTATACGCGGGTGCATGGCTAAGACCGGTCTGCCCAAGCGTGGCACGGTTTTGCCCGATAGCCGTCTTTCGCAGCCACCAGATTTGCTGCTAGAAGCGGCGAACAGTTCCACTCAGGGGCGCATCCCCCGACCCAAGACATCTCAGAGGACCCTATGGCGCAAGACGAACTCGACATTGACAGCGACGGCCTGCAACGCCGGATGGAGGGGGCGCTGACCTCTTTGAAAAATGACTTCGCCTCGTTGCGCACCGGGCGGGCCTCGGCCTCGATGCTTGATCCTATTCAGGTCGATGCTTATGGCCAGATGACCCCGATCAACCAGTTGGGCACAATCAACGTGCCCGAACCGCGCATGGTGGTGATCAACGTCTGGGACAAGGGCCTGATTGCAAAGGTTGAAAAAGCCATCCGCGAAAGCGGCATCGGCATCAACCCCATCTCGGACGGCCCCCTGATCCGCCTTCCCATCCCCGAGCTGAACGAACAGCGCCGCCGCGAATTGACCAAGGTCGCCGCCCAATATTCCGAAGGCGCTAAGGTTGCCGTGCGCAACGTGCGCCGCGACGGGATGGACATGATCAAAAAGGCCAAAGCCGCCGGCATGGGCGAAGACGATCAAAAGATGTGGCAAGAAGAAGTGCAAGAGATGACCGACAAGGCCATTGCCCTGATTGACCGCTTGCTTGAAGGCAAACAAGTCGAGATTATGCAGGTCTAGCCCTTGCCGCAGGCACGCGCGGCACGGGGTGGGGAGGCTTCTTTGGGCGCAGACAACAAAACAACCACAGGCGCAAAGCCTGCCGCGTCCCATGTCGCCATCATCATGGATGGCAACGGTCGCTGGGCCACCCAAAGGGGCTGGCCGCGTTTGGTGGGCCACCGCAAGGGGGCCGAACGGGTCAAGGAAATCGTGCGCTGTGCCCCTGATCTGGGCATCGAATGGCTGACGATCTACGCCTTTTCCACCGAAAACTGGAAACGCTCGACCGAAGAGGTCTTGGGCCTGATGTCGATCTTCGCCCGCTACATCGAGCGCGAAGCCGACCGTCTGGCCGCCGAATCGGTGCGGATGCGCTTTATCGGCGACCGCTCGCGCCTTGATACCCGCCTGCAACGCCTCATGGCCGGGATCGAGGCGCGCACGGCCCCCTATTCCCGCCTGAACCTGACCGTGGCCATCAACTACGGTGGCCGCGACGAATTGACCCGCGCCATTCGTGCCATCACCGTCGATGTCGCCCAAGGCCGATTGGACCCGTCGCAAGTGACCGAGGATTTGATCTCGCACCGCCTTGATACCGCCGATCTGCCCGACCCCGATCTGGTCATCCGCACCTCTGGCGAGACGCGGACCTCGAACTTTCTGCCTTGGCAGGCGGCCTATGCCGAGTTTGAATTTACCCCCACCTTATGGCCCGATTTCACCCCCGACGAACTGGCCGTGATCTTGCAGCGATTTGGCAACCGCGACCGGCGGTTTGGCGGCGTGGCGCGGGCATGACGGGCAAACCTTCCACCCCCCGATCACCGGCCACAGCTTCAAGGGCTGCGGGACGGTGGGGCGATCTTGGGGTGAGGGTGGTGTCGGGGTTGGCGCTGGCGGGCTTGGGTTCCGTGTCGGTGGCGGCGGGTGGCTGGGTCTTTGTCGCCATGACCGTCTTCATTTTTGCGCTGATGGCGTGGGAATTGGCCGCGTTGAGCGATCAGCCCACCTATACCGCCCTTCGGGCCGCGATAGCGCTTTTGGCGGGTCTGGGCTTGGCCTTGGCCCAAGCCTCGGGCTTTGCGGTTGTGGCGCTGGCCTTGGCCCCGCTTGCGCTTGCCTTGACCGCGCGCCGCGACCGGGCGCTGATTGCGGTCTATAGCTTGGCCGTGCTTTTGTCGGCCCATGTGTTTATTGCCCTTGATCATCGCGGGGCGGTGATTGTGGTTTGGTTGGTGTGCATCGTCGTCGCCTCGGATGTTTTTGGCTATTTTGCGGGGCGATTGTTCGGCGGCCCCAAGGTTTGGCCCGCGATCAGCCCGAAAAAAACTTGGTCTGGCACGGTGGCAGGATGGGTTGGCGCGGCTTTGGTGGGCTTGGGCTTTGTGCTGGTTGAGGGCGGCGGTTGGGGATTGGTGGCGATCTCGTCGGGTGTGGCGATGGCCAGTCAATTGGGCGATATGGTGGAAAGCCTGATCAAACGGCGTGCCGGTGTGAAAGACGCCTCGCGGCTGGTTCCCGGGCATGGCGGGGTGATTGACCGCTTTGACGCTTTGATCGGGGCGATTTTGGCGGTTTGGGTGCTGGAACTGATCGTGCCCTTGCCGCTTGGGGGGGGGCTATGACCAATCCGCGGCGCATTTCAATTTTTGGTGTGACCGGATCGATCGGCGAAAGCACGGTGGATTTGGTGCAACGCACTCAAGGGCATCAGGTCGTGGCCCTGTCGGGCGGGCGCAATGTCGCGCGTTTGGCCGAACTGGCGCGCAGCTTGCGGGCAGAGGTGGCCGTGGTGGCCGATGAGGCGCTGCTGCCCGATCTGCGCGCGGCCCTTGCGGGCAGCGAGGTTGAGGCGGCAGCGGGCGCTGAGGCCATCGTGCAAGCGGCTTTGCGGCCGGCCGATTGGGTGATGTCGGCCATCGTGGGGGCTGCGGGCTTGGCACCGGGGCTTGCAGCCCTGACCACGGGGGCGACTTTGGCCTTGGCCAATAAGGAAAGTCTGGTGACCGCCGGCCCCTTGATGCTGGCCACCGCTGCACGCCACGGCGCGCGGATTTTGCCGGTGGATTCAGAACATTCCGCGATTTTTCAGGCCCTTGCGGGCGAAGATATGGCGGCGGTTGACCGCATCATCTTGACCGCATCCGGCGGGCTTTGCGCGATTGGCCGATGGAAAAGCTGGCCAGTGCCACGCTGCAAGACGCCTCGGCCCATCCCAACTGGGCGATGGGGCAGCGCATCACCATCGACAGCGCATCGATGTTCAACAAAGCGCTTGAGGTGATCGAAGCCAAAGAGTTTTTTGGCCTGACGCCTGATAAGATCGAAGTCATAATCCACCCCGAATCGATCATCCATTCCGCCGTGGGCTTTCACGATGGCGCGGTGATGGCGCATCTGGGCGCTCCTGATATGCGCCATGCGATCGGCTATGCGCTCAACTGGCCACAGCGCCAGCCTCTGCCCGTGGCCCGGCTGGATTTCGCAGCCCTTGGCAAGCTGACCTTCCGCGCCCCCGATCTGGTGCGTTATCCCGCGCTGCGCCTTGCCCAAGAGGTCATGCAGGCCGGTGGCATGGCGGGGGCCGTGTTCAACGCCGCCAAAGAAGTGGCGCTGGATCATTTCATTGCCGGGCAGATCGGCTTTTTGCAGATGTCGCATCTGGTCGAATCGGTCCTCGGGCGGCTTTTGGCCGATCCGCGCTTGGGGCAGGTGGCCACAAGCCTTGACGATGTCTTGCAGATAGACCACCTCGCACGGGGTGCGGCGCGAGATGTGGCCAAGACAGTTTAGAACGGGGTAAGCGATGGATTTTGCAGGCTACATAGCCGAGCTTGCCGGTTCGGCTTGGACCTTGGCCAGCTTTTTGGTCGCCATCGTGATCATCGTGACGGTGCATGAATTTGGCCATTACATCGTGGGCCGCTGGTCGGGCATTCAGGCCGAGGTCTTCTCGCTGGGTTTTGGCAAACGCCTCTTTGGCTGGACCGACAGGCGCGGCACGAGGTGGCAGATTGCAGCCCTGCCCTTGGGCGGGTTTGTGCGCTTTCGCGGCGATGCGGATGCAGCCTCGCGGGCGGACCCTGCCGCTTTGGCGGGGCTGACAGCGGCGCAAAAGCGCGCCACCATGGCCGGAGCGCCGCTTTGGGCGCGGGCGGCCACCGTGGTGGCGGGGCCTTTGGCCAATTTTCTGCTGGCCTTCGTGCTGTTTGCGGCGGTGATCTTGTGGAAAGGTGTTGCGGTTGACCAGCCGAGCATCGGCGCGCTCAAAGACCTGCCCTTTGCCAGTGCCGGTCTAAAAATGGGCGACATGATCACACAGGTGGAAGATCAGCCCACCCCCGATTTATCCACCTTTCTGACCGTGGCCGATGGTTTAAGCGACAAGCCCAGCGTGCGCTATCAGGTGACGCGGGGGGAGCAAACCCTTACCCTAGACGGCCCAAACCCCCTACCGGCCTATGCCGCAAGCGTGCAAAACCCCAGTGCTGCCTTGGATGCGGGGATTGAGGTGGGGGATGTGATCTTGCAAGCCGCAGGCCAAAAGATCGCCAGTTTCAGCCAATTGCCCAAATTGATCGAGGCATCGGGCGGTGCCCCCGTCACTCTGACCATCTGGCGGGCGGGCAAGACTTTGGATGTCACCCTGACCCCGCGCCGCCGCGATCTGCCCACGGCGGACGGCGGGTTTGAGACGCGCTGGTTGATCGGCATCACCGGCGGCATGATGTTTGATCCGCTGGTGCGTGCGCCGGACGTGAGCGAGGCTTTGGCTTTGGCTTGGCAGCAAGGCTGGTCCATGACCAAGGTCAATCTCAATGGCCTAGGCTATATGATTGCGGGCAAGATCAGCAGTTGTAACGTGTCTTCGCCCATCGGCATGGCCAAGGCCGTGGGGGCTGCGGCACGCGGGGGCTTGGAAAGCTTCGTGCAAATGCTGGCCTTGGTGTCGCTGTCCATCGGTCTTTTGAATCTCTTTCCGATTCCGGTGTTAGACGGCGGGCATTTGGTGTTTTACGCCTATGAGGCGGTGACGGGCCACCCGCCCAATGCCCGTGCCTTGCAGGTTTTGATGATGATTGGCGTCGGACTTTTGGCCGCGCTGATGCTTTTTGCGGTGTTTAACGACCTGATCGGCTGCGTTTAAGCCAAAGGCTATAAAGTTATCCACAAAAAACCGGCAAAACATCTGACGCGGTCGGGGCGATTGGCGTTGGGCTTTTGACAAGCCCTCTGCAAAAAGCTACTCACACCGTAGCAAGTGCCACAATGGGCCCTTGCAACACTTGGACGAGGCTGTGGCACAATGACTATGGGCAAAGACAAATCGGCACCGGTGACGCAGCGCAAGCGTATTGGGCTTGGGGTGGCGGGCAATCTGATTCTTGCTGCGGGGTTTGGTCTGGTGGGCACCGGGGTGATGGTGGCCGTGGTCAAGGCGCAAACGGCAGATGCCTCGGGCCTGTCGCTGGGCGTGCAAGACACAGCCCCCGCCCCGCCCTTACCGCCCGTGCCCGCCGGTTACACGCTTGGAAAAATCACGGTTGAGGGCAACGACAAGGTCGATGTCGCGACGATCGTGGCATTCTTGGGCCTGCCCGCAGGCCAGACTGTCAGCGATGCCGAGCTCAATGACGCCTATCAGCGCATCGTGGCCTCTGGCCTGTTCGCGCGGGTCGAGATCGTGCTGGGGGCCGAAAGCTTGCGCATCAAGGTGGTGGAAAACCCCATGATCGGCACGATTGATTATCAAGGCAACGCCTTGATAAAAGACGCCGATCTGGAAAAATTCCTGACCGAGAAAGCCGGGCAGGTCTATTCGCCCAGTGTCGCCGAAGCCGATGCCGCCATCATCGCCGAGGCTTACCGCCAAAATGGCCGCATGGCCGCCACCGTCACGCCGCGCATCATTCGCAGGGCGGGCAACCACGTCGATGTGGTGTTTGAAATCGTCGAAGGCTCTGTCGCCGAAGTCTCGCGGGTCAGCTTTGTGGGCAACAAAGACTTTTCCGATTACCGCTTGCGGCAAATCTTGTCGACCAAGCAGGCCGGTATTCTGCACAACCTGATCCAGCGCGATATGTTCCAAGTCGACCGGCTGGAAACCGATAAAAGGATGCTGACCGATTTTTATCGCTCGCATGGCTATTTGGATTTTCAGATCCTCGACGCCGGGGCCACCTATGCCCGCGACCGCAACGCCACCTTCTTGACCTTCACCATTTCCGAAGGCCAAAGCTTCACAGTGGGCAAGGTCTCGACCATCTCCGAGGTCGAAGGCATTGATCCTGCCGAATATGACAAATTGCGCCGCCTGCGCTCTGGCGTGACCTATACGCCCACGATCATTCAAAACAACGTCGAGGCAATGGAATCATTGGCCTTGAAACATGGCCTGAATTTCGTGACCGTCGAACCGCGTGTGACACGCAACGATCGCGACGGCACGGTGGATGTGGCCTTTGCCATCATCAAAGGCCCGCGGATTTTTGTCGAACGTATCGACATCGAAGGCAACACAACCACGCTGGATTCGGTGATCCGCCGCCAGTTCCGCGCCGTCGAGGGTGACCCGCTTAACCCGCGTGAAATTGCCCAAGCCGCCGAACGCATCCGCGCGCTGGGATTTTTCGGCGATGTGCAGGTCAACACAGTGGGCGGCACCGCCCCCGACCAAAACGTCGTCAAAGTCGCCGTGACAGAGGCGCCGACGGGCTCGCTGTCCTTGGGGGCGACCTATGGCGCATCGACGGGGTTTGGTTTGAACATCGGCTTTGCCGAGCGCAACTTTTTGGGGCGCGGGCAGGCTCTGGCGCTGAACGTGCAAACCGGCAGCAACAATCTCGACAGCAAGATCGTTTTCAACGAACCGGCCTTTATGGGGCGGGATCTGAGCTTTGGCTTTGCGGCGGGGTATAACAGAACAACGCAGCAAAACTCTAATTACGATAAGACCGTGATCAGCGTCTCGCCCTCGCTGGGCTTTGCGGTGTCTGATTTGGCGCGGATGCGGGTGAGTTATAGCCTGTCGAGCCAAGATGTGTCTAACGTCGGTGGTACGACATCCAACACCAGTTCGGCCATTTTGCAGGCCGAGTCCGGCTCGGCGATCCGCTCCTCGGTTGGCTATAACTATGTCTGGGACGACCGCAATTCCGGCCTGCATCCCAAGGGCGGCGTGTCGTTCCAATTTGGCAATGATTTTGCAGGCTTGGGCGGGGATGTGAAAGTGGTTCAAACCACCGCGCGGGCCTTGGCGGAAACCAAGGCGCTGCACGGGGATGTCAACCTTCGCTTCAGTATCGAAGCCGGCGCTGTCACCAGTTACGGCGACTATGTCACCCGTGTGACCGACCGCTACCTATCGGCCGGCACGTTGCACGGCTTTGAACCCAACGGCATCGGGCCGCGCGACCGGAACGCGGCAAACCAAGACGCCTTGGGTGGTAACTATTTTTCCGCCGTCCATTTGGAAGCCTCTTTCCCGCTGGGTCTGCCCGAGGAATACGGCATCACCGGCGGCGCCTTTATCGAGGCCGGGTCGATTTGGGGTCTGAACAACAAGGTTGGCACTGGTGGCTACTTGGTCGATGATTCGTTGCACATCCGCACGGTGGCGGGCCTGACGCTCTTTTGGACCACGCCCTTGGGTCCGCTGCGGTTTGACTTTACCCGTGCCGGGGCGAAGGAAGACTATGACAAAGAGCAAAACTTCGATTTCACCATCGCCGCCAAGTTCTAAGGAGGTCGCAATGCCGCAGTTGCCAAAAGGGTTGGCCTTTGGCAAGCTAAGGGCGGCATGGACCTGTGTTGTTGTGATCGGCGCGCTTTTGGCCGGGGCCGCGCCGCTTTCTGCGCAAACTGCGGCACCCGCCTCGCAGATCCTGACACTGGATCAAGACCGCCTTTACGCCGAATCGCGCTACGGCAAAGCGCTTGAGGCGCGATTGGCTGAGGCGACCCAAGCCCTGGCCGCCGAAAACCGCAAGATCGAGCAGGACTTGGCTGCCCAAGAGGCAGACCTGACCCAAAAGCGCCCCACCATGGCCGCCAGTGCTTTTCAGGTCTTGGCCGATGCCTTTGACGCCAAAGTAGAAAAGCTGCGCGCCGACCAAGCCGCCAAGATCGAGGCGATGAAGACCCAGCGCGAAGAGGGCCGCAAGGCCTTCTTCCAGACCTCGGTGCCGATTCTGGCGGGTTTGATGCAGCAAATGGGGGCCTTTGCCATCTTGAACCGCTCGGCCGTGGTGGTGGTGTTTGATTCGATCGATGTCACCGACCGCGCAATTGCCGCCGTGGATGAGAAACTGGGCGATGGCAGCGGTTTGGGCACCACCGGCCCCCGCCTGCCCACGCCCACCGATGGCATAGCCCTTGACGCGACTGCCCTCGCACCTTAGGGCCAAGCCCGCTTGTCCTGCCCCTGTCAAGTTGTTAGTCACAGGGCCAAGAAGGCGCCCTAAGCGGGTGCGAATGGGGACGATATGACAGACACAGCCCAACCCATCCACGAGGCCGACCTTGCCTTGATCAAGCGGATCATTCCGCATCGCTATCCGTTCTTGCTGATCGACAAGGTGCGCGATGTGGTCTTGCACGAAAGCTGTGTCGGGATCAAATGCGTCACCAATTCCGAGCCGCATTTTCAGGGTCACTTTCCCGATATGCCCGTCATGCCCGGTGTGATGATCATCGAAGCCATGGCGCAGACGTCGGGCGTGTTGGTCGGCCTGTCGATGGATCTGGTCGACAAACAGGCCAAGGTGTTTTTCATGGGTGTGGATAATGTGAAATTCCGCCGCAAAGTTGTGCCCGGCGATGTGCTGGAACTGCATGTCAAAGCGCTGCGCGGCGGTGGCAAGGTCTGGAAATTCGAAGGCCGCGCCACGGTAGACGGCGATTTGGCCACCGAGGCGACCTTTACCGCCATGTTCGATCTGCCCAAGGCGTAAGATGTCTGTTCACCCCTCCTCGGTCGTCGATCCTGCGGCGCGCTTGGGCGCGGGGGTGCGCATTGGGCCGTTCTGCGTGATTGGCCCCGATGTCACCTTGGGCGACGGGGTCGAGGTGAAGTCCCACGCCGTGGTGACGGGGTGGACGGATGTGGGCGCTGACAGCGTGATCTTCCCCCACGCCACCGTGGGCGAAGTGCCCCAAGACCTGAAATTTCGCGGCGAGCGCACGCGCCTGATCATCGGTGCGCGTTGCAAGATCCGCGAAAGTGTTACGCTGAACACCGGAACCGAGGGTGGCGGCGGCATCACCCAAGTGGGCGATGATTGCCTGCTGATGACAGGTGCCCATGTCGGCCATGACGCGCGCTTGGGCGACCGGGTGATTTTGGCCAACGGGGTCGCCATTGCTGGCCATTGCCAGCTTGGCGACGATGTGATTGTGGGCGGCCTTTCGGGCATTCACCAATGGGTGCGCGTGGGGCAGGGGGCTATTATCGGGGCTGTGACCATGGTGACCCATGATGTGATCCCCTACGGTCTGGTCCAAGGCCCGCGCGGCGTGTTGGACGGGTTGAACCTTGTGGGCCTGAAACGGCGCGGGTTGGACCGTGCGGCGATTTCCGCCCTGCGGCACGCCTATGAGATTTTGGCCAAGGGCGAGGGCGCCTTTCAAGACCGCGCCCGCCGCTTGGCTGAAACCGCTGACACCGAAGAGGTGCGCCTGATGGCGGCGTTCATCCTGTCGGGGTCTGACCGCTCTTTCCTGACGCCGACATGACGAGGCTGGCACTTGTCGCAGGGCGGGGGGCTTTGGCTGCGGCTGTGGTGGCTGAACTGGCCGAGCGCCCCTATGTCTGCGCCTTGGACGGCTTTGCACCCGATGGCTTGGTGCCTGACCTGAGCTTTCGCATCGAACGCTTGGTGCCCTTTCTGCGCCATTTGACCGACCAAGGCATCACCCGTGTGGCCTTTGCCGGGGCCGTCAGCCGCCCGCGCCTTGACCCCGCGCTGTTTGATGCCGCCACCGCCCAATTGGTGCCGCATCTGATGGCCGCCTTCGCCGCAGGCGATGACGCCACGCTGCGCGCCATTCTTGCCCTGTTCGAAGACAGCGGCATTGCGGTCGAAGGCATCCAAACCCTCGCCCCGCGCCTGCTGCCGCAATCGGGGCTTTTGGCTGGCGTTCTGACGCCGCAAGCCGAAGCCGATGCGACCCGCGCTGCCGCCATTGTCGCAGCCCTTGGGTCGGTCGATGTCGGCCAAGGCTGCGTTGTCGCGGGCGGTCTGTGCTTGGCGGTCGAAGCACTGCCCGGCACCGATCAAATGCTGGCCCAAGTCGCCGCCCTGCCGCACCCCCTGCGGCCCAAAGGGCAGGGCCTGTTCTACAAAGCCGCCAAACCCGGCCAAGACCGCCGTGTCGATCTGCCCACAATCGGCCCCGCCACGCTGCAGGCCGTGGCTGCTGCGGGCCTTGCGGGCTTGGCCTTTCAGGCCGGATCGGTGATCTGCCTTGACCTGCCCCAGATGCAAGCCATCGCCGTTGAAACGGGCCTGTTCCTGTGGGCGCGCTAAGCTTCTTTTTGATCGCGGGCGAACCCTCGGGCGATAGGCTTGGCGCGGCCCTTATGGCAGGCTTGCGCCAGTTGCACCCCGATGTGCGCTTTGGCGGCGTGGGCGGGCCTTTGATGCAGGCGCAGGGCCTGACCTCGCTTTTCCCGATGGAAGAGCTGTCGGTCATGGGCTTGGCCGAGGTGCTGCCGAAGTATTTCCCCCTCAAACGCCGCATCGCCCAAGCGGCTGCGGCTGCCTTGGCAGCGCAGCCTTCGGCGCTGATCACCATCGACAGCCCCGACTTTTGCCTGCGCGTCGCCAAACTGGTCAAGGCCGCCAACCCTGCGCTGCGCACCATGCATTACGTCGCCCCCTCGGTCTGGGCATGGCGGGCGGGGCGGGCGGCCAAGATGGCGGCGGCGATTGACCATGTGCTGGCCCTGCTGCCCTTTGAGCCGCCCTATATGACAGCGGCGGGGATGACCTGCGATTTCGTCGGCCACCCCGTGACGGCAGAGCCCTTGGCCACAGCGCGAGAGCGTGACAGCTTCGCCCCCGTCCACCGCCCGATGATCCTGTGCCTGCCCGGTTCGCGACGCTCAGAAGTGACCCGTCTGGCCCCGATCTTCGGGCAGGCGCTGGCCAAGCTGGCGCTTGGTCATCCCAACCTAAACGTGGCCCTGCCCACCCTGCCGCATCTTGAAAGCCTTGTGCAAAGCCTGACGCAGGATTGGGCGATTCAACCTCGCCTAATCCTTGATCCGGCGGAAAAACGCGCTGCTTTTGCGCTGGCCGATGTGGCCCTTGCCGCCTCTGGCACGGTGTCGCTGGAACTGGCCGCCAACCAGACGCCCATGGTGATCGCCTACAAACTGCACCCCGTCACCTTCTGGCTGATGCGCCGCATGGCGCTGGTCGATACGGTGACGCTGGTGAACCTTGTGTCCAACACCCGCTGCGTGCCAGAACTTTTGGGCCCCGCCTGCACGCCGGACGCCATCGCCGCTGCCCTGACACGGGTGTTAGAAAACCCCGCCGACCAACGCGCCGCCATGCGCACAACAATGGACCGTTTGGGCCTTGGCGGCGAGGCCCCCGGCCTGCGCGCAGCACGGTCGGTTCTGGCCCATCTGTCTCCACAGACTTGACTCCTTTCCGCTGGCCCGCTTTGACAAGGGCCTAGGGCAATTCAGGGGCAGATCATGGATTTGGGGATCACAGGCAAACGCGCTTTGGTGACGGCGGCGTCCAAGGGACTAGGGCGCGGCTGTGCCGAGGCTTTGGCAGAGGCAGGCGTTGATCTGGTGATCAACGCGCGCGGGGCCGAGGCTTTGGAAGCCACCGCCGCCCATCTGCGCGGCTTTGGGGTAAACGTCGTCACCGTCTGCGGCGACATTACCTCGGATGCAGGGCTTCAGGCGGTTTTGGCGGCGGCTGAGGGCGTGGATATTCTGGTGACCAACGCCGGCGGCCCGCCCCCCGGCAGTTGGGAGAATTGGACCAAGGACGATTACCTGAAAGCGATTGAGGCGAATATGCTCACCCCCATCGCCCTGATGACAGCCCTGATGCCCGCGATGATCGCCAAGGGCTGGGGGCGGGTGGTCAATATCACCAGCCAATCGGTCAAAGCCCCCATCGCCCAACTGGGTCTGTCGAACGCGGCGCGCGCAGGGCTGACAGGCTTTGTCGGCGGCACCTCGCGCCAAGTGGCCCCTTACGGTGTGATCATCAACAACCTGCTACCCGGCATCCACGACACCGACCGCGCCACGGCATTGGATGCCGGTATCGTCGCCACGCGCGGCATTACGGTAGAGGCCGCAAGGGCCGAACGCTGCGCCACCATTCCTGCGCGCCGCTACGGCACCGCCGCCGAGTTCGGCGCGACCTGCGCCTTTTTGTGCAGCCAACATGCGGGCTATATCGTGGGCCAAAACATCCTGCTGGACGGCGGGGCGATGAACGCGACGCTGTAGGCAAGCGGGCTGGCGCTGCTGTGCGGGGTGGGCGATGCTATGAGTATTTGGACCAAGATGAAAGGGCGGGCGCAGGGAATTTGATCAAATGTCATTGGCGCGGGGGGGCGGCTCTGCTAGCGTGGCGCTATTGACTGGAGATTTAAAATGCCCGCCCAAACCCCCGCCGCCCTGACCAACCAAAACCTGTGGGAGATGGACCGCCGCCATTCCTTGCACCCATGGACCAACTTTGGCCCCTTCGAAAAAGAGGGCGCTTTGGTGATTGCACGGGGGCAGGGGTGCCATTTGTGGGATGCCGAGGGGCGGCAGTATCTTGATGCGGTCGGCGGGCTGAGGTGCACCAACATCGGCCTAGGGCGGCGCGAAATGGCCGAGGCGATTGCCGCACAGGCCGAGCGTTTGGCCTTTTCCAACACCTTTGTCGATATGACGAACGAACCCACCGCGCAGCTGGCCGCCAAAATCGCCGAGCTTGCGCCGGGGGATCTGAACCGCGTGCATTTCACCACAGGCGGATCAACCGCCGTCGATACCGCCGTGCGCATGGTCAGCTATTACCATCATGCCCGCGGCAACCCCGACAAAACCGACATCGTGGCGCGCGAGTACAGCTACCACGGGTCCACCTATCTGTCGCAATCGGTGGGCAAGCGCCCCGGCGACAGGGTGGAGGAGTTTCGCTACAAGCACGACGGCATCCACCACCTGTCCGTCCCCAACCCCTACCGCCGTCCCGCCCACCTGAGCGAGGCGCAGTTTTGCGATAGCCTGATTGCCGAATTCGAAGCCCTGATCGCCCGTGTCGGGGCTGACCGGATCGGCGGCTTTATCGCTGAACCCATCCAAGCCTCGGGCGGGATCATCATTCCGCCGCAGGACTATCTGTTTCGCATGTGGCAAGTCTGCCAGCGCCACGACATCTTGTTCATCGCCGATGAGGTGGTGACAGCCTTTGGCCGGCTTGGCCATTGGTTCGCCAGCTTGTCAGAGTTTGGCGTGCAGCCCGATATGATCACCTCGGCCAAGGGGCTGACCTCGGGCTACCAACCCCTTGGCGCGGTGATCTTTTCCGACTGGATCTGGGCGGCGATGGCGCAGGGCGGGCAGCGGTGGTTCACCTCTGGCCTGACCTATTCGGGCCATCCGGTGGCCTGTGCGGCCGCCTTGAAGAACATCGAGATCATCGAACGCGAGGATCTTTTGGCCCATGCCACCAAGGTTGGCACCTATTTCGAAACACGCATGGCCGCCCTGTCAGCCTTGCCCTTGGTGGGCGATGTGCGCGGGCGCAAGCTGATGCTGTGTGTGGAGACTGTGGCGAATAAAGAAACCAAAGAGCTGCTGCCCGATGAGATTAACGAATCCAAGCGCATCTCGAATGTCTGCGAAAGCCTTGGCCTGCTGGTCCGCCCGATCGGCCACCTGAACGTGATGTCGCCGCCCTTGGTGATTACGGAAAGCCAGATTGATTTTATCGCCGAGACGCTGGAAGTGGCAATTCGGCGGGTGAGCGATGATCTGGTGCGGGAAGGGGTGAGGGTGGGGTAACCCCCCGTTGACCATCCGCCCCCCACCCCCTACCTTCCCCCCACCGGATCCACGGCGTCTCCGGCCCCAATGACCCGCGCGCGCGAGAGAAGCCCATGCCCTTAGAAGACGCCAAATCCCAAGTCGACACCGCCTTTACCCGCACCAGCCAGCGCGGCTATGCCTTCGAGAATGCCTTTGGCGGGGCGACCTCATTCTTGCGGCGCAGCTATACCAAGGACCTCAGCGGCGTTGATCTGGCCATCACCGGCGTGCCCTTTGACCAAGCCGTTACCCACCGTGCGGGTACGCGTTTTGGCCCCCGCGCCATCCGCGAGGCGTCAACCCTGATGCCCTACGATCCCCCCACCGGCTGGCCCACCAACCCGCTGGAAGAGTTGAACATCATCGACTACGGCGATCTGGCCTTTGACTATGCCAAGACCCAAGACTTCCCCCAGACCCTGACCGACCATATCCGCACCATCTTGGCCGCAGGCGCCGGGTCGATCACGCTGGGCGGGGATCATTTCATCACCTTCCCCATCCTGCGCGCCTATGCCGAACGCTTTGGGCCGCTGTCGCTGATCCACTTTGATGCCCATTCCGACCTGTGGCCCGATGACGATTATGCCCGCATCGACCATGGCACCATGTTCTATAAGGCGGTCAAATCGGGGCTGGTTGACCCCAAGCGTTCCGTCCAGATCGGTATCCGCACCACGACCGAGGATTATCTGGGCGTCAATGTCATCACCGCGCGCGAGGTGCATGAAAAGGGCACCGCTTGGGCCGTGGCCATGGCCAAGGATATTGTCGGCGATGCCAGCACCTATGTGACTTTTGACATCGACGCGCTGGATCCGGCCTTTGCACCGGGCACGGGCACGCCGGTTTGGGGGGGGCTGGCCTCATGGCAGGCGGCGGCGATGCTGCGCGATCTGGCGGGGATCAATATGGTCGGCGGCGATGTGGTCGAAGTCTCGCCACCCTATGACACCACGGGGGCCACGGCGATTGCGGGAGCGCATGTGGCTTATGAACTGGTGTGCCTGTATCATTGGGCGCGGACGCAAAGGTGATCGTTATGTCATGGAAAACCCTTGCTGTGCTGGTGCTTTTGGCGGGTCTGGCGCTGATGGCCTATATCCGCCTTGCCCCCAGTGACCCCAAAGACTGGCAGATAAAGGTTGCCACCACTGACCCCATCCCCCCCGGCCCCTGTACGCAGCGCATTGTTCTGGTGCCCAAAGGCGCGCGCGCCGCTTGCCTGTTCTCCTTGACCCCGCAACAGGTGCTTGACAAGCTCGAAGCCATCGCCCTGACCTCACCGCGCACCCTGCATCTGGCCGGAAGTGCGGACGAGCGCCGCATAACCTGGGTCTCGCGCTCGTTCCTGATGGGCTATCCTGATTACATCACCGCCGAAGTCACGCAGACCGCGCAGGGCACCCGTCTTGACATCGTCTCGCGCCAACGCTTCGGTCAGTCCGATCTGGGGGTGAATGCGGCACGGCTCAAAGACTGGCTCTCCCAGCTGTAATCCCCCCGCACCCCCCCTTCATCTTGGCCCAAATACTCAAAGGCCAAGGGCGCAACAACCCTTGACCCCCTCCCCGTTCCGCGCCACACCGCGCCCATGGTGCCCTTAGACAAACTTGCCCAGATCACCCAACGCTTCGACTATGTCGAGGCGCGGTTGAATGCGGGCGGCGCTCCGGCGGACATCGCGGCGCTCAGCCGCGAGTATTCTGACCTTGGGCCGGTGATTGCCGAAATCAACGCCTATCGCCAAGCGCTGGACGATCTGGCCGAGGCGGAATTGATGCTGGCTGACCCCGAGATGAAAGCGCTTGCCGAAGACGAGTTGCCGCATCTCAAAGCCCGCATCCCGGAAATGGAAACCGCGCTGCGTCTTGCGCTTTTGCCCAAAGACGCAGCCGACGCCCGCCCCGCCATTTTGGAAATCCGCCCCGGCACCGGCGGTGACGAGGCCAGCCTGTTCGCCGCCGATCTGTTGCGGATGTACCAGCGCTATTGCGAGCGTATGGGGTGGACATTCGAAATCCTTGAAGAGCAGTTCTCTGACCTTGGCGGTATCAAAGAACTTACCGCCCATGTTCAAGGCGAAGGCGTCTTTGCGCGGTTGAAATACGAATCCGGCGTGCACCGCGTGCAGCGCGTGCCCACGACCGAAGCGGGCGGGCGCATCCACACCTCGGCCGCCACGGTGGCCGTGCTGCCCGAGGCGGAAGAGGTCGATATCGATATTCCCGCGTCCGACATCCGCATCGACACCATGCGCTCTTCCGGCGCTGGCGGCCAGCACGTCAACACCACCGATTCCGCCGTGCGCATCACCCATTTGCCAACCGGAATCATCGTCACCTCGTCGGAAAAATCCCAACACCAAGACCGCGCCAATGCCATGGCCGTGCTGCGTGCGCGGCTGTACGAGCTAGAACGCGAGCGGATATCTTCCGAACGCTCTGCCGACCGCAAGGCGCAGATCGGCTCGGGCGACCGTTCGGAACGCATCCGCACCTATAACTTCCCCCAAGGTCGCATGACCGACCACCGCATCAACCTGACGCTCTATTCCTTGGGCCAGATCATGGAAGGCAACTTGACCGAGGTGATCGACGCCCTGACCGCCCATGACCACGCCGCCCGCTTGGCCGACGCGGAATGAGCGCGACATTAACGCTGCGCGACGCCATAGCCACCTTGCGCGCCGCAGGCATCGAAGATGCCCCCCGCGATGCCCGCCTGCTGCTGGCAAAGGCCATGGGCGTGCCCGCCGACCGCTTAACGCTGCATCTGCAAGACCCGCTTTTGGCTGACGCAGCCCAAACCTTCGCCGGCCTGATCGCCACCCGCTCGACCCGCCAGCCCATGGCGCAGATTTTGGGCGAGCGCCTGTTCTGGGGCCGCAGCTTTGAAGTGACGCGCGACACGCTGGACCCGCGCCCGGAAACCGAAGTGCTGGTGCAACAGGCCATTGCCCAGCCCTTTGCCAAAATGCTCGACCTTGGCACAGGATCCGGCTGCATCCTGATTTCGGCCCTGTTGGCCATGCCCATGGCCACGGGGCTTGGGGTTGATATCTCGGATGCGGCTCTGCGCGTTGCCGCCCGCAATGCCACCCGCCACGGTGTGACGCGGGCCAGTTTTCTCGCCTCGGATTGGCTGCGTGCGGTGACGGGCAGCTATGATCTGATCGTGTCGAACCCGCCCTATATCGCGCAGGCCGAAATGGCCGCCCTTGCCCCCGAAGTGCGCGACTGGGAGCCCCCCGCCGCCCTGACCCCCGGCGGTGACGGGTTAGACGCCTACCGCCGCATTACCGCCAGCGCCCCGGCACGCCTGACGCCGGGCGGACGGATTTTGCTAGAGATCGGGCCGACCCAAGCCGCCGCCGTCAGCGCCCTTTTGGCGGCCCAAGGCTTGGAAAACATCCACACCGGCCTTGATCTTGACGGCCGCGACCGGGTGGTCAGTGCGCGCAAACCTTTGCAGACCGCCGCCTATGTTTCGCACAGCGGTGGCGTTGTTTAAAATCTGTGTCACTTTCTTCTTGCCCACTTGGTTGACCTGTGGTTAGTGAAAGTCACGCAAGCTGACGCGGAAGGCCGTTCTGGTCGCCACGAAGCCTGCGGATGCCCGCCTCTCGCTGATGGTACTGCTGGTCGTTTTGATCAAGGCGATGGGGCGCAGGACAAGTGGATCAAAGGACAACATGCGCTCTTCCAAGTCCCGTTCGCGTTCGAAGACGAACCGCCCACGCACGCTCGGTAATATCATCAACCGGGTGTTCGACAGTTCGGGCCCCGACGGCAAGGTGCGCGGCACCCCGGCCCAGTTGATCGAGAAATACCAATTTCTCGCCCGCGATGCGCAGCTCTCCAACGACCGTGTCGCCGCTGAAAACTTTCTGCAACATGCTGAACATTACACACGGCTTCTGGCCGAAGCCAACCGCGAGCTGGCGGCCGAACAAGAAAGCCGCCAGCCGTCCTATCCGCAATCCGGCCAACCGCGCGAGCGTGGTCAGGGGGATCGCGGTGACTACCGCCCCGAATACCGCGATGACCGCAGCGACGAGCAGCCCGATGTCGCCGCCCACGACATGGTCGAGATGATCGGCTATGACGAAGCAGGCTTGGTCGAAACCCCCGAAGCCGCCCCGCGCGAGCCAAGAGCAGACCGCAGCCCCGACCAACGCCCGCAGCGCACTGACGACTACCGCCGCCCGCAAAATGGCCAGCGCCCGGATGGCCAGCGCATGGATGGCCAACGCTTTGATACCCAGCGCAATGACGGCCAACGCTTTGACAACCAGCGTGGCGATGGTCAGCGCAACGATCCCCAACGCGGGGATACCCAGCGGGGCGATGGCCAACGCAACGACAACCAGCGCAACGATGGCCAACGGAACGATACCCAACGCGGGGATACCCAGCGCAACGACAACCAACGCAACGAAAACCAACGCAACGACAACCAACGCAATGACGGCCAACGCAATGACGGCCAACGCCGCCCCTATCCGCGCGTCGATCAGAACCGCTCGGAAGGCCGCGGCAATGATCAGCCGCGCACAGACCAGCCGCGCACAGACCATCCGCGCGCCGAACAGCAGCCCCGCCAAGACCGCCCCTATCAAGACCGTCCCTCTCAAGACCGGGCCCCCCAAGGCGAGCGCCTATCACAGCCCGACCGCGCCCTGTTTGAGCGGCCGCAGCCAGAGCGTACCCAGCAAGATCGCCCCGTACAGGAACGTCCCGTACAAGATCGCGCCGCCCAGGATCGCCCCGTGCAAGACCGCCCCGTGCAAGACCGCCCCGTGCAAGACCGCCCCGTACAAGACCGCCCCGTACAAGAACGCCCTGTCGAACACCCCCGCTTCGAACTGCCTCAGCCCGCGGTAGCCCCCGAACCGCAAGTCGCAGCTCCGGTTGTCGTGGAAAGTCCTGCCCCCGTGACGATCGCGCCCGTTACACCCACACCCGTCACAAGCGCGCCCGAGGCCCCCGTTCAGGCCGATCTCGCACCTGCTCCCAAGAAACCCCGCGCCCCCTCGACCCGCGCCAAAGCCGCCAAAAAGCCTGCGGCTGACGAGGCTGGTCCCCAAACAGCGACCGAGCCTGCTACCGAGTAACGCGGCCTAAAAAGCCCACCCTCCGTTGCGCAGAAAAGACGCTTAACCGTCTCTTTGCGCGACAGCGCGGGCAAGGGCGCAAAAGCGTTCCAGCTCAATCTCTTCCGCCCGTGCGGTGGGGGGGATTTGGGCTGTGGCCAGCAAAGCCTCCACATCGCCGCCCAAGGGTTTCAGGCTGGATCGCAGCATCTTGCGCCTTTGGCCAAAGGCTGCGGCCACCACGCGCGACAGCGTTTTGGCATCCGCCTCAAAGCGCGGCGCGTCCAGCCGTGTCAGATGCACCACCGCCGAATGCACCTTGGGCGCAGGGGTGAAGGCTTCGGGCGGCAGATGCATGACGATCTTGGCCTCCGAGCGCCACTGGCACAAAATCGCCAGCCGCCCATAGTGATCATCCCCCGGCTTGGCCGTAATCCGCAGCGCCACCTCGCGCTGGAACATCAAGGTCATCGAGGTCCAGAACGGCGGCCAGACCTTGGGCGTCAGCCAGCGGATCAGCAATTCGGTGCCCACGTTATAGGGCAGATTGGCCGCAATGCGCACCGGCGGCACCATCAGGGCGGCCATGTCGATGTCCATCGCATCGCCCTCGACCACCTGCAAGCGGCCCGGATAGGCGGCGGAAATATCCTGCAAGGCCGCAATACAGCGCGGGTCTTTCTCCACCGCCACAACACGCCGCGCGCCCTCGACCAGCAAGCCGCGCGTCAACCCGCCGGGGCCGGGCCCGATCTCCAGCACATCTGACCCCGCCAGATCGCCTGCCAAACGGGCAATCTTGGCCGTCAGGTTCAAATCCAGCAAAAAGTTCTGACCCAGTTGCCGCTTGGCCACCAGATCATAGCTTGCAATCACCTCGCGCAGCGGCGGCAGTCCGTCAATCGTGGCCAAGTCCGTCTCCCCTGTTCATGGCCCTACCTGTCGCGGATCGTGCCGCTTCACAACCCCGCTTGCCTCTTCATCTTGGCACAAATACTCGCGGGGGGTCTGGGGGGCAGCAGGCCCCCCAGCCGGAGCCGCCGCGCGCCCTCCGGCTGGGGCCTAAGCGGCTTGGGTAAAGGCGGCCACCACGGCACCGGTTAAGCGCTGCAAAACGTCAGGGGCAATGGCAAAGACATGCTGCGGCGTGCCCGCTGCCGCCCAGACTTGCGCAAAAGCCATCAGATGCGGGTCCATCCAGATCGGCAGGGGGGA
>Ga0114958_10001256_pt1 | contig 20203 bp, 16 predicted proteins | sample C_130208_EF_Meta_FD_89577 | JGI IMG/M metagenome (GOLD analysis project Ga0114958, IMG submission 89577) | Freshwater microbial communities from Lake Croche, Canada to study carbon cycling - C_130208_EF_MetaG | ecosystem: Environmental > Aquatic > Freshwater > Lake | place: Lake Croche, Canada...
CGTTGGTTTTGAAGGAGAACAAATGTTGATACCTTACCAACATTTATCTTTAGCCACTAATCCAAAATTCAGCAGGAAATATTATCAAAAGACACGATTAAAATACAAAAAAAAATATCGGCTAAAGCGTAACATTAAACATAAAAAATACTTAAAAAAAAGAAAAAAAAAGCACATTAAAATAAAAAAGTTGCCCTTAGTTAAAAAGAAAATTGCCACAATAACAAAATTTAGAAGTAACAAATTCAAGCCCGGAGTCCATAAAAAAAATTTGAAAAATGATCGAAAAACTCCTAAAAAAAAGTGACTATAAATCCTTAGAAATTTTATCTAATGAAGTACTAGAAGGATTATTTCATGGGAAACACAAGAGTATTTTTCATGGATTTTCATCTGAATTTAAAGAATTTAAGCCCTATCAACAGGGTGAAAATCCAAGAAACATAGATTGGAAATTATTCGGAAAGACGGATAAATTATATTCAAAAACATATCAAGATGAAACCAATATTAAAGTCTATTTTATTTTAGATATATCATCCTCTATGTATTTTCCCGCAGATTCGAACGAGAAAATATACAAAGCGGTACAAATAGCAGCTACATTATCCACTATTTTACAAAAACAAAAAGATTCTTTTGGAGTCATTTTTATGTCCGAGAATCTTACCTTTGAGAGTAAATTAGGCCATAGTTTAGCCCATTTAAAATACATATATCAGGCCTTAGAGAATTTAATTGACGAAGGTTCAGTTAAAAAAAAGACCGGCTTTCCTGAGTTAATCCAAAGTAGAATTGACTTATTAGGCTCAAAGAAAAAAATCTATTTCATCACTGATCTCATGTTTAATGAAGTTGAAAATATTACATTCATTCAATCCATGTTAGAGATTAAGGCATTAAAAAATGAAATAGAAATTCTATACATCGTAGACCCTTTGGAAATAACAAGTCAAAAATCTGATAGCAATTATATCAACATTGAGGATAATGAAACTGATGAAATCTTATCGATAAGAACCGATCATTTTAAGGAAATTTTGCAAAAAATGCATGATTACAAATTGGACAACCTTATCTCAAAACTGACTGAAAAGGGAATAAAAACACATGTGATATCGGCTGATCAACCACTAATTACTTTAATCAAACAAATTATTTAATGGTCCCACTTAACTTATTTTCATAAAATTCGATGAAATCTTTTAAGTTTTCAATAGGTATCCTTTTGCCAATAATCTTTTTGTTTTTATCTAGTACATAAATAACAGGAGTCGAATATATATCAAAAGTATTTTTGAAGTCCGTATAATATTCCTCTTTCCCTGTTTTTGTATTTATATGCACGTCAACACCATTATACCAATTTTGAGTTTTAAATTCGGAAATAAATTTTTTCCATTGCTCCTTTTCTCTAAGGATTGAAACGGCGAATACGATCGCACTTTTAGATTTTAAATAGTCGTTAAGTGCTACTAATTTGGGTGCTTCCTCCTTGCAATGACTACACTCTGGATCATAAATAAATAAAATAGTGTAATTACCAGGGGAAGCGGACAATGTTAATAGTTTGCCTGAAGGATCTGTTAAATACATGTCTGGAATTTTTTTACCAATCAAGAGGGGCTTAATGATCTTCATTCTCTCCTTAATTCGCCGAACTGTGGATGTATCCCAAAGCTTAGGTTCATTGATATAATACTTTTCTGACATGTGTACAAATGCGGCATCAGTACCTATAACGTTATGGTTTTCGTAGGTACTTGAAATTTTATATATTACATATTTACGTACATCCTCATTTTTTATTTTGGACAAAATAATATCGGCCTCTTTCGTAATGGAATCTGATTCTTGGACCACTAAGTCGCTAAAGAATTTTTCCAATTTCTTTTGTAGAAATGGAGTACGAATAAACTTTTCATCATTTAAATCCACATTATCAAAAAAATGTTTTTTATAATATTTATATTGAAATTGGTACAAATCAGCACTATCTTTTGCCGTTTTGATCGGCTTTGAAAATGCTGGAATATCTGGTTCAAAGGTTGCTTTGATTAATTTGGATGCAAATAGATTTTTGTTTTTAATCATCCAAGCTTGTTGGAAATCCAAAATAGATTTTCGCAAAGCTGCAAACCTAGGATCATTCGCTGGAACTGATCTTAATTTTCCATATAGACTCACCATTTCTTTTTGAAAGGAGTAAAATGCTTGATTTTCATCGCTACCTACAATTTTCATTTTATTGATTAAATCAATTGTGTCAGTCTCAAATGAAAAATTAGTGTTGCCCATAATAAAATCCAAATATTTAGATTGATCAAACGTAATCAAATAAAGTCCTTTGGGTAATTCTGATTTTCCTTGAAATGTAAAATAACCATTCTGATCCGCCATTGCTGTGTCCTTAACTACTTGTTGGGTAGAACCAAAATAATGGGCTAGATATACTTCTGAATTTTTAACACCGGCAATTTTACCTTTTATTAAATATCCTTTGGGGCTACTTAATTTTGTTTGACCTATTGCAGTGAGAAATGAAAAGAAAATAAACGTATAAACAAAAAATATTTTCATGGAATTAGAATAATTTTACAAATAAACAAAATTAAAATTACGATGTTTTTTGCGCTATCTAAAATTATAGATTTTATTCTTTTACCAATCTGTTGGATTTTTATTTTACTGCTCATTTGTGTCCTATCAAAATATCAAAAAATAAGAAAGCGTTCACTTGTTGCGGTATTAATTATTTTGACTTTGTTTAGTAATCCTTGGTTTGTGAACCAATTATATCTTTCATATGAACAACCCACTATATCATTATCAAAGAATGAAAACTATACGTGGGGAATTGTATTGGGTGGCGGCATGATTAGACCTAGCGAGGATAATCAAACCGATAAAATAAATGTAGGAGAGACAGCTGATCGATTTATTCAGCCAATCTTACTATACAAAGCTGGAAAAATAAAGAAGATTTTAATTACCGGAGGAAACACCAGTATTGGGAAAATTAAAGTGGATAAGGGTCATGAAACCTTAGATGTCAAAAAATTAATGATTGACCTGGGAGTCAAGCCAGAAGATATTTATATAGAAACAAAAGCTAGAAATACCCGAGAAAATGCCATATATTCAGCTCAATTGCTGAAAAAATACCTAAAAACTGAAGAAATACTTTTAATTACCTCGGCCATGCATATGCCCAGATCAATACGTTGTTTTACAAAAGCAGGATTTAAAATTAAGGCTTATCCAGTGGATAAAAAGGGAAGTTTTAATGAATCAGGAATTTTGGATTTAATTAATCCCTCAGATTACAATCTTTCGAAAACATCCCAACTAATCCGTGAGATTAGTGGGCTGATTATTTACAAAATAATGGGATATTGTTAAGTAGATAAAATTTCAACCATCCTGATTAAATCTTCAGAAACGGGTTTCTTTTTTGTAATTGTATCGTGAAATGGGGTATACACTAATTGATTATTTACTACACCTGCCATCACATTTTTCTCACCTCTTAATAAGCCTTCTAATGCTCCTAAACCTAATCTACTAGCAAGTATACGATCAGAAGCTGTAGGAATGCCCCCTCGCTGAATATGTCCTAATGTAGTTACTCGAATATCCAGCTCAGCACTCATACTTTCTTTAATTTTTTTAGCAATAATTTGTGCATGTCCTTCTTCATCCCCTTCAGCTACGACTACAATGGATGAGGACTTTGCTTTAGAAAAACCTTTTTGCAAAATAGCTACAATCTCACTCACAGGAGTTAAATTTTCCGGAATCATGACAGCTTCAGCGCCTCCTGCAATACCACATTCGATAGCTATATATCCGGAATCACGTCCCATAACTTCAATAAAAAATACACGATCATGCGAATCTGCCGTATCTCTAATTTTATCAATCGCATCTAAAGCCGTATTCACAGCAGTGTCATATCCAATGGTATAATCAGTACCATATAGATCATTATCAATAGTGCCTGGTGCACCCACAGTAGGTATTTTAAATTCATTATAAAAAATTTCCGCTCCAGTGAAAGTACCATTTCCACCAATAGCCACTAAACCTTCAATACCCTTTTCTTTCAACTGATCATAGGCTTTTTGACGTCCCTCTGAGGTCATAAATTCCTTGGAGCGGGCTGATTTCAAAATTGTACCACCGCGTTGGATTATATTACTGACAGATTGTGAGTTTAAAGGAATTATATCTCCTTTGATCATTCCATTATAACCTCTAACAATTCCAAAAACCTCTACATTATGATAAGCGGCACCACGTACAATGGCACGTATGCAAGCATTCATTCCTGGAGCATCTCCCCCCGATGTAAAAACAGCTATCTTCTTCATTTAATAAATTTTATATCACTCAGACCATATATACAATCAAAAATACAATCTTTATAGATTATAATGGCAAAAATAAATTTTAATTAGGTCAAAAAAACTTTAAAATATTATTTTATTAAAAATTATTTGTAAACAAGGCTTAGTAACTTGCAAAAAAAACACTTTATGTCTACCAAAGCGAACGAATTCTTGTATAATTATTTAAATAACGCTTCTCCTACTGGCTTTGAAATGTCAGGCCAAAAAATTTGGTTGGATTACATTAAACCCTACATTGATGACAAAATCATTGACACCTATGGAACTGCAGTAGGCGTCATCAATCCAGGCCAATCATATTCGGTGGTTATAGAAGCACATGCTGATGAAATTTCATGGTTTGTCAATTATATTGATGATAACGGTTATTTATTTCTTCGAAGAAATGGAGGCTCAGATGCTTTAATTGCTCCTTCTATGCGGGCCAATATCCATACGAAAGACAAAATCGTGAAAGGTATATTTGGTTGGCCTGCGATTCACGTACGCGATTTAGCAAAGGACAAAGCTCCGAGCATTTCAGATATTTTTATTGACTGTGGCGCCTCCAATAAAAAGGAGGTTGAAAAAATGGGCATACATGTAGGCTGTGTTGTTACTTTTGAAGATGGTTTAATGGAGCTAAACAAAAAATATTTAGTGGGAAGAGCCTTAGATAATAGGATTGGTGGTTATATGATAGCCGAAGTCGCTAGGCGTCTGAAAGAGAAGAAAATTAAATTACCTTATACCTTATATATTGTCAACTCAGTACAAGAAGAAATTGGGTTGCGTGGGGCTGAAATGATCGTACGCAGATTAAAACCTGATTTGGCCTTTATTACGGATGTAACACATGATACCCAATCGCCCATGTACAATAAAAAAACACAAGGGGATATGTCCTGTGGAAAAGGACCTGTCATCTGTTATGGTCCAGCAGTGCAAAATAATGTTCGCGATTTCATTATTGACGTAGCAGAAGAAAATAAAATTTCTTATCAAAGGCAAGCGGTTTCTAGATCAACCGGAACTGACACGGATTCTTTTGCTTATGCTACAGAGGGAGTTGCGTCTGCTTTAATTTCTTTACCTTTAAAATACATGCATACAACTGTAGAAATGATAGCCAAAGAAGATATGAAGGCCGTAATTGATTTAATCTACCAAACCTTAATCAAGGTAAAAGGAAATGAAGATTGGAGATATTTTAAATAAATCCCAACAAACCTTCAGGTTCAATTTTGAATCGACAATAAAAAAGGTGAATGTAAACTTTCACCTTTTTTGCATATTCATCATATTGAAATCAATTGAGTTTCAAATACCGACTAAAAAATTCATAGGTTCGAAGCATTTGGTCAATTCTTTGTCTATTATTTCCAGCTCGAGTTATTTCATGAGAGGCTTCTGGATGTCTAACATATTCGACATCTCGACCCAATACTTTTAAACTTTTATACAACATTTCACTACCAATAACCCCTGTTCGTAAATCATTTTCACCATGAAAAATAATTAAAGGAGTTTTAATATTTTGAACATAGGTCAATGGTGATTCCCGGTCTAAAAGTATTCTTACCGTTTTCTCCCAAGGATAACCGCCAAAATAGCGTGGATTTAGTCGCCATGCGTTTCCCTCTCCAAAAAATGTACTTAATTCATAAACGCCTCTTTGAGAGCAAGCTACCTTAAAACGATTCGTATGTCCCAACATCCATGTGACTAAGTAGCCAGCATAAGATCCACCTGTTACTGCTAATTGAGTGGTATCAACCCAAGGCTCATTCACAGCTAAATCAGTCATTTGCATAATATCTGCCATAGGCCCAGCTCCCCAATCACGCACATTTGCAGCTAAAAACTCTGACCCATATCCTCCACTACCTCTTGGATTGCCGTAAACTACTCCCATACCTTTTCCTGTATAATATTGAAATTCATGCCACATACTAGCCTCACCTGTTCCCCACATCGCTGAAGGTCCTCCATGGATATCCACCACTAAAGGATATTTAATTCCTGGTTGATCATTAAAAGGCTTCATTAACCAATATTCGACCTTTTGCCCTTTTTTGTTGACAAATGATTTTTTAATTGGCTTTGAAATAAATTTACCTGCTAACCATTGGACATTTTCATTCGTAAAAATAGCCTCTGATTTCCCTTGCAAATTATTAATGTATAGCTCAGAAGGGTTATTAACGCAAGTCTTTGAATAAACTAAATAATCATCTTTAAAATCAAACCCCATTATACCATCTACCTCAGTGGTGATTTTTGTTAGCTTCTTAGACTTCAAATTATAAACAAAAATAGGAACACCCCCATGATCTTGAGCCGTAAAATATATATTTTCATTGTTTTCTGACCACTTGATTTGAGTGATCACTCGGTCCAAAGGAACTTCTAGGACCGCTGAATTAGCTAGATTTAGAATTTTAAAAGTACCATTTTGAACTACACTAGTACTTGTTTCTACAAAAGTTAACAAAAGTCCATCAGGACTTAGATTAATATTTGAATAGGAGAACCCTTTTTTTTCCAACAAGGTCGTATATTGATTATTCAACGGATTGTAAAATACAATTTTGTGATCTAGTACTCGATCAGGATGAAGTAAGCTGTCTACCGGGACAATGGCTATGAAGCCCTTAGCTGTTTCTTCCCATTCAGCCCAAAGTTCATAAAGGTTATTTATTAAAACAGGTTTAATGGGCCCCTCAACGGCAATTTTAAATAACAAGTTGATTGGAAATTCTCCTGTGGTCGAGGTCTCCTCTTGAAAATTTAAGCGATTAATTACTTTGGCCTTTTTATCTTTTTCATTTTGATATAAATACGCCCGAACCTCTTGTAAATTTCCATTTGGATTTGCTTTAGATGAGCTAGCATAAACATTTGCATCTAATTTCGGTTTTTCAATATTCCAAGTAGGGATTAATTTTGAAGGATTATTTAAAGAATCAAGTAAAACCTCTTTCATTGTTTTTCGTTCTTGATAAAAAACAAATTGGCCGTCTTTAGACCAAACAGGATTTATGATACCCCTTGAGGAAGAAGTCAAAGCCGTTGGTTCACCCCCATTCAATTTCATAATATAAGCTTGGGTTTTATTCCCGACATCTCTAGAAAATAAAATGGAACGTCCATCAGGGCTCCAAGATGGGGAATAAATAGAATATTTGCCTGAGGTCAAAGCTCGATATGTTTTATCCTTTATTTCACCCAAATACAGTTGGGTTATATAAGCAAAATCACCTTTTTTATCAGGATCATCTCTAATATCCATGACAGAAAAAAGTACATGTAAACCATCAGGAGATATTTGTGGCTTTCCGATCGTTTTAATTTTCAACATATCAGTTACTTCAATTGGACTTAGTGCATTCTGCTGCGCAATTGAAACATAGGATGAACTTAAAAAAAGAAAGAAGAATAAGTAATTTTTCATTTTTAAAAAAAGATTTTTAATAATATAATCCATTTACATGCAATTCGTCAAGCGCTTGCTTTTCATGTTGAATCAAAGGTTTTAAAATATCATCAATCGAATGATGATTAACCCCAATGTAATTCAAATCAAAACCGCTCAAAACTTCTGAAAATATAAATTTCACTCGGTCAAGATGATAATCTGACGTGATGATTAAAAGATTTTTATAATTCAGCTTCGATAAAATTGATTTAGAAAATGTGGCATCCTCAACGGTGTTTGAAGAAAGTGCCAAAGATAAAAAAGCAGTTGATGGAACACCATTTTCAATTAAAAAACGTTGTAAATAGTTGGCATGAGCAATGGGGCTGGTATTAAAATGAGAACCAAAGCCACCTGTACAAATTATTTTATGTTTTTTAGGGTCAAATACAGATAAGCAACCATGCAAACGGTCTTTGGCAATGGGACCTAAAGTACCATCAGGAAAATTAGGAGAACCTAAAACGACAATTACTTCCATAAAAAATGCTCAGAGACAAATCCCTGAGCATAAAAATACAAATATTTGGAATTAAATCAATTTTAGAATTTCCTCCCCAATTGCCTCAGTCCCTAAAATCATATTCTCTGGAGTATTAGAATCTGCTATGTCACGTGTTCTGAAACCCTTCTTTAGTAGGGCATCCACAGCGTTAATAATTGTTTCTGATTCGGTCTTTAAGCCAAAAGATATATCCAATAATAAAGCAGCTGATAAAATTGAAGCTAATGGATTAGCTAAACCTTTCCCTGTAATATCATGCGCCGAACCATGAATTGGCTCATAAACACCTGTGCCATCACCAATTGACGCAGAAGCCAACATGCCCATCGAACCTGCTATTTGAGAAGCTTCATCAGTTAAAATATCACCAAATAAATTAGCGGTGACAACTACATCGAAACGTTTTGGATCCTTAATTAGTAACATAGCCGTCGCATCCACAAATTGATACTCTACGGTAACTTCAGGATATTCCAAAGCTAATTTTTGAATAACTTCTCTCCACAAACGGGAAGACTCTAATACATTTGCCTTATCAACAGAAACTAAATGTTTTTTACGCGTCATCGCCGCATCAAAAGCTTTCCGACCAATACGTTCAACCTCATAACGGCTATATTCTGCCACATCAAAGGCCGTATCCCCATTATTTTTTCGACCTTTTTCTCCAAAATAAATATCTCCTGTTAATTCACGGAAGAATAAAATATCTGCCCCTTTTAAAATTTCTGGTTTAATACTAGAAGCTCCTAATAATTCATCAAACAATTTAATAGGTCGCAAATTGGCATATAAACCTAATTCTTTCCGCATTTTTAATAATCCTTGTTCAGGTCTAACTTTAGCTGAAGGATCATTATCATATTTTGGATGGCCTACAGCGCCAAAAAGCACTGCATCCGAAGCCTTCATTTTAGTTAAAGTCTCAGCAGGAAGCGGATCTCCTGTTGCCTCGATGGCCTCATGTCCAATTAAGGCTTCATCATATGTAAACTCATGACCAAATTTAGTTGCAATTTTTTCTAACACTTTTTTACCTACTGCGGTAACTTCTTGGCCAATACCATCCCCAGGAACAATTAAAATATGCTTTTTTACCATAATTATTTTTAAATTAAATTCAACATTTTCTGAGTGGCTTTGATTGCAGAAACCGTTTGATCAGAATCTAAGCCACGAGTAATGAGCTCACGATCCCCGTGTGCCCAGGTTATTATTGTTTCACATAATGCGTCTGAATCACCCCCAGGTGGAATTCGAACAGCATAATCTTTTAGTTGAGGTAAGATTTGACCATTTTTTTCGAAGATCATTAACAAAGCTTTCATAAATGCATCGTACTGTCCATCTCCTTGTGCGTGTTCTTCGAAATATTCGCCATTTATGGAAATTTTCAAGGTAACTGAAGGGCGTAAATCCTTGGAATGTGTCAGCACATAATTTAAAACTTGAACACGTTCCTCAATCGCATTACTATCCAACACATCTGAGATAATATACGGTAAATCATTTTGAGTAACTACCTCTTTGCGATCACCCAGTTCAATAATACGCTGCGTTACTTTTTTAAGGTCTTGATCCGAAAGTTGAATCCCTAATTGGGCTAAATTGTTGGCTATGTTCGCCTTACCACTCGTTTTACCTAAAGCGTATTTACGCTCACGCCCAAATCGCTCAGGCATTAAATCATTGTGATATAAATTATTCTTTTTATCGCCGTCTGCATGAATTCCTGCAGTTTGGGTAAACACATTTTCACCAACAACAGGTTTGTTAGCTGGAATTCTAAATCCAGAAAACGTCTCCACTAACTTACTTACTCCGTACAATGATTTTTCACAAACAGAGGTAGAAACATCTTTTTGATAATCATTTAAAACCGCTATAACACTGGCTAAAGGAGCATTTCCTGCCCGTTCACCCATACCATTAACTGTTAAATGTAATCCATGTACTCCATTCCTTACTGCTTCAAGTGCATTAGCGGTTCCTAAATCGTAATCATTGTGTGCATGAAAATCAAAATGTATTTTTGGGTATCGTTGAACTAATTCAGAAATGAATGCTGCCACCTCAGAAGGAATTAAAATACCTAAGGTATCGGGTAACAAAATGCGTTTGATAGGTAAATGTTGAATAAAATCGAGATAGTCGATCACATATTCTTTACTATTCCGCATCCCGTTGCTCCAATCTTCCAAATACACATTGACTTCTAAACCTTTGGAAACGGCTAGATGAATAGATTCAGCTATTTCAGAAAAATGTTGTTCCGGAGATTTTTTCAGTTGGTACTTCAAATGATTTAATGATCCCTTAGTCAGCAAATTCATGACTTTTGCTCCGCTAGAAATCATCCAATCCACTGAGGTTCCGCCATCCACAAAGGTCAATACTTCAACTTTTCCTAAATAACCATGAATGGCTGCCCATTCTGTGATTTTTTTTACCGCTTGAAATTCGCCATCAGAAACGCGAGCAGACGCAATTTCAATCCGATCAACCTTTAATTCAGTCAAAAGTAATTGTGCGATCGTTAATTTCTCAGAAGCTGAAAACGACACCCCGCTAGTTTGTTCTCCATCGCGAAGAGTCGTGTCCATTATTTCTATGTGACGTTTCAAATGATTATCGGTTAAGTGCAAACGAGGCTATTTCATCTTTCATGGATTGAAGATAATCGATGTCATCAAACCCGTTTAATAAATTATGTTTCTTATACCCATTAATTTGAAAAGACTCTGAGGCACCCGTTGAAACAATCGTAATGGACTGTTCTGGTAAATTTATTTCCAACTCAGCCTTTGGATTTTTTTCGATCTCAGTAAATATTTGATGTAAAAATTCAGGACTTACTTGAACAGGTAAAATACCTACGTTAATTGAGTTGCCTCTAAAAATGTCGGCAAAAAACGAGGAAACTACGCAACGAAATCCATAATCATAAATGGCCCAAGCTGCATGTTCACGAGATGAGCCTGATCCAAAGTTTTTTCCACCTACTAATATCTTACCTGAATAAGTCGGGTTATTTAATACAAAATCTGATTTGGGTTGATCATTTTTATCATAACGCCAATCTCTAAACAAGTTATCACCAAAACCTTTTCGTTCAGTCGCCTTCAAAAAACGAGCTGGAATAATTTGATCCGTGTCCACATTTTCAATGGGCAATGGAACGGCAGAACTACGTAAAACTTTAAAACTATCGTAAGCCATAATAATCTTTTTAAATATTATAAAAATTGTCTCGGATCGGTTACAACCCCTGTAATTGCAGCTGCAGCAGCTACTAAAGGACTGGCCAACAAGGTTCTAGAACCTGGTCCTTGGCGACCTTCAAAATTTCTATTCGATGTACTCACTGCATATTTTCCAGCGGGAATCTTATCATCATTCATGGCTAAACAAGCCGAGCAACCAGGTTGGCGTAAGGCAAACCCCGCCTCCATTAAAATATCATATATTCCTTCTGCATGTATTTGAGCTTCCACCACATGAGAACCAGGAACTACCCACGCAGTCACATGATCCGCTTTTTTACGACCTTTAATAATAGAAGCAAATGCCCTAAAATCTTCAATCCGGCCATTGGTACATGAGCCAATAAATACGTAATCAACTTTTTTACCAATCATTGAATCGTTTTCTTCAAATCCCATATAATCTAATGACTTGGCATAACTTGAGGCTCCTCCCTCTAAATCTTTGGCTTCAGGAATATTTTTAGAAATACCCATACCCATGCCGGGATTAGTTCCGTAAGTAATCATAGGTTCTATGTCGGAAGCCAAAAAAGTAATTTCCTTATCAAAAACAGCACCTGCGTCTGTTTTTAAGGTTTTCCAATAGGATAATTGTTTATCCCAATCTGATCCTTTAGGAGCTAATTCGCGGCCATAAATGTAATCAAAAGTAGTTTGGTCCGGAGCTATCATTCCTCCACGTGCACCCATCTCAATACTTAAATTACATACGGTCATTCGGCCTTCCATGGACATATTCTCAAAAACATCCCCAGCATATTCGACAAAATAACCTGTAGCACCAGATGTGGATAATTTTGAAATAATATATAAGGCCACATCTTTTGGTGTAACCCCTTTACCTAAATGTCCATTTACATTTATCCTCATTTTAATAGGTTTAGGCTGCATGATGCACTGGGAAGAAAGCACCATTTCCACTTCAGAGGTACCTATACCAAAAGCAATTGCACCAAAAGCTCCATGAGTTGATGTATGTGAATCTCCACAAACTATGGTCATACCAGGTAATGTAATTCCATTTTCGGGTCCTACTACGTGTACAATTCCATTTTTAGGATTGCCTAAACCCCAATGAGAAATTCCATATTTACTTGTGTTTTTCTCCAATTGAAGCAATTGATTTGCTGACAAAGGATCTTCAACAGGTAAATGCTGATTAATCGTAGGCGTATTATGGTCTGCTGTAGCAAAAGTTTTCTCAGGAAATAAAACGCTAAGCCCTCTTTGCTCTAAACCTAAAAAGGCTACTGGACTAGTTACTTCATGAATAAAGTGTCGGTCTATAAAAAACACATCGGGTCCATCAGAAATTTGACGAACAACATGTGAATCCCAGACTTTATCAAACAAGGTTTTTGGAGAGTTGCTCATTATGAAAATTGAATATATTAATCTATTTAATTAAATCTAAACTCTAAAATTGCTATTTTTTTTGCAAAAAAGCAAAGAAAAAATACCCCAAATCAGTAAAATTCCTAACGGGGGTCTTCTAACAATAGCATTAAATGGATGGCCTATGGGTAAAGTAAAAAGGGTTTTCAATTTGCACTTTATCACCTGACAAGACCAATTCGGCAGCTGAAATTCCTAATTGTTTAAAGTCTGTGGATATCGTTGAGATACCTTGGCCGATCAATCTTTTGATTGGGGTTTCATTATACGAAATTAAGCCAATATCAATTCCAATCTTTAGTTTTTGAGCTAATATTTGGTCTAACAAAATTATCAAATCATCTTCCATGACCGTTATAAAAACATCTCCATGAAGTAAATTAACATTAGCAGAAGAATCCAACACCGCATAATCAAAAGCATAGTCTTGGCAAAAACTTTTAAAGCCTTGTACGATTTCGATTGGGTAATAGTTGTGAAATGGAAAGATCAAGTTAATGCGATTATATTTTGCAAGAGACTCCTTTGCCTCCATTAAACTTGCATAAATATCTTTTTCAAAATTCTCATAAACCATTGAAATTTGACCTGTAATACCAGGAATTTTTTTATCAACAAGTATCAATTTCTCTTTAGGTAACGTGTTAATCAATTTATAGGCATCCACATTATCCTCAAGAAAATGTGGGATAATGACAATATGTGAATAATCTTTTTCCCTTCGTTCAATAATCCGTTTAAATAAATTAAAATCATTGTTATATACATAAAAATCGACCACAGCATTTTCTCCTAACTCCTTGACAAATGCGTCATATATAATTTTTTTATGCTCACTAAGTTTATTAAATAACAAGAAAATCCGATAGGTAATCGGAATATTGTCGACATTGATGAAAAAGCCTTTTCCTCGAACAGAATCAACAATACCGATCGATTTTAAGTAGTTGTAGCCCTTTTCAACGGTTATCCTTGAAATATAATAATGAAAACTAACTTCGTTAATGGATGGTAAAACATCCCCCTTTTTCATTTTATTCTTCTGAATAGCCTCAATAATCGAATGCGCCAATTGGCGATATTTCGGAGTAGAGGAAAATTCATCAATATGTATAAATTCAAAAATGGCCATATTTAGCTAATTGAATTTCCTATACCGACGATAATAACAGAAACTAAAATGACCACAATACCAGCCACAACCGTCCGGTAAGTGGACTTAGAAACCCCATTCCATTCCTTGAAATAAATTCCCCAGAAATTGGACGTAATGATGATTGTGGCCATATGTAAAATCCAGGAACTTGCCCCATTCCCTAATTTACTCTCCCCCATTCCATAAAAGAAAAACTGCAAAAACCAGGTTGTTCCAGCCACTGCAGCAAAAGTATAATTCATTCGTAAAGGAGATTTCTTGTTTAAATAATCTCCAAAAGTTTTATTGCTAAAATTTAAATACATACACCACACAAAATTGGTCAGAAATCCTCCCCAAAGCACTACTACAAAAATGATATTATTTTGAAATAAAGGATCAGACCCTTTCTCCACGGCTACAGCAGCCATATCTTTGCCAGCTTCTATACCAAAATTGAAACAGGCGCTGCACAAACCTGAAATAGTGGCTACGATCAATCCCTTGGTCAAATCAAATTCCTTAATACTTTCTTGTTTCTGCTCTTTAGACAATTCGTTCTCTTTCATCATTCCAGCTTTGCCACATAAATATATACCCAGCACACAGACCAAAATACCTAATAAAACGATTTGACCACCAGTGTTTCCCACAATATGCGAAATAGTGTCTCCTTTAATTTTCGCAATTTCTCGATAAATAGGTGGAACCAAAGCTCCAAAAATACTACATAGACTTAAGGCAATGGACATACCCAAAGACATACCTAAATAACGCATGGCTAAACCGAAAGTTAATCCTCCAATTCCCCACAAAACTCCAAATAAAAACGTCCATATTAAAACCTGATTGTTCGCATGGACAATAATTTCCATAAAATCTGGTATGGTTAAATAGGCTGCCAATAAAGGGACAAAAATCCATGAAAAAAGACCTCCAATTATCCATGCACTTTCCCATGACCAAACTTGAATTTTACGATAAGGAATGTAAAAACTACCTGAGGCGAAACCTCCTAATGAATGAAAGAATAAACCTAAAATAGAGCCCATAGAATTAATTTAAAATGGTAAATTTGAAATAAAGTATAAAATTTTCATTGGTAAATTATATATATATCCTCAAATTACTATACTTATACCCCATATGAAAGCAAATAAATTCTCAATTAATGCGAAAATACTTGGAGGAATTATCATTTTTCTTTCTAGTTTCTTTTTAATTTCTTTTACGCATCAAAATCCAAATGATGATTGGGATTCCTACTTAGGTGGCTCCGATCGAAATCATTTCAGCACCTTGAATCAAATTACTAAAGACAATGTGGCCCAATTAAAAATTGCTTGGACCTTCTCGATGCCAGATTCAGGTCAGATGCAAAGCAACCCCATCGTATCGAATGGAATTTTGTTTGGAATCAGCTCAGGACTTCAAGTTTTTGCTTTAAATGCGGCAACTGGCAAACAAATTTGGAAATTTGGTGATCCGCTAAAAAACTGGGCCAGCACTAGTCGAGGAGTTAGTTTGTGGAAAGGGCCAACTGAAAGTAGAATATTATTTACAGCTGGACCTAATTTATGGGCCTTAAATGCAAAAACAGGCAAACCAATTTCTACTTTTGGAGAATCTGGGAAAATAGATTTGCATATAGGCTTACCTAAAATTGCCCAAGATAAATTCATAATATCCAATACTCCTGGAACAATTTATAAAAATTTAATCATTATGCCCATCCGATTGTCTGAAGGAGCGGATGCTGCGCCAGGCGATGTGAGAGCCTTCGATGTATTGACTGGAAAAATTGCATGGACCTTCCATACAATCCCTTATCCAGGCGAATTTGGATATTCCACTTGGCCTAAAGACGCATACAAAAATGTATATACGGGAGCTGCCAATAACTGGGCCGGAATGGCTGTCGATGAAAAAAGAGGAATTTTATATGTTCCCACGGGATCTGCAGGTTATGATTTCTGGGGTGGAAATCGGAAGGGACAAAATTTATTTGCCAATTGCCTAATAGCTATAGATGCAAATACAGGAAAGAGACTTTGGCATTTTCAAACGACACACCATGATTTATGGGATCGCGACCTCCCTGCCCCGCCTAATTTGATTACTGTCATTAAAAATGGAAAGAAAATTGATGCAGTCGCGCAAATCACAAAACAAGGGTATGTATTTGTTTTTGATCGTGTAAGCGGCAAATCTCTTTTCCCGATTATTGAAAAAAAAGTACCTAAATCTGAATTTTCTGAGGAAAGCGCTTGGCCTACCCAACCGGTACCTACCTTACCTAAACCTTATGCTAGGCAATCAAATGAATTATCGAGCGAGGACGTTAATCCTTATTCGCAAAATATAGCCCAACTTAAACAAACGCTCAAATCAGTTGAGAAAAATTGGTATGCGGCGCCCTCAAAAAAGGGCACTTTAATATTACCTGGATTTGATGGTGGGGGCGAATGGGGAGGTGCCGGTGCGGATCCAGAAAAAGGAATCATTTACATTAATTCGAACGAAATGGGCTGGATTCAAACCATGGAACCTGCTGCTACCAACTTAAAAGCGACAGGCGAAAACGTATATAAGACGTATTGTAAATCCTGCCATGGCGCAGAATTACAAGGAAATGTAAAAAGTGGATTCCCCGAATTGAATACCATACATCAACGCAGAAAAAAGGCATTTGTCTCCGAAATAGTTTTCCAAGGCAAGGGAATGATGCCAGGATTTGGCCAATTGACCGCGTTAGAAAAATCAAATTTATTAGCATTTTTATATAAAGAGGCTCCCAAAGAAATAGTGAGCGTACAAGATTTGAAAACTAATAATCTTCCTCCATACAAAATGACCGGTTATAACAAATTCTTAGATTCTGAGGGTATGGCAGGAATCAGTCCACCCTGGGGAACTTTAAATGCGATTGACCTAAATACAGGTCAATATATCTGGAAAATTCCATTTGGAGATGAACCATTGTTGGCAAAAAAAGGAATTAAAAATACGGGAGCTGAAAATTATGGCGGACCCATTATTACCCAGAATGGATTGCTATTGATCGCATCGACCAAAGATGGAAAATTCAGAGCATTTGATCGGTCAAATGGCAAACTTCTATTTGAATATCTTTTGCCGGCTGCTGCATTTGCAACCCCTTCAACCTACATGGCTAATGGAAAACAATTTATTGTCATGGCATGCGGGGGGACCAAGTTAGGGACACCTAAAGGAAATCAATATGTAGCTTTTTCACTGCCTTGAAATTATAAAGCACGGATAAAAAAAATCAATCAAAACGATTTCATTTAAAAGGGGTGTAAATCTATTAGCTAAATGGGTATCTAAAAAAAGCAAAAAAGCACTTACAAAATATGTAAGTGCTTCATTTTCAATGAGTGGACCAGCATGGGCTCGAACCATGGACCCCCTGATTATGAGTCAGGTGCTCTAACCAGCTGAGCTACAAGTCCACATTAGACTTAACTAATGTGGTGCAAAATTAAGTAATTATTGCCTTTCTAACTACATTTGATTAAATATTTTAAGATTTAAGAGTTTGTATTCTCTAATTTTCTAGAAGTATAGAATAATCTTACATTTGTTTAACATATAATTCATTTTGGCATAAAACCTTTGGACCGAGCTATGTTTCCAACAAAAATAATTAATGATCCTATTTATGGATTTATAAAAATTAATAATCCACTCATATTGGAGTTAATAGATCATCCATTTTTCCAGAGACTTAAGCGTATCAAACAATTGGGACTAGCCGAATTTGTCTATCCAGGGGCGCATCATACTCGGTTTCATCATGCATTAGGTGCCATGCATTTAATGGATCAAGCGTTGAATAATTTAAAGGCGAAAGGATATCATATCTCGGAGGCTGAACAAGAAGCCGCTGAAATTGCCATTTTATTGCATGATATTGGTCATGGACCATTTTCACATGTGTTAGAAAATACCATTTTAAATGAAGTTAAGCATGAAGAAGTTTCAAATCTGCTCATGAAAAAATTAAACGAGTATTTTAAAGGTCGCTTAACCTTGGCTATTGAAATGTTCAACAATCGCTATTTTCGACCCTTTTTTCATCAATTAATTTCGAGCCAATTGGATGTAGATCGATTGGATTATTTGAGTAGAGACTCATTTTACACAGGAGTCAGAGAAGGCTTTATTGGATCTGAAAGGTTATTAAGCATGCTGGATCTTAAAAATGAGCAACTCGTTTTAGAAGAAAAGGGCATTTATTCCATCGAAAATTTTTTAATGGCTCGACGGTTGATGTATTGGCAAGTCTACCTTCATAAAACAGCCATTGCTGCAGAGACGATGCTAATACAAATATTAAGGCGTGCAAAGGATTTAATGGCGCAGGGCGTAAAATTGAATTGTTCCAAGCCACTTTTTGTATTTTTAAATAGGACCTACACATGGGATGAGTTTGCAGGTGACGATAAGCTTTTGATTGCATTTACCGACTTAGATGATCATGATATTTGGGCAGCTTTAAAAGATTGGAAAAACGAGAAGGATAAAATTTTAAGGCATTTATGTGAGTCATTTTTAACCAGAAAATTATTTAAATGTAAATTAGGAACACAGCCATTACCTAAATCAAAAATAACAGAAATTGAAACTAAGATTCAAGAAAGTTTAGGCATCGGTTTTGAGGAGCTTTCTTATTTTGTCGTAGAGGGCTCTACAAGCAATGCGGCTTATGTTCAAGGCGATAATACTATTAAAATGGTCGATAAACAAGGTCAAGTGGTCGAGTTAATGCTCGCATCAGATTTGCCAACTATCCAAGCCTTAAGTAAGATTGTAAAAAAATACTATTTTTGTTGCCCAAAGAGCGTATATTTGCAAGGTGAATTGAGCTGAATTAATTTTAATTAAAAATTGACACCATATATTTAACACATGAAATTTACTGTTGACCAAATAGCTGATTTAATTGAAGGTACGGTAAATGGCAATGGGTCTACATTAATTAGTAATTTCGACAAAATAGAAGAGGGGAAATTTGGTAGTATTTCATTTCTTTCTAATCCCAAATACGAATCTTTTTTATATCAAACAGATGCTTCGGCAGTCATTATTTCAAAAGATCTCGACTTAAAAAAGCCAGTCAAAACCGCATTAATACGAGTTTCTGATCCATATTTAGCATTCACCATCTTACTTCAAAAATACCAAGAATTGGTAGAAAATAAGGAAACGGGGATACAAGTACCTAGTTATATTGCAGATAACGCCCAGATTTCAGAACATGTTTTTATAGGGCGATTTTCTCAAATCGATGCTGGCAGCCGAATAGGTAAAAATTCACAAATTTATGATCGAGTTAGTGTCGGAAAAAATGTACAAATTGGCTCGAATTGCACCATTTATCCGGGTGTAGTTATTTACAAAGATTGTATTATCGGCAATAACGTCATCATACACGCTAATTCAGTCATTGGCTCAGATGGTTTTGGACATGCACCGCAAGCAGATGGAACGTTTAAGTCAATACCTCAATTAGGAAACGTCATTATAGAAGATGATGTTTCTATTGGTTCGAATACAACGATAGACCGAGCGACAATGGGTTCGACAATTATTAGAAAAGGAGTTAAAATTGATAATTTAGTACAAATAGCACATAATGTAGAAATAGGCTCAAATACAGCTATTGCAGCACAAACCGGTATTTCTGGCTCGACAAAAGTTGGCGAGAATTGTTTGATAGCAGGCCAAGTAGGTGTAGCAGGACATATTACCATTGCACCTAAAACGATTGTAACAGGTCAATCTGGAGTAACAAAAAGTGTTAAAAAACCGGGACAAACATTAGGTGGTACCCCAGCCTCTAATAATGTAGATTTCTTGAAAAGAAATGCATTAATACGGCAATTGCCAGAATTTTTTGAAAAATTTAATCAAAGCAACAAATAATATTGAGTTGGCTTTACCCTTATTATGAATAATAAGCAACACACCATATCAAAATCAGTCACATTAAGTGGAGTAGGTTTACAC
>Ga0114958_10001257_pt1 | contig 20203 bp, 21 predicted proteins | sample C_130208_EF_Meta_FD_89577 | JGI IMG/M metagenome (GOLD analysis project Ga0114958, IMG submission 89577) | Freshwater microbial communities from Lake Croche, Canada to study carbon cycling - C_130208_EF_MetaG | ecosystem: Environmental > Aquatic > Freshwater > Lake | place: Lake Croche, Canada...
CTCTTATATGCAGGCATGCCATTTTCACCACCTGCCAGCACCTCTTGCAAATCACCACTTTCAGCATGTTTGATAATCGGGCCCATACCCCCACCGCCGGCATCTCCATGACAACCCGCACAAAACGCCATCAAGACGATAGCGTGCAGGGGGCTTTGCGACTAAAATAGCGTTAACTCACTCGATAAGATGCTATGTTCGATTTTTTAAAAAAAGACAAACCGCCTGAAGCGCCAACAAAGGCCGAAGCACCAGCAGAAGCAGCATCCAAAGCAAGCTGGGCTGAGCGCCTTAAACAAGGGCTTTCACGCACACGTAGTCAACTAGGGAATCAACTCGCTAGCTTATTCGGTGGCGGAAAAATTGATGCGGACGTTTACGAAGAACTCGAAACCATCTTACTCACTTCAGACGTTGGCATCTCCGCCACACAAGCATTACTGGATGACATCAAACAGCGTGTTGCTCGCCAAGCTCTTAGCGATACTTCACAGCTTAAAGCGGCACTTAAAGAATCACTCATGGCTTTGTTAGCGCCATTAGAAAAACCGCTCAACACCGCTGAACAACAACCATTTGTGATTATGCTCACTGGCGTAAATGGCGCTGGAAAAACCACCACCATCGGCAAACTCACCCATTTATTCCAAGCGGAAGGCAAATCTGTCCTGATTGCCGCTGGCGATACCTTTAGAGCAGCCGCTCGCGAACAGCTCCAAGCTTGGGGTGAACGCAACGACGTGCATGTGGTCTCGAGTGAAGGCGGCGATGCCGCCGCTGTGATTTTCGATGCTATCAATTCAGCTAAAGCTAAAGGCATTGATATTGTCTTGGCCGATACCGCTGGCCGATTGCCAACGCAGCTTAATTTGATGGAAGAGATCAGCAAAGTGAAGCGTGTCATCAACAAGGCGCTGCCGGGCGCGCCGCACGAAGTACTACTCGTGCTGGATGCCAACACAGGTCAAAATGCTGTGATGCAAGTTAAAGCGTTTGACGATGCGCTCGGCGTCACAGGCTTGGTATTGAGCAAACTAGATGGCACTGCCAAGGGCGGTGTAATTGCAGCCATCGCACAAACCAGACCCAGACCCATTCGATTTATCGGTGTGGGCGAGTCGATTGAAGATTTACGCCCTTTTAAAGCAAGCGAATTTGTAGAGGCATTATTTGAATGATTAAATTCGACCGAGTGAGCAAACGCTATCCAGGTAGCTTTGATGCCATTAAAAACATTTCCTTTGAAATCAATCAAGGTGACTTAGTATTTGTCACAGGCGCCTCTGGCGCAGGTAAGAGCACGCTGCTCAAATTGATTGCGGGTTTAGAGCGTCCAACCTCTGGTACGGTGCTCATTAACAACCAAAACGTCAGCCAACTAAAAGCGGCGGCAATTCCTTATTTACGCCGTAATTTTGGATTGATTTTCCAAGACCACAAATTACTTTATGACCGTAACTGTTTCGACAACGTTGCGTTGCCATTGCACATCAATGGCATTTTGGGAGATGAAGCGGCAAAACGCATTCGTGCAGCACTAGACAAAGTTGGCTTACTTACCAAAGAAAAGTCCATGCCGATTGCGCTTTCAGGTGGCGAACAACAACGCTTAGCGATTGCGCGCGCAGTAGTGAGCCGCCCAGCAATTTTGATTGCAGATGAGCCAACAGGCAATTTGGATGAAGATTATGCGGCCGATATTTTGGGCGTTTTATACGCTTTCCAACAAGTGGGCGTGACCGTCATCATCGCGAGCCATGAGCTACCGCACAACATTCCCGATAATATGCAGAATGTGGTCAAAGTATTGCATTTGCAACATGGAGAATTAACAGCATGAACCAATGGCTAAACCAACACATACAGCCACTGCGAATGGTGCTTGGCCGCATGCGTCAAAATCTACTAGGCACCGTTTTAATCTGTTGCGTGATGGGCGTGACGCTTTCACTACCTGCGATTTTATTCACCATTATCGATAATCTAGGCCAAGTCGCTGGAAGCGTAGAAAGCAAACCAAAATTGAGTTTATTTTTAAAACTTGATGCTTCTAGCAGCATAAAAGAAGCGATTAGCGAACAGTTAAAAAAACATCCTGACATCGCAAAATATGAATTTGTGAGCAAGGAAAGTGCTTGGGAGCAACTGCAACAAGATGCCAACACAGCCGACATCAGCGCAAGCCTGAATAAAAATCCGCTGCCAGATGCTTATTTCGTGACGCCTAAAGACATCAAACCAGAGAACGTACAACGCTTGCAAAAAGAGATGCAGCAATGGGACGGGGTGGAGTTAGCGCAAATGGATGCCAACTGGATTAAGCGTTTAGACACCGTACTCAAGTTGGGTAAAAAAGCGATTTTTGTTCTGGTTGTGCTGCTTGGCTTTGCTTTGGTCGCGATTATTGGCAACACCATCCGCCTGCAAATCATGACGCAGCTTGAAGAAATTGAGGTCAGCAAACTCATCGGCGCAACCAACCAATTTATTCGCCGCCCATTTTTATACGCTGGCACATTGTATGGTCTTGGTGGCGGCTTAGCTGCTTGGCTGATCGTGCTAGCCGTTGTGCAACTGTTTAATACATCAGTAAGGGAAATTGCAGATTTATATGCCAGTCAATTTAGACTTAGCATGCCAAGCGCGATGTTTACCATCGCAATGTTACTCATTGCGGTTGGATTGGGTTGGGTAGGATCATTTGTCGCCGTTAACCGCTCATTAGCTAAGATTGAAAAACTATAATTCAGTCTAATTAAGCGAAGCAATCAATGAAACTGCCTTGGACAACACGTGCCCAAAAAATTGCCCAGCTTAATGCCAATCTAGCCTCGGTAGCGCATGCTTTTTACTTGCCACCTGTTGGCGATGCTCACCTCAATATTCGGATTAGTCGCAACACCAGCATTGCGATTGCTATTTCAATACTGATCCACGCGGTGATTTTATTTTTTGTATTGCCGCAGATCATCAAACCCAACAGCGTTTTTCCGCCGCCTCAGGCGCTGACCATTAGACTCAATAAACCTCAGCCACAAAAATTGGCGGAGCCAGAACCTGCAAAACCAGAGCCCCCAAAACAAGAGCCTAAGCGTAAAAAAGCAGCGCCCCCACCGCCCGTGATGGCAGCGCAAAAGCCCCAAAGCAACAGTCAGTTTCAGGTGCCAATTAAACAACCAGAAGCAACGAAGCCGACGCCATCAGATCAACCCGTTGACCTGATGGCGCTGGTGAATGCAAACCGTCAGCGACGAAAATCAGAGGAGCAAGCCGCAACGGCCAAAGAACTTGGCACGCCAAATGAAGACCAGCGCGATGCGATAATCAAGCGTAACTTAGCGCAAGATGGCACCAATGGCATTTTTCAGATACGGGAAGTGGGGCTTCATACTGCGCAATTTAGCTTCAAAGGTTGGAAGAATAACTATAACAATGCGCGACTGGAAATATTTGACGTGCAGGCCAAGCCCCACGAATCAATTGAGCTGGCAATCGTCAGGCGCATGATATTAATTATTCGCAAGGACTACAGCGGCGACTTTGAGTGGGAGTCGCAGAGACAAGGTCGCACCATCACCAAATCCGCTAGGCTGGAAGACACAGCTGAGCTTGAGCAGTTCTTAATACGCGAGATGTTTCCGAATCATGGATTTAGATAATCAATCCTGTTTTACGGCTATATATCTTAAGCTCTATTTCTTAATTTATATGGGTTATGCAATTCACTAATGTGATATTAGCTTCAACCCTTTTAAGTTCCCCCATCTAAAAAGCTCCCACCCCAGCAATAAAACCAATCTAATAAACACCTAATAAAACCATTTTTATCTTAAGGTTTTTATTACTCAAAAATGGGAGTAATGTAACTGTGCTGTAAAAACTGTAAGAAATCTGTAACTACAAAAAAAGTATTCTTTAAGGAGATTTAAATGATTAAAGATTTAAAAATTTCGAGTAGAAACATGTGGTTGGGAGTTGTATCACTTTTAGGTTTTTCTTCACCAGCGTTCGCAACATCCGGTGTAGTTCTTCAATCAAGTGATTTTGTTGGTATCTCATTTTGGTTGATTTCAATGGCTTTAATTGCTTCAACTGCTTTTTTCTTTCTTGAGCGTGACCGCGTTTCTGGTAAATGGAAAACATCATTAACTGTTTCAGGCCTCGTGACACTTGTTGCGGCTGTTCACTATTTCTATATGCGTGATGTTTGGGTTGCAACAGGCTCAACACCAACTGTTTATCGCTATATCGACTGGCTAATTACAGTGCCACTTCTAATGATTGAGTTCTACCTAATTTTAGCAGCAATTGCTAAGGTTCCAGGTGGCGTTTTCTGGCGTCTAATGATCGGTACATTGGTCATGCTAGTTGGCGGCTATGTTGGTGAAGCTGGATATGTTGATGTAATGCCAGCGTTTATTGTTGGGATGCTAGGTTGGTTTTATATTCTTTATGAGGTATTTGCAGGTGAAGCGAGCAAAATCAATGCAGCTCAGGCACCAGCAAGTGTTCAGTCTGCATTTAAAACCATGAGATTAATTGTTACATTTGGTTGGGCAATCTATCCACTTGGCTACTACTTTGGCTACTTAACAGGCCAAGATCCTGCAAGCAGCATGAAATCACTCAATATTGTTTACAACTTAGCTGACGTTCTAAACAAAATTGCTTTCGGTGTAATCATCTGGTCTGTTGCAGTTTCTGAGAGTGAAAAGAAGTAATACGTGTTAATTAAATATTAACCATCCGGCCACATCTCTATTAAATATAGAAGTATTTTTAGGGATGTGCCCGTTTTCATTGAGGTTAAGAAATGTCAGCTCAAGCATTAGTTAACTTAACAAACGAGTTTTTAGCGACAGAATTTTCGCTTGATGAGCTATTAAACCAACTTGATAACTTTGTTATCAAACACATATCCTCTGCACCAGAGGGCATGCCTAATACAATCAATGCTGCTGAATACGCAGCCAAGTATCATCTAGCTAGCCCGGGCCACAAAGTGCGAGCAAGACTTTGTTTGGCGGCCTGCCTTGAGTTAAAGATCAAATACAACGACATGCTGATCATTTCAGCGGTCTCAGAATTGCTTCACAATGCCTCCCTAATTCATGACGATATTCAGGATATGGATGAAATGCGTCGCGGCGTGGAAACCGTATGGAAAAAATTCGGATACAACGTTGCTATCTGTGCTGGCGATTTACTGCTATCTAGCGCTTATGGTGTATTAGCAGGGATTAGTGATCCTAAGTTACTTCCAAAGCTAATTACGCTAATATCCAATCGAACATCATCGGTCATTAAAGGCCAGTGTGATGATATTGAATATAAGAATAAACCGATCAACTCAATTGAAACCTATATAAAAATAGCTAAGGCTAAATCAGGTGCGCTCCTTGGACTGCCAATCGAACTTGCTTTGATTTTATCAAAACAAGACGCTTATCTTAGCCTGGCACAAAATGCGACCGGTGCTTTTGCGGTTGGTTATCAAGTTATTGACGATTTAAACGACATCGAAAAAGATGCTGCCGTTGCCGGGCGGTCGAGTTCATTGAATATCGCTTTTGTCCTAGCAGACGCTCACTCTAGCGATCCACTGACTGATGCCGCTTCCCTTGCAAAACAATATTTGTCCGAAGCAGTTGATCTGGCAGAAAAGCTCCCACACTCATTGGGATCCCTCCTGATCAAACTTGCACACCAGCTTCAAGGACAAGTCCATCATGACAGAGCATGCTAAACAGGTCATCGTTATTGGCTCTGGCTTTGGAGGAATGGCTGCAGCATTAAGACTTCGAGCAAAAGGTTACGCAGTAAAGTTGATTGATAGAAGTCCCATGCTGGGTGGTAGGGCGCAGGTATTTACCAGGAACGGATTTAAGCATGATGCAGGGCCAACCGTCATTACTGCTCCATTCTTACTTGAGGAACTCTTTGCGCTTTTTCAAGAAAAACTCGCAGATCATATTAAGCTCGTACCTTTAACCCCTTGGTACAGGTTTTATTTTTCTGATAAAACGACATTTGATTATGGTGGCTCGCTAGAGCAAACCTTATCGGAGATAGAAAAAGTTGAGCCCAAAGACAAGGCTGGTTATTTAAAACTTCTCAGTCATTCGCAAAAAATTTTCGATATCGCTTTCACGCAACTCTCTGCAGTCCCGTTTCATCGATTTTTCTTAATGCTGTCCTTGATTCCTAAACTCATTGTATTGAGAAGCTATGAAACCGTATGGGGGACTGTCTCAAGACACCTTGTGAGTCCAAAATTAAGGCAGGCCTTCTCAATTCAACCCTTATTAGTTGGCGGGAATCCTTTCTCAACTACTAGCATTTATGGCTTGATACACTACCTCGAGCGAGCGTTTGGTGTGTTCTTCGCTATGGGGGGAACAGGTGCAATTGTTAACGCACTAAAAAATCTGATGGAAAGACATCAAATCGAGATTTGTTTAAACACTACTGTAAAAAATATCGTGATTGATAAAGGGAAGGCGACAGGGATCGTTTTAGAAGACGGGACTAAAATTAACGCAGATATTATTGTTTCAAATGCAGATGCTGCATACCTCTATCAAAACATGATTGATGCCAATAAGGTCGCCCTATCTTCAAAACTAAAAATAAAAGTAGCGCACTATTCGATGGGATTGTTTGTCATTTATTTTGGAACCACCAAGCAATATCCAGAAGTTGTGCATCATACAATCTGGCTAGGCAAAACCTACAAAGAACTCCTTTCAAACATTTTCGATAAGAAAATATTATCTGAGGACTTTTCACTTTACATTCATAGACCAACAGCAACCGACGATAGCTTTGCACCAGCGGGATGTGATAGCTTCTATGTCCTGTGCCCAGTTCCTAATTTAAAAGCAAATATTGATTGGGCCGTCGAGGGGGATGTCTTGAAAAATAAAATTATTGAGGCGCTAGATCAAAGCATCCTGCCCGACTTAAAAAAGTACATCACGGATGACTTTTTTATGACGCCCAGTCATTTCAAGACAGAGTATTTAAGCATGCATGGCGCCGGCTTCTCAATCGCACCGTTATTTAGACAGTCAGCCTGGTTTAGATTTCATAATAAAGCTGAGGGCATTAAAAATTTATATCTTACTGGGGCTGGCACGCACCCTGGCGCAGGTTTGCCCGGCGTATTGTGCTCGGCAAAAGTGATTGATCAACTGATCCCACTGGCAGCTAATTTTAAATGAGCCAAGAAACCATTAATGAAGGGGAATATCTTAAAGAGTCAAATTTGATTTTGGCTCAAAAAGGTAAAACTTTTTTTTGGGCAAAGTTTTTACTGAATAAGAAACATGCCACAAAGGCGGTCAGACTATATCGATTTTGTCGCTATGTGGATGACGTGGGAGACGAGACCGCAGATAAGGAAGTCGCTCGCCGGATGCTCCTGAAAATCATTGAAGACCTTATAACAGGTTCCTCCGACCATCCTATCGTCAGAGATGCAATATCACTATTTAATGAGTCCCGAATAGAGATCAATATTCCCATCTCACTGATTCAAGGGGTGATCTCTGATCTCAACCTAGTCAGAATGAAAGATGAGGCAGCGCTCATATTTTACTGCTATCAAGTAGCTGGTACAGTTGGTTTAATGATGAGCAAGGTTTTAGATATTAGGGACGACCGTGCTTTCGCACATGCCATTGACTTGGGTATTGGGATGCAAATCACCAACATTTGTAGGGATGTTACTGAAGATGCTGTGATGAATAGAAGGTATCTCCCCTCTTCGCTTGTTGGTGATATTGAACCAAACGTGCTAATCAAACCTGATATCCAAGCACAAGCTAAAGTAAAACTTGCTTTAGCCAAGATGCTAGACACAGCTGACGAATATTATCAAAGCGGATATCATGGATTATGCTTTTTACCGATTCGCGCGCGTTTGGGGATCTCGATTGCATCAGGCTTATACCGTCAAATTGGCATTAACCTTGTCAATAAAGACTTCGCATGCTGGTCATTTAGATCTGTTGTATCAAAAAAACTAAAAGCATGGCTGACACTTAAAATCCTAGCGCACAATGTGATAGCAACCGACTTCTATTTTTATTCGAAATCCCATAATTCGCGATTACATCATCCAATCAGAGAGGTTGCCTATTCCCATGCATAGCCATGTGGACTTGCTCATCTTAGGGGGCGGCTGTGCTGGGTTAAGCCTAGCAAGCCGACTATCTGAATTTGGCAAAGACGCCCCTCGAGTCCTAATTATCGAACAAAAAGAAATCTACACCAATGATAGGACCTGGTGTTTTTGGGATATAGAAGAGCCTGCGTATCAATCACTCACAAGCCACGCATGGTCAAAATTTGAAGTGGCCAATGATAATCGCTTGGGTCTATACAACTGCATTCAACATCAATACCTCATGCTAGAAAGTCATCACTTTTACCAAAACGCTTTAGCCCTTATTGGTTCAAACGCTAATGTTCAATTAATGCTTGGTCAGAAGCTGCTATCAGAACCAATTAAAACAGAGCAAGGATGGTCCATTAAAACAGGCAATTTAGAGATCACTGCCACACAAGTATTGGATACAAGGCCGCCTAAACAAATTAGTCACAATGACTCTGTCCTATGGCAATCTTTTGTAGGGTATGAAATTCAAACGGAATCGGATTATTTTTCACCCGAAAAAATGGTCTTAATGGACTTTGACCACACATTTAAAAGTGGTCTTGCATTCACCTATATTTTGCCAACCTCAGAAAAGAAAGCATTAATTGAGTTCACCGTCTTTTCTGAGCGTATCCTATCCAAAGAAGAACTAATTGAGGATCTAAATAAATCTATTACACAAAAAATAGCTGGCAGCCCATATGAGATTTTAAGAGTCGAGCATGGCACTCTGCCCATGGGGAATAAGTTGCCGACAAAAAATTCTGACCCAAGCTATGTTTTTGCAGGCCTTTTTGAGGGGGGCGCTAGACCTAGTTCTGGTTACGCATTCCAAAGAATACAGTCTTGGGCAAAAAAATGTGCTCACTCTATGATTGCTTCCAACACACTCTGCGCATTACCCAAAGATCGGTGGCTTCAGACTTTCATGGATGGGCTGTTCTTGAAAGTTATCAAAAAGAACCCAACCATCGCCGCATCACTTTTTGAGAGCCTTTTTAGAGAATGTGATTTAAAGACAGTCGTCAAATTCATGTCCGATCAAGCCTCAATACCTGATTGCCTTAAGATCATAGGGGCGCTCCCACCTAGGCCTTTTATTGAAGCGTTACCGCGCTTTATCATTGAACGCCTTTATAACCGCTTTAGGCTGAACTGATGAACAAGTTGATGGGGTTTCAGAGCAATCTATTTATGTTGATAAGTTGCCTTGCCATGGCACTTGGATTTGGGGTAGAGGTCAATCACAACCTATATATACTATATATAGCCCTAGGCTTTATAGTTCTGCTAGGGGTTCCGCACGGATCGCTTGATGTGTTGTTTGCAAGCCAAACCTATCAGCTCGACCACATCACCCATTGGATGAAATTCATCGCTTACTATGTCTTAGCAGCACTAGCTGTGATATTGGTATGGATGGTCGCGCCAAATTTTTTCTTTATAGCCTTTTTGATGTTGTCGGCCCTTCACTTTTCTGATGATTTAAATCTAATAGATTCTGAAGTCTTAAAGTTAGGTTATGGCGCATCGATCATCACCTTTCCAAGCTTATTTTTTAACACCGAATTGATTCATTTATACGGGATGATTATTAACGTTCAGATCGCAACGATTATTGTAAAGGCTTCCCAATTAATTAGCCTACCCACAGGACTTTTGATAGCCGCTCAGCTTTTAAAAAAACAAGTGGATATTCGAACAAAGCTAGAGTCACTTAGTGTTTGCGCACTATTTTTATTCATCACCCCTTTGCTGTCTTTTGGAATTTATTTTTGCGCCATGCACAGCGCACGCCATCTGATAAGAAGTCGTTTTTTCTTACAAAAATTTACGAGACATGCTTTTTTAAATGCCCTCATACTTCCAACCATTGCAGTTGTGTTAATGGGCGCTTTTATTTGGTGGGTTGGCTCAACAAAAACTATCGAGGTAGAGCTGATTCGCATCATCTTCATTGGGCTCGCCGCTCTCACTGTCCCGCATGCTTGGGTATTACAAAAGTCAAACTTTCAAACCTGGTCGATCACATACAATGCTAAAGATTCTCATTAAAGCGCTCGCGGTAATTTTTGGACTGCTAATTGCGCTCCCTGCAAATGCTGAGAGCTTGTTTCCAATACTTAATCAGGGCATGCCCTACGAGGATGTCAAAAAGACTCTCATCGCTGATGGATGGAAACCATTAAAGAATCAGAAAATTTCATGGGGCAGCCTTTATTCACAAGAGCTGTATACGCTGGGGATGACTGAAGTTGTAGATTGCATTTCAATGGAATTAGATGGATGCGTCTTTTACTACACTAAAAACAGTCAAACACTTGAAGTCAGAACAATTACCAGACAATTAAAACTTGAAAAGATGCAAATACTCAAGAAGCGCTAGTTCCAGCGCCGAAGGCGCTGTGGGGTGTAAGTAAACTGTCAATTTACGAATAAAAAATTACATTATTATTAACGAATCTAAAATAGTCCGACAGCTGAAGCAGTAGAAGGGTTAAATTAAGCCCTAGAAATTAGTAGTTTGATGAAAAGCGGTCTTCAACTAAATCAACGAGGCTTTTCCAAATCACCGATTGAGATAAAAGTCATTTATCTTCTGCTTTGCTAAATGCCAGAGCGACTAAAGTAATCAATGCAGCCCCTGACAAGTAAAAACCAACGTAGCTTAGCCCATAATTTCCTGCTAACCAAGTTGCAATAAACGGCGCGAACGAAGCTCCTAAAATGCCTGCAAAGTTAAATGTGAGCGATGCCCCTGTGTAGCGAACTTCGGTTGGGAATAACTCTGAAAGCATGGTACCGAGCGGGCCATAAGTCATGCCCATCAAGCCCAACCCTAAGCATAAAAACAGTGTAATTTTTACTACATCACCAGAGCCAAATAATGGGGCCATCAGCAAGCCAAATGCGGCGATTGCTATGGATGCGCTCATCAATACGGCTTTGCGACTAAACTTATCCGCAAGCAGTGCAGAAATTGGAATAGCTAACCCAAAAAATAGAACAGCAAAGAGCTGTATCAACAAGAACTCACGACGAGAAAATCCTAAGCTAGTTGTCGCCCAGCTCAAGGTAAAGACCGTCATCAAGTAGAACAATACAAAGGTGGCCAAGGCAATAAAAGTTCCCAGGATTAAGTGACGGCCATGCTCTTTGAACACCTTGATGGCGGGTACTTTGACACGCTTATTTGATTTCAGAGACTCCAAAAATGCTGGGGTTTCGGTGATGTTGATGCGCACATATAAGCCAACCAGGACCAGCAAAGTGCTCGCTAAAAATGGGATGCGCCAGCCAAAATCAAAAAACTGTTCATTCGTGAGGCTATCGCTCAGCAGCAGGAAAATTCCGCCTGACATCAGAAAACCAATCGGCGCACCAAGCTGGGGGAACATGCCGAACCAGGCGCGTTTGTTAGGTGGGGCATGTTCGGTCGCAAGCAAGACCGCACCACCCCACTCACCGCCAAGCCCTAGCCCCTGACCAAATCGGCATAGGGTGAGCAAAATAGGGGCAGCAATGCCGATGCTGGCATAAGTCGGCAGCAGGCCAATTGCGACCGTAGATAAACCCATCGTCATGAGGGCTGCAACCAGTGTCGCCTTGCGCCCCACTCTGTCACCAAAATGGCCAAACAAGGCTGAACCCAGAGGGCGCGCAAAGAAAGCAATCGCAAAGGTCGCCAGCGACTGCAACATGGCGCTGGGGGCGTTAGATGAAGGGAAGAATAAAGCGGGAAACACTAATACCGCAGCGTTCGCATAGATATAGAAATCGAAGAATTCAATCGTCGTGCCGACCAAACTCCCGAGCAGAATCTTTCCTTGAGAGTTAGCTTGCATCAAAGCCGCTTCTTCTTTCATTTTTTTGAGTCTCAATCAATGTTTTTTAGGATTGTACCTGATTGCTTTGCCATCTCATGAAATACAAAAAGGATGAACTTTTAAGGACTAGCACTCTCCAACGTTGAGTGCTAAAATTAGCATAATGAATAAAGGTAAATCCATGACAAATGCACTGACTTTACCGATCCCATCAGCTATAGATAGCCTGGATCAGTATATGCGCACAATCAAAGCCTTTCCTATGCTCACAGCAGAGGAAGAGATGGACTATGCAACACGCCTTAAAAACAACAACGACCTTGAGGCAGCAAAAGCACTCATCGTCTCTCACCTTCGCTTGGTCGCAAGTATCGCGCGTGGCTACGCTGGCTATGGCTTGCCGCAAGCAGATTTAATCCAGGAAGGTAACATCGGATTGATGAAGGCGGTAAAACGCTTTGACCCAACACGCGGTGTTCGCTTGGTCTCATTTGCGATACACTGGATTAAAGCGGAAATGCACGAATACATCGTGCGCAACTGGCGCCTAGTCAAAATCGCAACAACTAAAGCACAGCGCAAACTGTTCTTTAACTTGCGCAGCATGAAAACTGGCGCCGGTAGCCTTCAGCCAGATGAGGTCGCTCACATCGCACGTGAACTCAATGTAAAGCCTGAGGAAGTGCTTGAAATGGAGTCTCGCCTGGGCGGTCATGAGGTCTCACTCGAAGGCAACGCAGATGATGACGGTGAAGATAAATTCAGCCCGATTGCCTACCTAGAGGATGAACAGCCTGAGCCTTCAGAGATGCTTTCAGCAATTGAGCAAGAACATTTGCAAACAACTGGCTTAGCAAATGCACTTGCTAGCCTGGATGAGCGCAGCCGCCGTATTGTTGAGGCACGCTGGTTAACGCAAGATAACAGTTCAACTTTGCATGATTTAGCTGCTGAGTTTGGTGTTTCTGCTGAGCGTATTCGCCAAATTGAACAAAAGGCGATGGAAAAGATGAAGGTTGCCTTAGCAGCTAATCATTAATATCTATTTCAAGAAACCTAAGAAATAAAAAAAGCTGCCAATGGCAGCTTTTTTTATTGGGCAATTACGCCTTTGTACTTTTAGTGAAAGAAAATCACTGATAGCGCGCTAAACCAAGAAAATGCTATTAAGCCAATCAACATGGTTAATGGCAAATTATCGAATGTGAAATATTGTTTCATATGAAGTCCGTTTTCAATAAAAAATAAATTCTGTGGTTTTATGTAACTAGGTTAGTAGTTTATTAGCTTAGGGCGAGTAGTTCAACTTAAGATTACACCAAAATAAGTTTATTTAGTCTTAGTTTGATCTGGCTCAATTGCTGGCCGAGTTGGTTTTGAGTGATTGAATGGAATCATCGGATCATCCTCATCCATCAAAATGCGCTGAGCAGGGCCATCAAGGTCGTCATACTGGCCGCTTTTAATCGCCCATAAAATACCAATCGCGGCCAAGGCAATAAACACCACCGACAAACCCAACTGAAAAAATAAAGCGCTAAGACTCAATCAAGTATTCCTCTATAAAAAAATCAAAACTCAGTGTTGTAATGATACGCGCTTAACTATTATGCATCTTGCATTTATATCAGCCATCTTTAGTTTGGCTCAATGCAAGTGCGCTTTCTGCTATGATTAAGCTTTAAGTTTATTTAACATTTATGCACTCAAATAACGCCAATCCACCAAGACCAAGCAACATCAAACTACATCAAAAATCACGGCTTTTAGAAATCGCTTTTGATGACAACACAGAATGCATGCTTTCTTGTGAGTTTCTCCGTGTTTATTCTCCTTCAGCCGAAGTGCGAGGCCACGGTATAGGCCAAGAAGTATTACAAACCGGGAAAGAAGATGTGAACATTTTGGCCATTGAGCCTGTCGGACAATATGCCATTAAGCTGATTTTTTCTGATGGCCACGACACAGGGCTATATTCTTGGGACTATTTATATGACTTAGCCCGCAATTACGAGGGGCTTTGGTTAGAATACATAGGCAAGCTAGATGCCGCAGGCGTGAAGCGCAACCCTAGCGAAGCTTAATTAAAAAGGCACAAAAAAATGTCAGATTCAAATCAAACACACTTCGGTTTTAAAACCGTCAACGAAAGCGAGAAAGCCAGCAAGGTTGGCGAGGTATTCCATTCCGTTGCACGCAAGTATGACTTGATGAACGACGTGATGTCGGCAGGCCTACACCGCACCTGGAAACGCTTTGCGGTTGAAATCAGCGGCGTAAAAGCGGGGGATAAGGTACTGGATGTTGCTGGCGGCAGTGGTGATCTATCTCGACTATTCAACAAAAAAGTAGGGCCAACCGGCCAAGTTATCTTGACGGACATCAACGCATCCATGTTAGCCGTTGGGCGTGACCGCCTGATTGACGACGGCGCTGCAGTGCCGGCATTGCAATGCGACGCAGAAAAACTGCCCTTCCCAGACAATCACTTTGACTGCGTGATTGTGGCGTTTGGCCTACGTAACATGACGCATAAAGACAGAGCGATTGCCGAGATGCGACGCGTACTTAAAACTGGCGGTCGTTTATTAGTGCTTGAGTTCTCACAAGTCTGGAAGCCGCTCGCACCGCTATACGATGCCTACTCATTCAAGCTACTACCTTTCATGGGTAAATTGTTTGCCAAGGATGCTGATAGTTATCAATACTTAGCAGAATCAATTCGCATGCATCCAGACCAAGAAGCCTTGCGCCAAATGATGCTAGATGCAGGTTTAGGCAAAGTGGATTATTACAACCTAGCCGCTGGCGTGGTTGCTTTGCACAAAGGTTGGAAAGTCTAAAGCACTTTATGTTCAAGCCTTTATTAAGCCGCTTACTCAATCATCTCATTACGCAAAATCAATGGGCGCGTGCACATCTTTTGCCTTTTAGCGGCAAAACGGTGCAGTTTAATATCCCACCAGCAAATGCTAGCTTAACCATCTTAGAAGATGGCGGTTTGGCAATGGCAGGTGAAACATTAAATGCGGATGCATCTATTCATTTATCCCCATCTCTGGCATTGAGACTAATAGCCAAAGATACCGATGCCATGTCGCAAGTAAGGATTGAAGGCGACACCGAACTTGCAAAAACTTTAGCTAAAGTTCTGCAAAACATTAAGTGGGACTACGAAGAAGATTTAAGCAAAGTCGTTGGCGATATTTCAGCCAACAAGGCGAGTACGTTTGCCAAAAACACCGCCCAAGAAATCAGGCAACAAGCTGTGAATTTTGCCGAGATGGCAGTTGAATACTGGCAAGAAGAGAATCCGCTCATCGCCAAAAAGCGCTATGTGGAAGACTTTGTGCAAAAAGTGGATGTGCTGCGCGACGATGTTGAGCGCCTAGAGAAGCGTTTAGCTAAATTGCTGACGAAATAAACAAATAAAAGAAAAATAAACGATGCGCTTTTTTAGATTACTCAAAATTATATTCATCTCACTCAAGTTTGGTCTTGATGAGTTTGTGCTTGCGCATAGCAAATTTGCCTTTCTCCGAAAAACAATTCAAACCGTATTATTTTTCCGTAACAGCAAAAAATCCCGCGGCGAACGCCTGCGTTTAGCGCTTGAAGCACTTGGCCCTATCTTCGTGAAGTTCGGGCAAATGCTTTCCACACGTCGTGATTTAATTCCACTCGACATCGCTGACGAACTTGCCAAGCTGCAAGACCAGGTGCCGCCGTTTGAGTATGCGCTGGTCGAAAACATCTTAATCGAGACCTACAAAAAACCTGTTAACCAAATTTTTAGCCAATTTGATGTCACACCGATAGCTAGCGCTTCTGTGGCGCAAGTGCATTTTGCGCACCTCATGGATGGCAAGCCAGTGGCGGTCAAGATCTTGCGTCCAGGAATTGCATCCGTTATTCAAAAGGACATCAAGTTGCTTGAGGTTGCTGCCTGGCTTATTCAGGCCTTGCTTGCCGATGGCAAAAGACTTCGTCCGCGCGAGGTTGTAGAAGACTTCGCACAGCACATCAACAACGAACTTGACCTCATGCTTGAGGCCGCGAACTGCAGTTTACTAGGTCGCAACTTCCCGAACAGCCCATTACTTCAAGTACCAGAAGTTTATTGGGACTGGTGCCATGAGCAGGTCATGGTCATGGAGCGCATGAACGGCACGCCGGTAAGCCAAGTAGATAAATTACGAAGCATGGGCATCGATATCCCAAAACTTGCACGAGATGGTGTAGAGATTTTCTTCACACAAGTTTTCCGTGATGGCTTTTTCCATGCCGACATGCACCCTGGCAACATTCAAGTCGCTGACGATGGCCGTTATATCGCACTTGATTTTGGCATCATGGGCACACTCACCGAAAGTGACAAACAATATTTAGCTCGTAACTTCTTGGCGTTTTTTCGCCGCGACTACCGCGAGGTGGCACAAGCGCATATTGAATCTGGCTGGGTGCCAAGCGATGTGTCTATCGACCAATTTGAAACCGCGATTCGTGCAGTGTGTGAGCCTATTTTCAATAAGCCGCTTAAAGACATCTCATTCGGCCGGGTGCTCATTCGATTGTTCCACACAGCCAGAAGATTTGGCCTCATCATTCAGCCACAACTAACCATGCTCCAAAAAACGTTACTTAACGTTGAAGGATTAGGGCGCGATTTAGACCCAGAACTAGACCTATGGAAAACTGCGCAGCCATTTCTTGAGCGCTGGATGTCCGAGCAAATTGGCTGGCGCAGCGTATTAAAACGTATCAAAACAGAGGCGTCACATTGGGGCGCTGTGTTACCAACATTACCCCGAAAAATTGACGCATTTTTAACGCATGATATCAATCAAACCAAAGACTTAAAGCTGGAAATTTATCGTCTGAAATCATTGCATGAAAAGCAGACACGACTTATCTACGTTCTAATTTTGATCTTGATCGGCCTAGCGTCGTATTCTATTCTTTGAGACTTTAAACCAAGCAGAGTAATCTTTAGTTGGCGGAGTTGATAGTTTAGGTAACGTTAAGCAACTAGCGATCAGAAAAAGAAATTGCTAGAAAAGCTATTTTCTTGGCGTTGATGATTTCTTCTTAATCATTGTTTTCATTACCATCCCCATGACCATGACTTTCAGGTTTCTAAACAGCAATATAAACAGGGATAGATATAAAAACTTTGTTAGAAATCCAGGAAGTAGTGTGATTTGTCTGCCTAGAGATGCTAGCGACTCTTTAGCAACCTCTTCTGGTTTTAGCGCTAGCATGAAGTTCATGCCTGCTGCTTCGGCAAAACCAGTATTAATTGGTCCTGGTGCGACTGTTAAAACATCAACATTGTGTTTTCTCAATTCAAAATAGAGCCCTTCACCCAAAGCCTGAACGTAGGCCTTACTTGCAGCATAATTTGCAGTGCCAAATGCCCCATGAAATCCCAATAAAGAGCTTATTAGAATCATTCCACCTTTTTTCTGAGCAGTAAATTTCTTGCCATATACATGACTCATTTCCATTAGGCATCGGCAATTGAGATCTATGAGTTGCTTCTCAAGTTTAATATCAGCTTCTATTAAATTAGCTGAGGTTCCAAACCCTGCTGCCGCAACTATCAGGCCAATGCCTAAGTGACTTGTTTTTTCGTAAAGCGACGCCACTGCATCGTTAGCGCTTAAATCTAAATCAATTGAAATGCAATCTACTTTGTAGGTTGCATTAAGCCTTTCAGATAGGTCATCTAACAAGTTTTTCCTTCTCGCGACCAACACGAGGTTAAAACCAATCTCGGCAAGCTGCATTGCGAATTGTTTACCTAGCCCATCGCTAGCACCAGTAACAACTGCCCAAGTGCCATATTTCTTTAAGAATTTAGATTTATTCATTATTTTTCTATCCTTATTTTTAGGGTTAAATCACTTTTTTCATCTACTTCAAAAACTGCCTCTTCAAATTTAGGGGCTCTCAAATTTGGTCTAACATTATTGGAAACACCCCACTCTTCTTTAGGGATTCCAATTAGGTTTTTATCTAGAATCTTGTTGCCGTTTTGGTCGTTCATGACCGATATTGCATATTTTCCAGATTTCAAATTACTAAAAATAAACTCTGTGCCCGCTGGGGTATTTTGTGCAAATTTTACAATCGCACCCGATGCGTCCATTGGAAAACCCTTAGGGTTTAAAAAAAGCGCACATCCAATATTTCCATCATTTACATCACTTTCGACTTTCACTGTAAGTTCCGCCGCACTGAGTACCCCACTAAACAGAGATAGACCAAGAACAAAGTAAACAAGGCTCAATACATATTTCTTCATACATTCATCCCTTAAGAACATTTGAGTTAATTATTATTAATGATATTTAATTTGCTATACTATTCGTTATATTAATCATATATAATAAACTGTCAAGTGTATTAAAAAATTAAATGCAAAATAAAATACCATTAGAAAAAAAACGAGGCAGACCCTTTGATCCAAGCAAGGTCGGATTAGTGGTGTCCACTGCTAAAAAGTTGTTCTCTGAGAATGGCTTTGAAAGAACTTCGATTGATGCGATCGCCAAAGAGTCTGGAGTAACTAAAAAGACCATTTATAGTCATTTCAACTCAAAAGAAGAGTTATTCGGCGCAACTGTTTTGGACAGGGTTCGAGAGGAATTTTCAATTGATAGCTCTAACTTAGATGATGAAAAACCTACAGTTGGCCTTACAATTATTGCAAATCAATTTCTAAGTTTAATAAGACGAGCTGAGGTGCTGGGCTCACATAGAACAATGTTTTCAGTTGCAACGACGCATCCAGAGGTTTGCAATACTTTCTACATAAATGCTCCATTAACAATTCATGCTGAAGTCGTTAAGTATTTAGAAAAATGTAAAACGCTTAAAATCAAAGATCCTAATGTTGCTGCCGATCAGTTCTTATCACTTTTTCTTGGATTAGATCACATCAAGTGCCTGTTAGGTTTTGAGAGGCCAACAAACTCAAGAGATCAAGCGCTCATAAAAAACAATGTGGATTTCTTTATTAGCGCATATTCTTAAAGGATATTTGGGCATAAAAAAGCTAGGCGAACCTAGCTTTTTTATGTTCTGAAAATTAATTTTTTTCAAGCCACTTTGAGAATACGTAAAGAATGAAGCTCACCACGACCAAAATCCCAACCAATGTTGCAATGCCTTGCCATCCGAAAAACATATGATTTCCCCCAAGTATTTTTTTTATAAAAATTACGTACTAAATTGTGCCACAGATTTAATCAAAATTGATAGCACGCCCACTTTATGAATTTATGATCTGGTGTTTGGCATTCCACTCTGGCTAAGCTACAATTAGGACTTATCTTTATGAGTTTTAAACCTATTTTGCGAAGTTGCTGCTGCAGCCCATCCTATAACACTCCGCCACGCGCTTTCCAGCCCGCATCGCTTGCCTAAACATGACGCCCCCTAAGAAAGTATTCATCAAAACCTTTGGTTGCCAAATGAACGAATACGACTCGTCACGCATAGCAGATATGCTGTCATCGTCAGACGGCATGGTAGAAACCGACAAAGCGGAAGATGCCGATGTCATTTTGCTAAACACCTGCTCAGTCCGCGAAAAAGCAGAAGATAAAGTGTTTAGTCACCTAGGCCGTTTTGTTGAACTCAAAGAAAAAAATCCAAACTTAGTGATTGGCGTTGGCGGTTGTGTGGCTTCACAAGAGGGTGACAACATCATCAAACGTGCGCCTTACGTGGATATCGTTTTTGGTCCACAGACCTTGCACCGCTTACCCGAGATGATCAAAAACAAGCAATCTAGCGGCACATCGCAGGTTGACATCAGCTTCCCTGAAATTGAAAAATTTGACCATTTGCCACCGCCACGTGTTGAAGGCGCGAGTGCTTTTTTAAGCATCATGGAAGGTTGTAGCAAATACTGTACATTTTGTGTGGTGCCTTATACCCGAGGCGAAGAAGTCTCCCGCCCATTTGAAGATATTTTGACCGAAGCGATTCAGTTGGCAGAGCAAGGTGTGAAAGAAATCACCCTGCTCGGACAAAACGTCAATGCTTACCGCACTGAATACCAAGGCGACACAGCTGATTTAGCATTATTGATTGAGACCATTGCCGAAATTCCACAAATCGAGCGCATACGTTTTACCACCAGCCATCCAAATGAAATGAGCGAGCAATTAATTAACTGCTTCGCTAATGTGCCAAAACTGGCGAC
>Ga0114958_10001258_pt1 | contig 20200 bp, 16 predicted proteins | sample C_130208_EF_Meta_FD_89577 | JGI IMG/M metagenome (GOLD analysis project Ga0114958, IMG submission 89577) | Freshwater microbial communities from Lake Croche, Canada to study carbon cycling - C_130208_EF_MetaG | ecosystem: Environmental > Aquatic > Freshwater > Lake | place: Lake Croche, Canada...
CGGGCTATTACAGAAGGAAAATTATTGATGCTCTACAGCTTAAGGTGACCTATACCATTGATTCCTATTCCTATAGAAACATTGGTTTAGGACTTTCCAGTAATCTAGGTCCTGTTAATTTTTATCTAATGGCCGATAATCTTTTAGAATATCAGGATTTGAGTAAGGCCAGAAGTCTATCGTTTCAATTGGGATTGAATTTTATTTTTAAAGAATAAGATTATTTGCTATTATTGGTGGTTTTTCTTTTAAAAAACTTATAAATCTCAATCCACAAAACAGATCCAGCACCAACGAAAATACATAATCCAATTTGAAAAATATTAACCATTTCAAATTCGAAAAAGCGAGCAAATACGGGAACGAAAAGCAACAAAGCAGTTATTGAAATCGTGCTACCTATAATCAAAGGAATCAGATTGTTTTTGTATCTTAAAGTTGTCAATATGGAATAGTGAAAAGATCTATTAGCTAGTGTTAAAAAGACATTAGATGCTATTAAAGTAATAAATACTAAAGTCCGAGTCAAGCTTTCTGAATCCCTTTCTGCAATACAATACTGATAGATAAATAATAATCCTGCAGTAATAATAAGTCCTTGCACTATGCTAATTGCGATTTCTTTAAATTTAAAAAAAGTAGTTGTAAAAGGCCTTGGTTTTTGAAGCATCAAATTGCGTTCCATGGGTTCATTTTCATAAATGATAGAGCAGGTAGGGCCCATGATGATTTCCAAAAAAATAATGTGAACTGGAGAGAAAATATTAGGATAAATCCATCCCAATGCCAATGGAATAAAAACAATCAGAATGATCGGAATGTGTATCGATATGATATATTGAATTGCCTTTTTAAGATTTAGATAAATTTTCCGACCCATAGCGATAGCGTCAATCAATTTTGAAAAATCATCCTCAATAAGAATCAGATTTGCTGCTTCTTTAGCAATTTCGGTACCTTTTTTACCCATAGCAATTCCAATATGTGCTGATTTCAAGGCAGGGCCATCATTAACACCGTCACCCGTCATGGCTACAATTTGGTTATTATCTTTTAGGACTTTTATAATCTTTAATTTTGCTTCAGGAAACATACGGGTAAAAATAGTAGTTTCCATAACTTTTTCTTTTAAAGTAGCCTCATCCATGGTCATGAGTTCATCTCCGTTAAGCACTTTTTCTGCATTTCTAAAACCGATTTGTCGGGCTATCGTTGCTGTTGTCGCAGCATTATCGCCTGTAACTATTTTTACCTGAATTCCAGCAGTATAAAAAGTTTCTAACACCATTTTGATATTCTCTTTTGGAGGGTCGTAAAAGGCTACTAAACCTTTGAATTCAAATGGGAAGTCTTGTTGATTTTTTGGATAGTCAGTTCCTGAAAATTGAGCCATACCAACTCCCAAAACACGATAGCCTTCATTGGCCATCATATCCATAGCGGCTAAAATCTGCTGCATTTCGGATTCTGATAAATTGGAATTTGCAATTAATGCTTCAGGAGCACCTTTAGCAGCAATAATTCGATTGTTCTTTTGATCTTCAAAAACATGGGTCATCATAGGTGGTTTTCCACTTAAAGGATATTCGTGAACCAAATTAAAATGTGGACGCTGATCTGGAATTTCAAATTTGGCATAGCCATCATGAAGAGCCATTTCCATAGCATCAAAAGGAATCGGCTCGCTAGCCCACATGGCAATGGTTAATAATTCCTGCTCGATTTCACCTAAGTGTGGGTGATTGTCTTTGTTATAATTGTTGATGGTATCATTGGAAAACGTATACCATTGCGCTAAACTCATTTTATTTTCGGTAATTGTTCCTGTTTTATCCGTACAAATTACTGTTGCACTTCCTAGGGTTTCCACCGTTTTAGTTTGTTTTACGATAACTCCCATTTTCATCATTCTCCAGGCCCCCAAAGCCATAAAAGTGGTGAAAGCTACAGGGATTTCCTCCGGTATAATACTCATGGCCAAGGTTAGGGCCTTAAGTAAACTGTTTAGTATATGACCAGAATTATAAAAGTTGATTGCCCAAACAATAGCAAATATCACTAATCCAACATAAGACATTTTCTTAACAAAATTGCCGATTTGAATTTGTAAAGGGGTTTCTTCTTCAACTATAGCTGCTAAACTAGTTCCTATTTTTCCTAATTGAGTTTGGTCTCCAATAGCGCAAACTTCACAAATTGCTAACCCACTAGCGACTATAGTTCCTTGAAAAACTTTATTTTCTATGGCTTTTTCATTTTTATAAACTGCTAGTGATTCTCCAGTCAAAATAGATTCATTAGTCGAAAAATCATTGGATTGAAGAATGATAGCATCTGAAGGTATGAACTGTCCTTCTTCGATTTGAATGAAATCACCCATTACAATTTCGATACTTGGAATTTCGATAGTTGTTCCTTCTCTAATTACTTTGCTTTTAGGTTGTGTTAATTTTCGTAAAGCGTCAATAGCATTTCTACTTTTTGATTCCTGGTAAAGCGAAATAGTTGTTATTAGAATTATAGCTGCGGTCATAAATATTCCATTGCTGTATTCGCCTGTTATAAAGTAAATGGCTGTAACAGCAATAAGCAATAGAAGCATGGGCTCTTTTAACAAACCAATTAAGGAAGCAATGAAAGTGTTTTTGGATTGATGATCCATGGAATTAGAGCCATTTTTAGCTCTGGATCTAATCACTTCTTCCTTTGTAAGTCCTTTTAATTCTTGATTAATATTATCCATAGTAGTGGTAATTCTATTTTTTAGTCCGAGTAAGTGATTTATCCAAATAAATATAAAGCGTTTTTGTATAAATCGTTCTGTATTATTAAATATAAAAATAGTACTTTTTTTTATTTTAAATTCATTATATTTGCACGCAATTTAACTATAACTACAAATTGCAATGGTCGCACACAATTCTAAGATTATCGGCGAAGGTTTAACTTACGATGATGTATTATTAGTACCGAATTATTCAAATGTACTTCCAAGAGAAGTGCGAATTCAATCGAAATTTTCACGTAATATTACTTTAAATGTTCCAATAGTTTCCGCAGCAATGGACACCGTTACTGAAAGTGCTATGGCAATAGCTATTGCTCAAGAAGGAGGTATTGGAGTTTTACATAAAAACATGACAATTGAGCAGCAGGCTGGCAAAGTAAGAAAGGTGAAACGTGCCGAATCCGGTATGATTATTGATCCAGTTACTTTGCCATTAACTTCTACTGTTGCCGATGCGAAAAATGCGATGAAAGAATTTGGAATTGGGGGTATACCAATTGTAGATGAAAATAGAATTCTTAAAGGAATTGTAACTAACAGAGATTTGCGTTTTGAAAAAAATGGTAGCCGACCAATTGTTGAGGTTATGACCTCACAAAATTTGGTAACTGTTGCTGAAGGAACCTCACTTGAACAGGCTGAAGTTGTATTGCAAGGACATAAAATTGAAAAATTACCTGTTGTAAATGGCGAATATCAGCTTGTTGGTTTAATTACTTTTAGAGATATTACCAAATTGACGCAGAAACCTAACGCCAACAAGGATGTGTATGGACGTTTGCGAGTTGCTGCGGCAATTGGTGTTACGGGAGATGCTGTTCAAAGAGCAGAAGCTTTGGTAAATGCGGGTGTTGATGCTATTATAATTGATACTGCCCATGGTCATACTCAGGGAGTGGTTAATGTTTTAAAAGAGGTTAAAGCTAAATTCCCTGAAATTGATGTTATTGTTGGAAATATCGCCACCCCAGAAGCCGCTAAGTTTTTAGTTGCTAATGGTGCTGATGGTGTGAAAGTAGGTATTGGTCCGGGATCTATTTGTACTACTCGTATTGTTGCAGGTGTAGGTTTTCCACAATTTTCAGCTGTTCTTGAAGTAGCTGCGGCTATAAAAGGCACAGGAGTTCCGGTAATTGCTGATGGAGGTATTCGTTATACAGGTGATATACCAAAGGCGATTGCTGCTGGTGCTGATTGTGTGATGCTAGGATCTCTTTTAGCTGGCACAAAGGAATCACCTGGAGAAACTATTATTTTTGAAGGTAGGAAATTTAAATCATACAGAGGAATGGGTTCTGTTGAAGCCATGCAAGAAGGTTCAAAAGATCGTTATTTTCAAGATGTGGAAGATGATGTAAAGAAATTAGTTCCCGAAGGAATTGTAGGACGCGTTCCTTATAAAGGAGAATTGGAGGAAAGTATGCAGCAATTCATTGGAGGTCTTCGTGCCGGAATGGGTTATTGTGGGGCTAAAGACATCCCTACTTTGCAGGAAACGGGTCGTTTTGTTCGTATTACAGCTAGTGGAATAAACGAGAGTCACCCACACAATGTGACGATTACTAAAGAAGCTCCAAATTATTCAAGATAGTTTAGCATTATAATTTTATATACAAAAGGCCCAACAGATTTTTGATCTATTGGGCCTTTTTTTAGGTTATAAAATTGATTTTACTCTAAAATATTTTTCTTGAGATGCTCACTATCCCAACTGTGATTTGTAGCCGCTATTTGAGAATGCAAGTCGTTTTTAAGGAGCTGCTCCTGCATTTCAATTTCCTCTTTTACAGTAACCAAATAGGCTTTTTTATCATGACGTTTCCTAGCTAATTTTTGCGTAGTTATTTCGTCATATTTTATAAATTGTTGTCCTTGACGGGTGGCTGAATATTTTCGATGGCCTAATTCTACTAATGCATCCACACCCATATTCACTGCGCTATAGAGCGTTTCCCGATAGATATGATCTACTTTGAGATCGATTAGTTCGTAGGCATCGGTTCTATTTCGTGCACGAGTAAGAATTTTTAATTTAGGATAATGTTTTTGAAGGGTCTCGATAACCTGAAGGTTTACTGTAGGATTGTCAATTGCTGCTATAAAAAGTTTGGCATTTTCGCAGCCGGCTGCTTTCAATAATTCCAAACGCGTAGCATCACCATAATACACTTTAAATCCCATTTTGCGTAAAACATCAATTCGCTCTGAATCGGTATCTAAAATTGTAGATTTCACATTGTTGGCTTTCAGTAAACGACCTACAGTACTTCCAAAATGACCAAAGCCAGCAATAATAACGGGATTTTGTTCGTCAATAAAATCATTTTCTTTTCTTTTAGCTTTTGTATTAGAGCGTAAATTCGGATTTATTAAGCGATCATTAAACAATAATAAAAAAGGTGTTGAAACCATACTTATGGCAATTACAGCCATCATCTGATTGGCTACTATGTTTGGAATAATATCTAATTGCATACAGAAACTAAGAATCACAAATCCGAATTCTCCAGCCTGGCTTAAACCAAATGAAAATAAGAAATTATGATCGTTTTTCTTTTTATAAATTTTCCCTATACCAAATAAGACTAGGAATTTAATCAGTGTTAAAATGGCACCAAAAACAAAAATGAAAACCGGATTATCAATGATTAATTGGAAGTTTATTGAAGCACCCACGCCAATAAAAAACAAGCCTAAAAGTAATCCTTTGAAAGGAGCTATATCTCCTTCAAGTTCGTGTTTAAATTCAGAATTTGCCAAAACGACTCCAGCTATAAATGCTCCAAGGGCAGGGCTAAGACCTACCAATTGCATTAAATAGGAGACGCCTAAGACTAATAAAAGTGCCGATGCCGTGAAGAGTTCCTGAAGTCTTGTTCGCGCAATTACATGAAGAATAGGAACAAAAAGATAACGACCGGCTAGATAAATGGATGCTATAATTCCTATTACTATTAAGGTTTGCAGCCAACTTGCGAATCCAGAAATTACTGATTGGTGCAGTTGATTTGAAGGGTCAATTGTAGTTGAAGCTAACAAGGGTAAAAAGGCTAATATGGGTATTACAGCGATGTCTTGGAATAATAATATAGCAAATGAAGATCGACCTAAAGAAGTATTAGACAGTCCTTTTTCTTTTAAGGTCTGCATTACAATGGCAGTAGAAGATAAAGCTAAAGCTAGAGAAATGGCTAGTGTTGTTTTCCAAGGCCAATCCATGAAATAGAGGCAGCTGAAAAATAAAGCTAGCGTTGTTCCAACTAATTGAAGGGATCCCATACCTAAAATGAATTTTCGCATCTTCCAAAATTTGCTAGGTTCCAGTTCTAGTCCAATTAGAAACAACATCATTACTACACCAAATTCGGCGAAGTGCATAATATCTTGTCCTTCTTGTCCGATAAACCCCAATACGAAAGGGCCAATAATTATTCCAGCAAATAAATAGCCTAAGATAGAACTCAGTCCTAGTTTTTTGGCAATTGGAACACAAATTACTGCAGCCGACAAGTAGATGATTGCTTGTAGTAGAAAGTTATTGTCCATATTTAACTATTTTTTAGTTCAAACCAGTCATTTAAATAATGGCTTTGAGAAATTTCATTAGTGTCCAAATCATTATTTTCCATATGATTCAATAGGTTTCTATAAACAAGGCCAATGCGATTATAATCATCCTGATCCATATTGTGAGTGCCGTGAAATACTAATGGAGGTAAATAGTCCATATTACAAACTTTTGCTGTTTGACTAAAGGGCTCCAGTAAATCGGGAATTGTAAATCTATCAGAACCAGTTTCACAATAATTTTCCTTATTTCCACCGGTTGTAATTAGTTGGAAAATTATTTTATCTTTTAGTGCATTTCCTTTTTTTCCATAAGCCCAACCGTGTTCTAGAACCATATCGATCCATTGTTTCATTAGTGGAGGACAGCTGTACCAATACATCGGATGATGCCAGATGATTATATTATGTTGACTGAGTAATTCCTGCTCTCTAACAACATCGATGTCAAAATTGGGATATTCCTCATATAAATCGTGAAAAGTGATATTTTGTGAATAGGGAATATTTTGAACTAAAGCCTTATTGGCATTTGACTTTTCAAATAATGGATGAGAGAATAAGATTAGTATTTTATTTTTTGACATAGGGCTTTAAAATATATTTATTTTTCTAAAAGAGATGCTAGTAATTCTTCATTACCAACAATCCAAATTATATCTTCTTTTTCTAATATTATTTCTGATTTAGGATTTAATATCCGTTTTCCGTTTCTTTCAATCCCAACAACTAATCCATTTGTTTTTTCACGCAATTGCGATTTCCGAATACTCATTCCAATGAATTCTTCACTTTTTAATTCTAATTGTTTCAATACGATAGCCGTTTTGGTTACTGATTCCTGAACTTCAATTTCGTTTTGATCTAAATAGGATTTAAAAATTTGTACTTGATCATCCGTTCCAATAACGCAAATTTCATCAGCAGGAAAGACACGTTCATTACCGTCAGGAATATTTATCGTAATTCCTCCACGTTTTATGAAGGCGATATTTATACCCATATTTTCTCTAATTTGTAGTTCTTTCAGTGCTTTGCCCGCGAGATTTGATTCTTTAGTAATATCAAAAAAGGCCATGTGACCATCCCATGGGGACAAATCTGTTCTTTTTCTTTTGGCTTGTGTAATTTCACGATCATTAAAGTTCTCAAAAAAATGTATTTCAAGCTTATTGTACAAGCTGTTTAATTTTTTTGGAAAAAGTAAGTAAATTGCAATGGCAACCATCAAGGTGAAAAAAGCAATCAGAGGTGAAAAGAAATTATTCAGTATGAAACCAATAAAGAAAATTCCCAAACCAACTCGGACAACAATTAATAACATGATTTGACCTCGGTGTGTGCCTTCTTTACGTAAGGCTGCAATTTGTTCGCCAGCCACTTTACGGAGCGTTAGTGCCCATAAAAAAGGCGCTACAATTGCCGATGTAATCAAGGCAGCAATGCTATTTCCATATTCAAAATTTTCGGTAAGTGGAATAAGATAGCGATCGGACAAAATTATGATTGCAATTATAATCACCGAATGTACTACAATTTGAGATAATTTTGCTTTTATAACAATTTGCCAGTCTGATGTTGTTTTTGTTGATTGTGAATTGGCACTATATCTTTCAATAGCAGCCATCCATTTTTTAGGGAGTATCTTTATTAATCGCTCATAAACGGGCAAAGAAACCTTGATCATAAAAGGAGTTGTGAAAGTTGTAATTGCTGAAACTGCGACTATAATAGGGTAAAGAAAATCACTAGTTACTTTTAGTGTCATTCCTAAAGTGGCTATAATAAATGAAAACTCGCCTATTTGTGCTAGACTCATTCCAGATTGTACCGATTGTTTAAGTGGTTGACCTGCAATTAGAGCACCAAATAAGGTACTCATTGATTTTCCAAAAATGGTAATTAAAGTTATAATTAATACGGGTACTGCATATTCGACCAAAGTATTTGGATTAATTAACATTCCTACAGAGACAAAGAAGACGGCACCAAATAAATCCTTTACGGGTTTAATTAAGTGTTCAATTCTTTCCGAGTGGATCGTTTCGGCTATTATAGAACCCATAATAAAAGCACCTAATGCTGGTGAAAAACCTGCTTTTGTAGCTAATATCACCATCATCAAACAAAGTGCTATAGAAATAATTAAGAGCGTTTCTTCATTGAATAAATTCTTAGCTTTTTTGAGAAGTGTGGGTATGAAAAAAATACCTCCTACAAACCATAAGATTAGAAAGAACATTAGTTTTAGAACTGATTCGAATAATTCTATGCCGGAAAACTGTTGACTTACCGCTATGGTTGAAAGTAAAACCATTAAAAGAATGGCTACGATATCCTCAACGATCAAGGTTCCAAAAACAATTCCAGCGAATTTTTTACCCTTTACATTTAGTTCATCAAAGGCTCTGAGTATAATAGTAGTTGATGACATGGATAATATTGCCCCTAAAAATATACTGTCCATTTGTGACCAACCCATCCATTGGCCAGTGAGGTAGCCTAAGAGTATCATAGTGGTAATTTGGAAACCGGCTGTTATTGAGGCTGTTCCTCCTACTTTCATCAGTTTTTTAAAACTAAATTCTAATCCTAAGCTAAACAGCAAGAAGATAACGCCAATTTCGGCCCAGACTTCAATGCTATTTACCTCTTGTACAGAAGGAAAAAATATAAAATTAGGACCTGCCAGAAAACCAGCAATCAGATACCCCAGAACAAGAGGCTGTCTTATTCTTTTAAATAAAAGTACAGCAACTCCCGCAGTCATTAATATTAAACCTAAATCACTTATTAATGGATGTAAGTGATGGCTCACTTCGGTTGCAGCTTCTACAGGAATCATAAAGATTGTTGTATTAAAAATAGTGTTAAATTGTATTTGTTGTAATTTAAGGCATAATAATCAGGTTTTATTTAAAACTGTTAAATGATAACTTTTATTTATGATAATTTGATGCTAAAACAAAAAATCCCCTAAAAACAAATCTTTGGATAATTTGTTTTTAGGGGATTTTGATAATTAGTTAAGGATGTTTTTTTAGCTAATTCCTAAAAAATTTGAAGGTGTAATTTGCATTAATTCTGACTTAATTTCATCAGAAACCTCTAAAGTTGTTATAAAATCATGTATCGCTTTTTTGTCAATGATAGTGTTGGTCCGAGTTAAACCTTTTAATGCTTCATAAGGATTAGGATAGCCCTCTCTTCTTAAGATAGTTTGGATAGCTTCGGCTACTACAGCCCAATTTTTCTCTAGATCTTCTGCGAATTTATCTTCGTTCAAAAGTAATTTGTTCAAGCCTTTCAAAGTAGCTTCAAATGCAATTAGCGTATGTCCGATAGGAACTCCGATATTTCTTAAAACGGTACTATCTGTCAAATCACGTTGCAATCTTGATAAGGGTAATTTGGCAGCGAGGTGTTCGAAAATAGCATTAGCCAGCCCAAGATTTCCTTCTGAATTTTCAAAATCGATAGGATTTACTTTATGCGGCATTGCTGATGAACCAATTTCTCCTGCTTTTATTTTCTGTTTAAAATATTCCATAGAAACATAGGTCCAAATATCACGATCTAAATCGATTACAATAGTATTTATTCTTTTCAAGGCATCGAAAAAGGCTGCGAAATGATCGTAATGTTCAATTTGGGTAGTTGGGAAAGAGTGGTGTAAACCTAGATTTCCTTCTACAAAATCACTTCCAAATTTTCTCCAGTCAATTTGTGGGTAGGCCACATGATGGGCGTTGTAGTTACCTGTTGCGCCACCAAACTTAGCGGCAAAAGGGATATTGAACAAGAAACGCATTTGCTCTTCCAGACGTTCTACAAAAACGCCAATTTCTTTTCCTAAACGTGTTGGAGAAGCTGGTTGGCCGTGCGTTCTTGCTAACATTGGAACATTTGCCCATTCGACACTAAACTCTTTCAATTTGGCTACTAATTCGATCAGTAATTTTAGATAGACGTCTTGAAAAGCTTCTTTGGTCGAAAGCGGAATTGCAGTATTGTTGATGTCTTGTGAAGTAAGACCAAAATGAATGAATTCTTTGTATTGAGATAAACCTAGTTTTTCAAAAGCGTCTTTGATAAAATATTCTACTGCTTTTACATCATGATTGGTTACTTTCTCCGTTTCTTTAATCCAAAGAGCATCTTTGGTTGAGAAATTTTTATAAATGGCACGCAGACTTTCAAAAATCGCAGGGTCTACGTTTTTTAATTGAGGTAATGGAATTTCGCAAAGAGCTATGAAATATTCAACTTCCACGAGAACGCGGTATTTTATTAGGGCTTCTTCTGAAAAATATTTAGAAAGGGAAACCGTTTTGCTTCTGTAACGACCGTCAATAGGTGATACAGCATTTAATTCGTTTAAGGTAGTCATCGTTGTGTTGTTTGTTCGAAAAGCACAAATATAAAGCTTTAGAACCTATTTTGAAAAGGAATGTTTTTTAAATGAGATCTAAAAGCTTCTTTTATAGGATTTTCATTCCTACAGATGCTATTTCAGAAATGAGTTCTAATAAATTTTGGAGTTCTGGAATTTTTTTTTGCTTTTGGATCAATAGAGAATTTTGGTGTTTGTTACATTGAACCTTTAGTAATTCGCCATGAAGGTAAAAAATAAGACTACTAATTTCTTTTTCATAATTTAATTTTACTATTTATTGATTTAATTAAGCCAGGTCTTTTTTTAGTATTTTTGCCGAAAATTAAAATGCTATAATGATTGATAAAGATTATCTTGATTTCCTAGAAGCGATACTAACAGAAAACAGAAAAGAGCGGTTTCTAAAAGTATTGGATAACAGAACCAATCACTTTACTGTTGCTATTGAAGATGTTTTTCAAATGCATAATGCCAGTGCTGTTATGCGCTGCTGTGAGGTTTTTGGAATTCAGAAAATGAATGTTATTGAGCAAAGATATGGAAAAAGTATCGATAAAGAAATTGCAATGGGTGCTCAGAAATGGGTAGATATTTGTTCGTTTGAAACGTCTTCCGCTTGTATAAGGTCATTAAAATCTCAAGGGTATCAAATTATTGCGACAACACCGCACGAAAATGATTGTCTCCTTGAAGACTTTGATATCACAAAACCCAGTGCTTTGTTTTTTGGAACAGAACGAGACGGATTGTCATCGGAAATACTAGTTCAGGCAGAAGGTTTTTTGAAAATACCTATGGTTGGATTTACAGAGAGTTTGAATATCTCCGTTTCTGCCGCCATTATTCTGCAAAATTTATCGTCACGCTTGAGAAAATCGGATATCAAATGGCATTTATCTGAAGAAGAAATCTTTGAGAAACGTTTGGCCTGGGCTCGAAATTCTATAAAAGATATTAAGAGAATTGAGGAAAGGTACTATTCTGAAAACAGAAACAGTTAGTTAAAAGTAACGTAAAAAGTATTTTTATTTATGAAATTGGTAAAACTAATTACTTCTTTAATACCCGGTATTGATCGTAGCATTCGCTAATGGCGTCCATAATTTGTAAATCATTCGCTGATTTCACAAAAGATTCGGAATAATTACAGCGTTCTAAAATTTCAGCTATCTCTTTTTTGTCAACACCTAAAAGAACTGAAATCATTTCTTTGTCATATTTTGAAGCTAATAGACTTCTGATAGTGACATCCTTTTTCATTTCTTTTAATCTGTTGAGCTCTTTGGGTTTTTTACCAAATAAATTATAAAGCATATCGGCTGGGTTAAAAATAGATCCCATTACCCTTCCAAAAGCGTTAGGAGAAGATTCTCCCGCTTCATAACCTTGTTGTAAACCAGAGATACTGTAACGGAAGTTTTCTCTTGTAGGAATCAGTTTTGAATCGATTTCCAGGTAACCAGTTAAAGTATAGGGTTGAATGATGATTTCTTCCAAAGCGATTGCTTTTTCGGTCATTTGTATTTTTGTAGTTAAATTATTTAGCCAATCGTTGGTAACTCTAACTTTTATAGATTGAAAACCAATATATGAAAAGTGTAGGGTATCATTTACACTAGCCTCAATTTCAAATTTACCTTTAGCATCTGAAACAGTTCCTTTTGCTTTATTGAGGTTGATTATATTTACGTTGTAAATAGGAAGTAAACCATTGTCATTAATAACAGTTCCTGTAATCTTTTGAGAAGAAATCCCAACTTGAGAAAAGGAAGAAATGGCTAAAAATAAAAAAAAGAAAACTACAAACTGTCTCATAGGGTGTTTTAAATGGTTAAAAGTAATAAAACACGTTAAGATAATTTGTAGTCTTCTTCATTATTATAAGAAAATTAACAAAATTAATTAGTCTTTTCTTGGACGTCTGGCTCTTGGTGCATCAGTAGAACCTTCAGAACGTCTTGGCGCTCTATCAGAACTCGATGCATCAAAGCGTCTTGGCGCTCTGTCAGATGAAAAACCACCTTCTCTTGGGGCAGAACTTCTTGCTCCAAAACCACCTTCTCTAGGCGTTCTTTCTGAAGAAAAACCAGCAGTTCTTGGTGCGGAACTTCTTTCGCCTCTAAATCCACCGCCTCCAGAACTTCTTCTTTCACCACCTGAACTTCTTCCGCCAAAGCTACCACCACCAGAACTTCTTCCGTTGTGATCGCGTCTACCGCCACCGTCATTTTTAGAAATTTCAACATTGATTCTGCGTCCTTCTAATTGAACGTTATTCAATACTTCCATTACTTTATCACTGTGTTCTGGATCCGTGTTAAAGAAAGAAAAACCTTCTTTAACATCTACTTTGAAAACATCATCACGACCTAAGTCTAAAGTTTCTTTTAGATAATCTTTTAAAGACATCCAATCAAAATTGTCTCTTGAACCGATATTAACAAAATAACGAACTGCACCGCCATTGCTGTTTTCTCTTGGTTCTCTCTCTTCGCGTCTATCAGAACCTGAAGATTGGGAGGACATGTCTCTTGTTTTTTTATAGTAGGAGATAAAACGATTGAATTCTACCGATACCATTTTTTTGATTAACTCTTCTTTAGTCAAATCTTCTAAAACGTTGTTGATAGCTGGAAGATAATTATTTATTTCAGAATCAACTTCTACATCTTTAATTTTGTTTGCCAAATGCAATAATTGGATTTCGCAGATTTCAATTCCAGATGGGATTGTTTTTTCTTCAAATTTTTGTTTGATGATTCTTTCTATAGAAGAAATTTTGCGTATTTCACTTTTCGTTACAATTACGATAGATGTTCCAAGTTTACCGGCTCTACCTGTACGTCCTGAACGGTGATTGTACGTTTCTATTTCATCTGGTAATTGATAATTAATTACATGTGTAATATTATCAACATCAATTCCACGTGCAGCAACGTCAGTAGCTACAAGCATTTGGATTTGTTTTCCTCTAAAAGACTTCATTACACCATCACGTTGCGCTTGGGATAAATCTCCATGCAAAGCTGCAGCACTATAACCGTCTTCCACTAACTTTTCTGCCACAGCCTGTGTATCTCTTTTAGTACGACAGAATACTACGGAGAAAATGTCTGGATTAGCATCGGCTAAACGTTTCAAAGCTTCATAACGATCACGAGCATTTACTAAGTAAAATTCGTGAGAAACCGTAGCTGAACCTGAATTTTTAGCACCAACAGTAATTTCTATTGGATCGTGCATGAATTGTTTTCCAATTCGTGCTACTTCTGCGGGCATTGTAGCCGAGAATAACCATGTGTTTTTTTCGTCTGGCGTAGTAGAAAGGATGTTTACGATATCTTCGTAAAACCCCATATTCAACATTTCGTCAGCTTCGTCAAGAATACAATAGTTGATTTGAGAGATATTCACTAAACCTCTGTTTATCATATCTTGCATTCTACCTGGAGTCGCAACAATAATTTGTGCTCCTCTCTTAATGTCTCTTGCTTGTTCTGTTATGCTAGCTCCGCCGTAAACTGCTACCACATTAATACCTTTTTCGTATTTAGAGTAGTTTTTAATTTCGTTGGTAATCTGCAAACAAAGTTCGCGTGTAGGCGATAAAATTAATGCTTGTGTGTTTCTGTTGTTGGCATCAATTTTCTGAATAACTGGAAAACCAAAAGCTGCTGTTTTCCCTGTCCCTGTCTGAGCCAACGCAACCATATCTGTGTCTTTTTCCAATAATAGGGGAATCGCTTTCTCCTGTACTTCGGTCGGACTTTCAAATCCTAGATCGATAATCGCACGCAGTAACGATTCACTCAATCCTAATTGTTCAAATTTATTCATATATGTTTTTAAAATTTGCTGCAAAAGTACAGTTAATAAATGGGATAATCTAATCCATTATCTAGTTTTAATTTTATTATTATTAATTGAAAATCAGAAAGTTAGTTTTTTAAGAAGTCAATCAGTTGAAGAGTAGCTTTAGCGCGATGACTAATTTCACTCTTTTCTTGGATAGACATCTGTGCAAAAGTGGTCGAAAAGCCCGTAGGTTTGAAGATAGGATCGTAACCAAAACCTTGATTTCCTGTCTTCTCAAGAGTGATTTCTCCTTTAGCGATTCCTGTAAATAGTATTTGTTTTTCTCTTGTATTTAAAGCGATTACGGTTTTAAATTGTGCGTTTCTGTTGGTGTTCCCGGATAAACGAACTAATAATTTATCCATATTGTCTTCGGAGTTTCTTTGTTCTCCCGCATATCGAGCAGAATAAACTCCTGGTTCTCCGTTTAGAGTTTCTACTTCCAGTCCTGTATCATCCGCGAAGCAGTCAAAGCCGTAATTTTCAGTAATATAATTGGCTTTCATTTTAGCATTCTCCTCAATCGTGTCCGCAGTTTCTGGAATGTCCTCATAACAACCGATACTTTCCAAACTTATTATTTCAATTGAATCGGGAAGCATTTGTTGTACTTCAAGTATTTTGTTTTTATTATTTGTGGCAAATACGAGTTTCATGTAATGATAATTGAATTGATTTTATTGGAAGTAAATATATCAATTTTACTGTTTCTGATTTATAATAATTGAAGAATGTAAGAATAAATAGTATTATCATTTGTGATTCAGCCAATTAGCGTTAAATTAAAGTTAAAATATTGATATTCAATTTATTAAAAAGTATTATTTGTAAATTTGAGTGTGGTATTGGTTTATTTGTTGGTTTTTTAATCTGCAAAGAAAGAAGATTCCAAAGTTAGCTGAACTGATAAAGTATCCGTTAATAACGGTAAATCAAAATCTACATGAGGAGGTCCTGAAAAAGGCCTCCTTTTTTTATGAATCATCATAATTATTTTTGACAAAAGAGTGCAGATTAGATTTAATACAAAAGAAGGATATTCTTTAGAATATCCTTCTTTTGTATTATAAAAAGCGGATATATTATTTTACAATTAATTTTGAAGTTATTCCAGAATCTAATTTAATAAAATAGACTCCTGCTACAAATGATTTTGTGTCTAATGACATTGTATTTTTTGCATTAAAAACTAATTTCCCCAAGTAATTATAGACACTAATATTTTGAGATTGATTAAATTGTACCAATTCTTTATTTGATGGATTTGGGTAAATTTTAAAATTGTTTTTTGTATTTTCAAATTCAGAGATTGTTAATGCTGAATTTGCTGTAATTGTTACCATGTCATATCGAACAGTACCTGTTGTTAAATATGAATAGGGAGGGTTATTTGCAGTACCGGTTGATGACAAATAGTTAGCAGTTCCCGGATCAAATGCACTAACAACTCTTATGGCCACATTGGGATTATTATTTAAACTTGTTATCGTTGATAGGTCAACAGATCTCAAATTATGCCATACATCACCACCCGTTGTTCCTTGTAATCCTTGGGGTAAAGTAAAAGTTTGAGCATCCGTCCAAGTTGGACTGCTCACAGTACGGTCTGTTGTATATTGAACAATATAAGTATTACTTGAGGTGTTACTTAAACGTTGATCGAATCTGAAATGGATACCTTGCAATCCGATTGTACTAAAGTTGAACTGAACTCCTCTTTGTTTGTTTTCGGTTCCTAGAGCGGCATAAGCTGTAGTGTTCCATCCATAATTATTTGGAGATGTTAGTACAGTGTCGGAACTTCCGCTACCTGCTACTCCAGAGGCATAGGTTGCTGTAGTTCCTCCAACTAGCTGGGCTGTACCAGTTCCTAATGAAGTTGTGGGTGAAATTTCTCCACCCGGAATAGTAGTAGCTGAGGGGCCATTAAAATTCCATTGGCAGATGGTAGATTGGCTCCAAGTATTGTATGAAAATAATAAAGAAAGGGCTAGGGTTTTTCTAAAAATGTATTTTGTTTTCATAATTAAAGAGTTTTATAATTATGAACTAAGTTATTGAATTATATCGGTTTAGATAAATTAATTTAGATTAAAAATAAAATTCGCTTAATTTTAGATTAAAAAATGTTAGTATTCTTACTTTATTTTTTGAATTAGAAGTAATAAACTACACATAGAATTTTTTTAAATGTTAACTGAGAAGATTTATAACTAAGAATGAATCCAGCTAAATGATTCCTGAATGATTCTTTCTTTTTCTTCTTTTATGTAAGTTAAATAAGCCGTATTTACGGGAGAAAACTTTTTCCCTTTCAACCAAATTAAATTCCAATTGGATTGAATGGGTAAACCTTTTATAGGTACTATCTGTAAATCGCCATTTTTAAGCTCGTTTTTAATACCTATAATAGGCATAATGGAACACCCTAAACCTGCCATTACAGCTTGTTTAACTGCTTCATTAGTTGTTAATTCTAGTTTTTTTATAACTTTTAATTTATTGTTTTCTATAAATTTTTCCATAACGTATCTTGTTCCAGAACCTTCCTCGCGGTATATGATAGGTAGTGTTTCTAATATGTTTTTATCGTATATCTTGTTTTCAAATTGTTGTTTTGAACTTGAAATAAGATAGAGTGTATTCGGCATAAGTTCCACTTTTTCAATTTGAAGGTTTTCTGGTAAAACGGAAACTAAAGAAAAATCTACTTCATTTTTTTCTAAATTTTTCAATACTTTCGATTTATTGGTGACATCCAGAATTAATTCGACACCTTGATTTTGTTTCAAAAAATCAGATAAAAAATAGGGGATTACGTATTTGCCGGTTGATACGACAGAAATTTTTAATCGTCCTGTCAGCTGTCCCTTAAATGCCATTGTTTTATAGTTGATAGCATACACTTCGTTTAGAATTTTTTCAGCGGCTAGGGCGATTTCTTTGCCGAAATCAGTTACATAAAGTTTTCTTCCGATTACTTCTGTTAGTGGTACATCAAATTGATCTTGAAAATTTTTTAGTTGGATGGATACTGCAGGTTGCGAAAGATGCAATTCTAATGCCGCTTTAGTGATGCTATTGTTTTGGGTAATTTTTAAAAAGACGTGTAGTTGATGTAAGGTATAGTTCATAAATAATTTTTATGCTAGTTATCACAAATATAAATAAAAATATATGAATAAGCCGCTTTACTTTTGTAAAAATAAAGGAACAGTTATGGAAAGTATAAAAGCGAATAGGTCTACGAAAATAAGTTTAGCCTTTGGACAAGTTTGGTTAATGGGAGGAATTCTATTATTAGTACTGAACTCAAAAAACCTGTTTTTCACTTTGTTTTAGGGATCGGAATTTTCATTACAACATACACACTAAAAATAACAAATTATATTATAAATAGTTATGGAAAAAGAATATCAATTTAAGTTAATTGAAGGTCAATTTTCGCCTTCTGAAGCAGGAACCGTACTTCTTGCTTTAATCAATAGCAAGATCAACTTCCACAATTTGGAAATATTTAGCAATAAGATTCGATTTGATGAAGAGAATTCACATTCAAAAATTAGATTAGATCTTCTTTTAGAAGCCTCCGAATATATAAGAGATCTTATTGAGGAGGCTTCTTCAAAGGATTTGGAACTGAAAATTGAGAGTGTAATTCAAATTGTACTGAGTCCTAAATTCAAATCGGAATTGAATGTTTAAAGGCAGATAATTACTCCTTGCCACAAAGCATCAAACCCGCTTGCATCTCCTTTATATTTCAACTTTGGCGGAAGCTATATTATTGGATACTACTTTTGTAAATGGAGATTTAGTAAATGAAAATGGACTTTTTCAGACGTACTAAAAAGGGATGTAATTTCGGTTAGAAAAGATTCGATAATCAAAACAAAAAAATAATTTTTAAATATAATTAAATATGAATTTCAGTTTATTGTTCGAGAATTTAACTAATCCAGCCTTGTTGTTTTTTGTATTGGGAATTTTAGCCGTCTATGTTAAAAGTGACTTAGAAATCCCGGAGAATACCTCTAAATTTATATCATTGTACCTTCTTTTTTCAATTGGTTTTAAAGGCGGGCAGGAATTGGCACACAGTCATTTTTCCACTGACATAGTTTGGTCTATACTGTTTGGGGTGTTGATTGCTGGATTAATTCCATTATATACTTTTTTTATTTTAAAGCGGAAGTTTAGTATTGAGAATTCAGGTGCTATAGCTGCTGCTTATGGATCGGTGAGTGCAGTGACTTTTGTAACGGCTGTTTCCTTTTTAGAAATTCAAAAGTATAGTTTTAGCGGTCACATGGTTGCTGTCATGGCGTTGATGGAAGCTCCGGCAATTATTATAGGGGTAATTTTAATCCGCATGTTTAGTAGGGAAGAAGTTCAGAAAACCAAGATGAGTACCATTATTAAGCATTCTTTTACCAATGGGAGTGTACTGTTAATCCTTGGAAGTTTGGTAATTGGATTTTTGGCGAGCGAACAACAAGCCTTAGGAATTAAGCCTTTTACGACGGATATTTTCAAAGGGTTTTTAGCCTTGTTTTTATTGGATATGGGAATTGTAAGTGGCCGAAAGCTAAATGATTTTTTTAAGAGTGGCTGGTTCAGTATCTTTTTTGCGATTGTGTTTCCCTTAATAAATGGTTGTGTCATCGCTTTTTTAAGCCAGTTTGTTACAGAAGATGTGGGTAACCGTTTTATATTTGCAGTCCTAGCAGCAAGTGCTTCTTACATTGCTGTTCCAGCAGCCATGAAAATTGCCGTTCCAAAAGCAAATCCAGGAATTTTTTTACCCATGGCTTTGGCAGTAACTTTTCCTTTCAACATTACATTCGGAATGCCCATTTATTTTTCAATTGTAATGTTTAGCTAGATTAATTCTTTGTAACGTTCGTAAGATTATCTGGGAAGTATAAATTAGATAAATTAGAAAATTCATCTCCTCTCATGAAAATACTACTATCTACTTCACTAAAATTTCTTTTTCCGGCTGCAGCAAGAAGTTCATTAGCGGCATGTAGGGTATTTTTGTGAAAATGAAATACCCGTTCGGATTTATCGGTTACTACTAAACCTTTCATAAGCATTTTATCTTGGGTAGCAACCCCTGTTGGACATTTGTTGTTGTTGCAGCGGAGTGCCTGAATACAGCCCAGTGAAAACATAAATCCTCTAGCACTATTGCAAAGATCAGCTCCTAGCGCAATAGCTCTTATGATGGAATATCCAGAGATGATTTTTCCACTGCATATAATTCTGATTTTAGAACGAATGTTAAAATCGATCAGGGTTTTATTAACAAAAATCAAAGCAGGTTCTAGCGGCATACCCACACCGTCTGAGAACTCTAATGGAGCAGCACCTGTTCCACCTTCAGCGCCATCAACGGTAATAAAATCCGGAAAACAATTTTGGGCTATCATCTCTTGGCATATTTTTTCAAATTCTTTGGTGTCGCCAATACACAATTTAAATCCTATTGGCTTAGCATTTGAAAGCGTTCTCAGTTGTCCAACAAAAGCAATAAGTCCTTTGGCATCTGAAAAAGCAGAATGTCCAGGAGGAGAGAGTATAGTTGTAAA
>Ga0114958_10001260_pt1 | contig 20183 bp, 14 predicted proteins | sample C_130208_EF_Meta_FD_89577 | JGI IMG/M metagenome (GOLD analysis project Ga0114958, IMG submission 89577) | Freshwater microbial communities from Lake Croche, Canada to study carbon cycling - C_130208_EF_MetaG | ecosystem: Environmental > Aquatic > Freshwater > Lake | place: Lake Croche, Canada...
ATAGGTTACTTTATCCAATATTTCATGTGCAAAAAGGTGGTCATGTCCTTGGAAAAATATGTTAACTCCTGTATCGACAAATAATTTATGAATAGGTTTTGCCCAACCAGGCCTATTGGTTGCGAACGTATAACTTGATAAGTTTTGCTCATAACCACCCCATTCAAACAATTTGGCATTTGTCAAAGCACCACGATCCTGGCCTCGAATATGATGAGAAAAAACAAATTTGTATTTAGCATTACTTCCTTCTAAGGTGTTTTTGAGCCAAGTATATTGTGGAAGTCCCAAAGTCCAGTCCCAGCCTTTTGGCTTATCAGAATCAGCATTTTTTGATTGGTATCGATAAACATCTAAGACAACAAACAAAGCATCTCCCCAAGTCCAAGCATAATAATTTTCTGGTTGGCCCATATTAAACCCTTCACTTTCTGTATTTCCTGTATAGAAATTATTGGGAAATGGATTAGGGTAATAATACTTTCGCCACAAGGTGCCCCAAACTGACAAATTATTTGGCGGACTCATCGGTAAATAATAATTATTTTGACCCTCATGATTACCCAAACAAAAATAAAATGGGACCGAATGAGTCAAAGCTCCTAAATATGGCCTATAAAATCTGTACAAATAATCTAGATCTGGGGAGGTAATCGTAGTAGGGTTATGGTCGTCACCAAAAGTATCCCCAAGAGAAAGCATAAAATCTGGCTTATCAGCCGCTTGGTTCGCCAAGGTAATCTTATACATATTAATGACACCTTTTTTGTCATATAAATGTTCATCTGCTTCAACCGTAAATGTAAAAGAGCTTCCCTTAGCCCTTTGAGTAAAAAAACTGTATTCGGGAGAAGTAATTAATTTTGAGGAACCAACTAATTTATAATTTAACCGATAAAAATATTTTGTATTTGCCGTTAAACTTGGAATATCAATCTCATCAGGAACATTTAATTTATTTTTATACGTTGCTGAAGTGACTTTATAAGCACCAGATTGCGTGCCGTATTCTAGGTAAAATTCTACATTTTGATCGAACAAAATACTAGCCGTAATGGATTGATCGGTTGGCCTTCCCAAAACAATATTGAAATTTTGGGCGATTAGATTTGCCTGTGCTAAAAGTGCAAAAAATACTAAATAAATATACCTCATTATTTTCTTTGGTAAGTCGCATTCGTTTGTTTTCCATCTACATCCGTAAAAACGAACGTATAAAGGTTAGTGTTGGTCCAGCTATATTGAACACTTCCGGTTTTGGCCCCTATTTTATAGGTCAATAAATAACTGTTAGATGAGGGTGCGGAAAACGCGGTAATCGACGCCCCATTCAAAGGAGTTAATGCTGGCCTCAATGGGTTTGTAAATGCTTGGGGAATTATTTGATTTTCCGGAGCTGTAGTGCTTGGATCTAAAGTGACCTTTCCTTTCATCGAACCCACTACATAGGGGTAGTCATTCGTTCCATGATAATGATACACGTTGTTCGACCCTACATGTCCATGACATTCATCCAATGTTTTCATGGTAGAACCATCAGGTTCTTTTGCCCCATACACAGCAAAGCCGTCTAAGGCAAATGCAATGGGTTTTAATCCTGAAGTCGAAGATAAATGTAGAGGAGCTGCGTGGTAATGATAGTCATCGCCTTTTCCGCAATGGCCGCCCCATTGGTCTAATTCACCAATCAGATAAGAATCTTCCCCTCGGTTATTTAAGGCATTAAAAATAGGAACCCCATTGACGGCTAATGCGACAGCTCCTTTCATAAAATTTGATTTTGTGCTCACAGGAGTAGCGGCATAAACAGGGGCTAATGGGATAGACCAATGATTCGTTCCGGTATAAGGTTGAGATATGGGTACTTGTTGTTGCCAACTCGTTATCCCGACCATCATATTATGCGCTGGTATACCGTTGGAAGACACATAAAAATAGGTCTCATCCCAGTTGGTGGCCAAATTAGCAGATTTATAGGGCGTGAATGCAGAATCGATAAAAGATGTGCTCGTTTTGGTGATCGAGGTACTAGGGGTGGTCGTTCCACCCGTGGTTGTACTAGTCGTGCTTGCAGGCGTAACATCAGAGGAAGTTTTACAAGCCAAAATGAAGACTGCCATACAAAAGCTATAGCATGCTACCCTTTGTAATGACAGAAAAAAGGCTTGATTTTCAAGTCTTTTGCTGACCAACAATAGAATCAAAATGAACATTAGAAAATAACTCAATGACCTAATATCGATCATTTCAAAAATTGGAACTTGATTGTTCTGAATGTTTTTTTGAGTATAATTCTGATGAATTTTCTTATATTTTTTTATTTTAAATTGGGCCAATTTATAATCATTTTTTGCCAAAATACCGATCGGTATTTTGATTAAATTACCTCCAACTTGCTCTAAAATTATTTCATTTTTTGTTGAATACAGAAAGTTTCCTGATACTTTTTCGCCATTTTTTAAATGCCAAACTTTTAAAAACTCTCCTTTTGAAAAGTGCCCTCCTTGGTGGGCTTGAAGTTTGAAAGGCAAAATGAATAGCCCTATTTGAATAAAAATTAGAAGGCGTATGAAGCGCATCATTCAAAATTACATTTTCCAATACATAGGTACTGAAAAATGATAAAAAAAACCACTTGAATAGACAAAATATTATAATTTTTTCGACCGCGAAAGATCGAAATATGATGTTGATCTTCTGAAAATCACTCGCTTAAGAAGCACAACAATTCATTGACTAGTGACCATCAATAACAAAGGCAGGAATAAATCTAAATTAATTTGGTTAATTTTAGGCCAATATTTTCGTTTTCCATGCAGAGAAAAAATATTTATTTCATTCTGTTTTCAGGCATCCCGCTGCTCATTTTTTTTGCATGTCTTTTTCTTTTTTCTACCAATGCCCCTTGGCTTGACGACTTTGAAGTGGGACCAATGACCTTGAAAAATTGGTTAATAAACGAAGATTGGGGACGTCGATTTGATCTAATTTGGACACCAAATAATGAGCATCGTGTAGTCATGTTGAAATTATTGGTGTTGTTTAATTATTATGTATGGGGGCAATTCAATATCCAATGGATGATTTGGGAGTCGCATCTTTACCTTATTCCTCTGTTTTATTTTGTATTCCAAGTACTTCCGAAGGAGAACCGTGGGGTCAACTTTACTGCTCTTACATGTATATATTTGAGCTTTCAATATACCTTATCAAGCTATTGGATGATCGCCGCAGTCCAACATCATTCAGTTATTGGTTTTGGTTTAATTTCAACCTATTTACTATCAAAAAATAAGTCATTTTCCATCGCTCTTTTTTGCACCTTATTAGCCGCATTATCTAATTCCGACGGATTATTTTTTATTCCCATTGGCGCTATGCTGCTATTCCTACAATACCGGTGGAAAGAATTAATACTTTGGCTATTTGTGTTAATTGGCTTAACCTGCTTATTTTTCCTAAAATATCCGAGCATGAGTTACCATACTTATGCATTCCAATTTTTCTTAGAAAACCCTCTAAAAAGTTTCTTTGGATTTTTCATCTTTTTAGGTGGTTTTATGGATTTTTTCAAAGAACAAGCCCTTCCTATCCGGCTTTATATAACAGGAATTTTCGGTCTTATTATAGTGTTCATTTGGCTTACCTATTTGTATCAATTTCTTAAAGCCCCTACTTCAGAATTATTGAAAAATTGGAAAAATAAAAATCTTGTAAGTCCAAGAGACCTATTTATCCTGAGCGGCATTTTATTTTGTTTAACCAATGCGGTTATGATCAGTATATTGAGAGCCGTTTTTGGAGATTATGTGTATTTAATCGGAAATTATCGGATTTATGCTGCTTTAGGTTGCTTATTTACGGCTTTATTAATATTCCAAAAAGTATTTTCAACTCGCCAAACTTACCTTATTTTATTTATTACAATTGGCTATTGGGTGTTTTCAGCTTATACTTACCTTCCCGGAGTTATGACAAATCAGCAGAGCCTCACCCAATCCTATTTAGACTTCAATTCAAATAAAGGAGGTCTAGGATTCACGGCAGAACAAGTGAACAAATTCGGGTTGGCAAAAACACTCCAGGAATTTGAAAAAAAAGGTATTTATCATCCTCCCAACAGCAAATAATTGGTGAATTCGGCTATAAATTAAAATCAGCCAATACGTTTTATTTTGCCGTGCTAGCAAATTTCAGCAATTCATCCGCGACTTTACTGGGTACCTCCTCCATGGGAACGTGTCCTACATTGGAGAAAATAACCTTCTTACTTCCTTGAATATCTTGGTTAAATCGGTCGGCATTTCCGACGTCAATCACGTGATCGAACTCACCCCATAAAACCAAGGTGGGTGTTTTTACTTGACTCGTCTTCCCCAATGGTTTTCCAAAACTGCCCTTAAAAATCTCGAGCGCTGCAGCCCGATTTCCTTCTCGGACCACAATATCATGAAAGCGTTCCACCTGTGCGTCCGTCACTAAATTTTTATTGAAATAAATGGTTTCCAAACTCTTTCGAACCAATGCCTTTGGTGTAAAATAGAGGAGTAAATTATTAATAACAGGCGTGGAGGCAATCAAAAATCCTAAGCTCCCTTTCTCTTTAGTTTTTGGGTAACCTGCGGCATCGATCAACACTAATTTATCTAATCGGCCAGGATGCGTAATATCATAATTCCAGGCAATGGCTCCCCCCATGGAATTACCTACTAGTGTGAATTTCTGAACACCTAGTTTAGCACAAAGGGAATCAATAAACTCGTTATAAAAAACAAAATTATATTGGTTTGAAGGGTTAGGGCCCGTCATCCCAAAACCGGGTAAGTCGACCGAAATTGTTCTTTTTTGGCCGCCAATTTTAGATACCACCTTATCCCATGTGTTTAAAGAAGATGACATACCATGTAAAAGAACTAAAGGAATAGAATCCGTTTTAGGACCTTCATCACGCACGTGAACTTGCATGCCCAGGATGGGGATGAACTGAGAATTAGTGGTGGTGTATTTTGATTTCAAATCAGATAAGGGCACATCCGACTCAAAAAAAATGGCCAACAAAACAACGATAACTGCCAAAAAGGCAATTAAGAAATATCCGACAAATTTTAATACTGGTTTCATTTTAATTTATTAAACTCGTTTTGTTTCATGAGGTACCAAAAATAAACCTTTATATCCACAATTGACGCATGAAAAAACAAAGCACTAAAAATTTAATAACTGCACGTTTAAATCTTACGAATTTAATAAAATAATACCCTGCCAAAGGTAAATTATGTATCTCAATGGTGGAATTTTTACCTCATTTTTCTTACATTTAAAGGATTAAACTACACCTATGAAAAGAAGAAATATCCTTAGCTATTTAATAGCGAGCCCAATACTAGCAAATATCCATTCGGTCAACCCCTTCAATTCGGTACCGTCAAAAAGATTAAAAACCAGCCTAAATGCGTACTCCTTCAATGCGCCATTAATGGCAGGAAAGATGAGCGTGGAAGACATGATGGATTTTTGTGTGGAACATGGCTTTGAAGGATTGGATTTAACTGCGTACTATTTACCCGGCTATCCTATGGTTCCTTCGGATGAATATTTGTTTAAACTAAAAAGAAAATGCCATCAAATTGGCCTTGAATTAAGCGGAACAGGTTGTCGGAATGACTTTGTTTTTGCGGACCAATCAGCTAGAGACCGAGAAATCCAATTGGTCAAAAACTGGGTAGATGCTACCGCAAAATTAGGGGCACCGGTGCTCCGAGTATTTGCTGGGAAAAGCGAATTGCCAGGGTACACCTGGCAACAAATTTCCAATTGGGTCGTAGATTCGCTCAAAGAATGTACGGAATATGCATTAAAAAAAGGGGTGATTATTGGCCTACAAAACCACCATGATTTTATCAAAACGGCAGACCAAGTGATTGAAATAATTGATCGGGTCAATAGCCCATGGTGCGGGCTCATTTTGGATGTAGGAAGTTTTCGCGACAAGGAAGTCTATTCAGAAATCAAAAAGGCCATACCTTATGCCATCAATTGGCAATTAAAAGAGACTGTTTTTTCTGGTAAAACGGAAATTCCAATCGACCTGAAAAAGACCTTTGAGATCATCAAAGCATCTAATTACCGAGGATATATCCCCATTGAAACGCTTAGGAAGGACGACCCTAAAATAATCGTTCCAGAGTTTTTAGCCCAAGTTAAGTCCTATATTTTTTAGGATTAACAGAGGTTTACTAGGATAAAAATCTGAATACAAGCCAAGACCTAATTTCTCTCGGACCAAAAAGATCTTATTTTGTTAGCGTAGGATATTTGATGCCCAATTGCTCTAAATAAGTCCCATATTTAGTCGGATCATAATACAAAGGTTTCATTCGATCGCGATATTGATCCATGATTTCCTTGTTCAAATGAATCGGTGCAGGGTCTTTCTCCGAGATAAATGGAATGTATTTTTGATCCTTCGTTTGAACCTGTGTAAAGTAAGTTTTTGCGTCCTCGATGATTTTTTTATTGTACAGCATATCGATCAAAGTTAAGGCTGTCACTTTCGCCCCAGCTAAAGTTCCTTTATGCGCAATAGGCGTAGCCATCGCGATTGCATCACCCCAATGATGCCCTTTGGTCCCATGAATGTTAGCAGGATATCGAAGTACGACCGTGGGTACATTCCAGGAAATATCCGCGATATCGTCCGAGCCACCACCCCATGAAAACTCCACAGATCCTTTTAAGGTATCAGTCGTTTTGTTCATTCCATGGATGGGTTTCCCATAATTATCTTTCGCAGGAGCTTCTAATAACTTCTGAACAGCTAAGGCTAAGGTTTCATCATCCTCTGACCATTTTGGCATACCCACCCGCTGAATATTTTTATACATTGCCTCGGCAATTGGCTTATTAAAATGACCCGGCCATGCGGTGCCTAAAAGTTTATACGACATCTTCGTATCCGACATCATGGCGGCGCCCTCGGCAATTTTTATCCCTGATTTGAAATTTTTCAATATGTCTTCATACGTACGCTCTCTAAAATAATACCAAACATTCGCTTTGGATGGAACCACATTCGGTTGGTCTCCACCATCAGGAATTACATAATGAGATCTTTGCGTAGGTTTAAGGTGTTCGCGCTTGAAATTCCAACCGATATCCATTAATTCTACAGCATCTAGCGCCGACTTCCCACGCCAAGGTGATCCTGCTGCATGGGCCGCATCTCCCTCAAAATCAAACTGCACACTTACTAATCCGTTTTGGCCATTATCCCCATAATTGGACGAAAAGTCACTGCTAACATGCGTAAAAATACAGGCGTCTACTTTCTTGAAAAAACCATCTCTTATATACCAAGCCTTACTCGCAACTAATTCCTCAGCTACCCCAGGCCAAATCACCAAAGTACCTTGCATATTATTTTCCTCCATGATTTGCTTCACCGCAATAGCCGCAAATATAATCACCGCTTGGCCTGAATTATGCCCTTCCCCATGGCCCGGAGCGCCGTCAATCATAGGTGCTCGAAACGCCACACCCGGTTTTTGAGAAGCCTTAGGAATGCAATCGATATCGGAACCCAAAGCAATGACAGGCGAACCCGAACCCCAAGTAGCCATCCAAGCAGTAGGAATTCCGGAAATTCCTTTCTCCACTTTAAAGCCATTTTTTACCAAAATGCCAGTGAGATACTTCGAGGTCTCAAACTCCTGAAATCCCAATTCACCAAAACTGAAAACCATGTCGACCATCTCCTGAACATTTTTTTCCTTGGACTGGACAAGGGTTAAAACCTTTGTTTTCATTTGTTCCACAGGATCAATAGCCTTCTTTTTTTGACCTAATGCCAAAAAGATAGGAGCACATGTTAATGTTAAGATGCATGCGATCGCACGAAATTTTATGAATCTTTTCATATGTAATTTGTTGATTTTTCTACCTTAATAAAATAATATTTCGTCCACCCGTAGCCAAGCAGGTTTGCCTTTATTCACGACCTCCTCCTTCTTATCATCTTTTAGTAGATATTTAGGCAAATGTCTAAGTGAAAGTGCTTTAACCTTATAATATTGATACATTCCTGGTTTAAGCGGTATGTCCTGCCCCATTTGAGTATGGCCATTTCTCTTTTCAGGTCTTTCAGGTTTCACCAACGCGATACGTTTTAATGCATTTGGACTATTACCTGCTAATACCTCAATACTTACGGGAGGAAACACATCCGAATCCGTTTTTCTCAAATATGAAAAAGTAATACCCTTGGGCGATATAGGTTTTTTAAATTCAAATAAAGCTTCTAAATCGTTGTTGAAAAATCCTAACCAAGTATAATCGGGTAATTCACTGCGCCGACCCGTCTCCCTGGCTCCTTGAACAAAATCCTTTAATGTATAGCCGCCTTTAGCTGGATATTTTGGATCAGGCTTACTGAGCAAATACACAGAATCTGGAATAAAGGCTGATTTAAATACTTTATATTCTAAGACCCGACTGGCTAACCAACCCGGTTTCGTTGCAATGACCTTGACCTTGGAATATTTTTCTATTTTCAGCGGTCCTCTTGAAACCAAAGCACCTAGACTATCTGGAGTCGAGTCATTTAATGTATAATGAAAGGTTACATCCTTTAGTGTATGCTTAAAAATAAAATCCTCATTTGGCTTTAAAATGAAATTCTCATTCACTAAAATCGGCGGGTTAATCTGTAATTGCTCATCCTTAGGCACATAACCTGCTTGAATTTTCACCTTAGGAAATTGGGCTTGTATGCCGGCAACCTGGTCTACACTAACGCCCGTATTCCAAATGAATACCTCCTTCAATGTTGAAATTTTACCTAATAGACTCACCAAAACCTCCTGATTTACTTTTGTGCCTGATACAGCCAATGATGTCAAATGTTTGCAAGCGGATAATTCTCCTAACGACTTTCCTGTGATTTCAGTAAAATTTAAAATCAATTTTTCCAAATTAGGGAACTTCGTAATCAAACTAATTTCGTCATCTTTTACTGGCATTTTAGAAAGATTCAAACCGACTAACTGCTCAGAAACCTTCGATAAATTTTCCAAGGTCTTTCGTTCATATTTTTTACTCACGTAAAAATCTGCCTGTAAAGCCGGTGCGTCACTCGACAAAGGGTAAACGGAACAAAAAGGAGTATTAGCCGCGGTTAAATTAGACTCTGAAGCAGCTGAAAAATCATATTCTTTAACCGGAATCAATAATGCCTGTGCCGTATTTTGTAATTTTTTGGCTAGAGAAATAAGCTTAGAATTCGCCCCAAAAGCCCCTAACTTTTTAGATACCGAAGCGCCCTCTTGGACCCAAGCAGTTAATAATAGTACTTCATCGGGGCTCAACTGTGCTTTGCCTTTCGGCGGCATGTGCTTTTTGTCATCGATGGGTAATTTAGCTCTTTGAATAAAATGACTATTCAATGGATCTCCAGCCTTCCAAATAGCCCCATTTTTTCCACCCTTTACTAATTTGGCAATCGAACTCATGTTCAAAGCCCCTTTGGTCTTTTGATCATTATGGCAAGCCTCACACTTTTGCTTAAATATAGGTTGGATTACCGCCTCAAATACAACGGATTCCTCCGTCAAAACAACCGCCCCTTCATCACTTTTTGCCCATAAATAATCCTCTCCATGAGTCAAATCAGCACCGCCGTGACCGGCCAACAAAAAACTTGTTAAGCCAACGAGCACCCCATAAAATAAATTTTTACCTTCTAAATAGCCTTTTTCATAGGCAAAAAGTAATAAGACATAAAGCCAATTGACCCCCAAGCCAGCCCATTGATGAAAAGTGATTTGATCCAAATCATATCCGCCTTCCGACGACAAAAACATGCCGAAAATCGCCGTAATGGCAGAAAATATCGAAGTCAAATACAATAGAAATCTGAAAATTTCCTGAAAAGCCTGCGCGTCAATCCACTTTTTAAGCACAAAAATCAGTACTAAAAATACCCCAAAGCCGATCGGCACATGCAACACTAAAGGATGCAATCGGCCCAAAAAAGCCACAGGAATATGAATTTTGTCTGCAAATAAAACAAGCACTAAAATCAAAGCCTGTAAAAAAATAAGGAGGCTGGTGCTAAGTCTGAAAAATCTTTTCATGGGCATACAAATTAGGCCAACAAACCAGGAAGAACTTTACCGGCGATATCAGTCAAGCGATACCTTCTGCCCAAATGTTTATAGGTCAATTGCTCATGATTAATTCCCATTAAATGTTGGACCGTCGCATGGAAATCATGAATATGCACAGGGTCTTTCACCACATTATATCCGAATTCATCCGTCTCTCCATACACAATTCCCGGCTTGACACCTCCACCAGCCATGAAAATACTGTAGGCGCGTGGATGGTGATCTCGACCATAATTATCCACTTTAAATGTTCCTTGGCAATAATTTGTTCGGCCAAATTCACCTCCCCAAATTACCAAGGTCTCATCCAATAAACCTCTTTGCTTCAAATCTGTAATCAATGCAGCTGACGATCGATCAACATCTTGTGCCTGCATGGCCATTTCTTTAGGCAAGTTTCCATGGGAATCCCAACCTTGATGATACAACTGAACAAAACGAACACCCGATTCAGACAACTTCCTGGCCAATAAAGCATTTGCCGCATAAGTTCCTGGTACCAAACAATCCGGACCATACATCTTGATGATGTGATCGGGTTCTTTAGACAAATCTGTCAACTCAGGCACAGCCGTTTGCATGCGATAAGCCATTTCATATTGTTGGACTTTAGCCTCCACCTCGGGATCTTTGTTCTCATCAAATCCCAAATGATTTAATTCCGCCAACTCATCCAGCATCCTTCTTCGGGCATTTTTGTCAATGCCATCCGAATCATTCAAATACAAAATAGGATCCTCCGAACTACTGAAAACAACTCCTTGATGCAAGGAATCCAAAAATCCATTAGTCCATAATTTCGAATAAACTCCCTGACCATTTCCCCTACCCCTAGACAATAACACACAAAAAGCAGGCAAATTCTTATTCTCACTGCCTAAACCATAAGACATCCAAGCGCCCATACTAGGCCTATTTCCAACCTGCGCACCCGTTTGTAAAAAAGTTAATGCAGGATCATGATTGATCGCATCCGTGTTCATCGTCCTAATAATACAAAGGTCATCCGCAATGTTGGCTATGTTAGGAAAAATATCGCTAATCCAAGCGCCAGATTGACCATACTGCTTGAAACCATAAAACGAACCCATCAAAGGGAACTTATCTTGGTTTGCGGTCATTCCGGTCAGTCGCTGATTTCCCCGAATAGATGCCGGCAAATCCTCTCCAGAACGAGTGACTAGGGTAGGTTTGTAATCGAAACTTTCCAACTGGGATGGCGCACCATTTTGGCATAAATAAATGATTCGCTTAGCCTTTGGAGCGAAATGTGCCATTCCCAATGGCATCGAATTCGCTGCAGCATCTCCCTTCCATAAGTCAGGAATCATCAGCGAACCTAAGGCTAATCCTCCAATTCCAGCGGCGGCCTGCCCAAAAAAGTGCCTCCGCGTAACATTTAGCCTACTATTTAAAAATTCATTTTCCATCGTATGGGTGTTAAACGCGAATTAAAGCCTCTTCCATATTATAAATTAATTGAATCGTCTGCATCAATGCCGCCGTATAAAAACGAATCGCTCCTGGATCTTTTTTATATTCTCCAATCTTCATCAACTTATCAATTTTATTAGGCTCTTTCTTAAAAGATACCTGTTCATTTTCAAAATAGCGCTTTAAAATAACCAGCTCTTTTTCGCTGGGTTTTCTACAAATAATTTTCCTAAACGCTTTGGATAAGATCACATCTAAATTGCCCTTCTCCGCCGATAAATGACTCGCTAAAACCCTAGAACTCTCCATTACGTGTGGATCATTCATCATGACTAAAGCTTGTAAAGGAGTGTTTGTCCTTCCCCGTTGGACCTCACATTGATCCCGATTACTTGCGTCAAAAATCAACATCGACGGAGGAGGAACCGTTCTCTTAATAAAAACATACATGCCCCTGCGATATAAATCTTGATTGTGATCCTGAATATACGTCATTAATGACCCGCGACCCGAAGTAGCCATTTCCCATAAACCTTTTGGCTGATAAGGCTTTACACTAGGTCCGCCAATTTCCGGATTTAAAATATCCGCCGATGCCAAGACGTGATCCCGCACATTTTCAGCTGGTAATCTTAATCGAGGCGAATGTGACAAATAAATATTTTCTGGGTCCGACTTTAAAGCCGCCAAAGGAACATCAGACGATTGTTGGTACGTAGCCGACATCACAATTTGCTTAATTAAACGCTTCGTATTCCAATGATGGGCTTTGAAATCGACGGCCAACCAATCCAATAATTCAGGGTGAGTAGGTAATTCACCTTGCATCCCAAAATCCCCTAAGGTTTTTACAATGCCCCGACCAAAAAACTGAGCCCAAATACGATTAACAAAAACGCGAGAAGTTAAAGGGTTGGCATCGTCAAACATCCAACGAACCAATCCTAACCTGTTTGTGCCATACTTAGCCGTCGAATACGGCAATATGCTTTTCGGAATTCCCACACCCACCTCGGCGGTAGGCATATCATAATTACCCCGACTTAGCACATAAGTTTTTCTAATGTTAAGGGAATCCTTCATCACCATCACATCCACGGCAAATGTGTCTCGTTTATTAATGAATTTCAATAAACTATTCACATCTTTGGTGGTAATCCGCATATTGGGAGGATCGGCAAAGGAAGCATCAATGGTACCAAATAAGCCTTTTTCAGGCACCTGGTTAAAAAATGCATAGGTGCTGTAATAATCTTTTTGTGAGATCGGATCGTATTTATGATCATGGCATTTGGAACATTCAAAAGTTAATGCCAAAAATGATTTCCCAAACGTACTTGTCCGATCATTAATATACTCCACACGATACTCTTCATCAATCACCCCTCCCTCTTGAGTGATTTTATGATTCCGATTAAATCCCGTGGCCAATAACATTTCTTTGTTGGCCCCCGGAATTAAATCCCCTGCCAACTGCCAAGTCACAAATTTTTTGTAGGAGTAATTGGAATTAAACGCGTGAATCACCCAATCGCGCCAAGGCCACATCGTCCTCAAGCCATCATCTTGATATCCATGTGAATCTGCATAACGGGCTACATCCAACCAAGGTGCAGCCATCTTCTCCCCGAAATGCTTGTTGGCCAACAACTCATTGACCATTTTTTCATATGCCTTAGGATCCTTATCGTTTAAAAAACGATCCTGCATTTCTATGGTAGGAGGCAGTCCTGTCAAATCTAGGCAAACCCTTTTCAAAAGTCGCTCTTTATCAGCAGGCTTCGAGGGACTTAACCCCTTTTCCTTCATTTTGGCATACACGAAATAATCAATATCATTTTTTACCCAAGCCTCATCCGCCGTAGGTAAGTCATGTTTTATTGGTTTTATAAAAGACCAATGTGGCTTGTAAACTGCTCCTTGATCAATCCATTTTTCGATTAAATCAATCTCATGCTGCGTTAAAACCAAGTTTGATTTCACTGTAGGCATTCTTAGCGAAGTATCTTTGGTAATTAAACGCTGAAAAGCATCCGATTTTGAAGGATCCCCTGGAACAATCGCATGTGCTTTGGCATTATCCTTAAATGCAGCATAAGCCCCCTCCTTAGTGTCCAAACGCAAATTTGCTTGACGTTTATTCGCGTCCGGCCCATGGCATTTGAAGCAACGATCTGAAAGAATAGGGCGGATGTGAAAATTGTAATCAACCACATCTGGCATGGATGTGTCCGAACCCTGAGCATCGGATCAGCTCCAAGCAGCATACATGCAAATAGCTACTAGGACAACGGGAATTATGATTTTAAATATTTTCATCATGAGGTTTAGCAATCCTTTCGGATTTTAAAACGAAATATACAATTAAATTTTTTCTTTAAAAATGACCATTGTAAATATTCCATCGTGTTCAATTAGAGAGGACAATAATTAATTTGGGTACTCACTAAATCGAAATTTTTTAATTACCATTGTAAATATTCCATCGTGTTAAGCTCAGGCCCTCCCCCACGATTAGCGCTTCCCGCCATGATATACATTTTATTTTTATATAAAACAGTTGAAGTCCCATGTCGGCCTTGCAATAAGGAAGGGAATTTCACCCATTCATTCGTTCTCACGTCAAGCGCCTCCACCTCAGCATGTGCAGGCACTTGATTCACACTTTCTCCCTGCAAAACAATCACATACGGATATTTAGTCAAGGTACATGTTCCTGCTCGAAGAGTAGGTAGGCCATTAGGTAAAGTAGACCAAAGCCCCGTTTTAAAATCATAAACATCTACTTCCGAAATTGTTTTTTCCAGCACTTTCCCGATGGCAGCATGTGAATTTCGTCCACCGACCATATACAATTTATCACCTAACATGGCGGCTTGAACATGGTCTCTCGACCGAGGAGCATCAGGCAATTGGGACCACGAATTTGTTTTGGGGTCAAATACATCAAACCAACTCACATGTCCGTCGAAATGACCATCCTTGATGCCACAAACGACATATATTTTATTTTTATAGGCAAAAATTCCAGCTGAGCCTCTTAATCTATCGGTAGGGATCTTGGCTCCCTCACGCCAAGTTTTTGTTTTTGGATTAAAAATCAACATGTTTTCGATGGGCTTTTCATGTGGGTATCCACCGGTAAATGCACAAATAACATAAATTTCATGTTGGAAACTTAAGGCCTGAAAATGATGAAATTCCATGGGAGTATCTCCCAAATTCTCCCAACTATTGGTCTTAGGGTTGTAGGCTTCGATGGCTTTTTTTCCTCGGCCACCTAAGGCATAAAATTTTCCATCACATTCAACAAAACCACTTTCATGTCGTTTTAATGCGGTATTTGATGATTCTAACACTTGCCAAGGTCCTGTAGGAATTTGAGAAAAAGCAGCAAAAGAGATAACTAGTCCGAAGACCATTCCGATTAATTTCTTCATAGGTTTAGATTCAATTGATTAGCTAAAATACAAAATAATTAGAAACCTTTGACCTCCATGGAAGTTATTAAAATTGAAAAATAATTTTTATTTTAGCTTTTGAATTAATAAAATCGACCATGTACAAAAAAATAATGATTGTAGGCCTTATTGCCACAGCCACCTTATCTATCATGTCTTTAAAGACAGCTCCCAAAAAAGCTATTTTAGACGAACCCACTGAAAAGATTTATACACAATATTGTTCTTCTTGCCATGGTGAGAAAGTAGAAGCATTTGTGGATCGTGTTTGGAAACATGGAAAAACAAAACCAGAATTAGTTGCCAGCATTACAAATGGGTATAATGATATGGGAATGCCGACTTGGAAAGGAATATTATCTCCAAAAGATATTGATAAATTAGCCGATTTGATTATTGAAAATTTAGCTGGAGTAGAACAATATAAATTCGAAAATAAACCTAAATCAAACATATTTGTTTCGGAGGGAATCACGGTAAAATTGGATACAATCGCAACAGGCTTTGATAGTCCTTGGGGGTTTGCTCAATTACCAAATAAAGATTATTTAATCTCTGACCGTGCTGGGAAATTATATTTGGTCGATCAAAAAAGAAATAAAACAGAAATTACAGGCATACCTGCTGTGATGGCGAAAGGACAAGGTGGGCTTTTAGATATTGCTTTGCATCCAAAATTTGCGGAAAACGGTTGGGTCTACATGTCCTACTCTAAATTCAAAATGGATGGTTCGACCACGTTGACCTCAACAGGAATTGTGCGCGGAAAAATTAAAAATAACATGTGGGTGGAATCTCAGGACCTTTTTGAATCACTTCCTTACACCAAAACATTCCACCACTTTGGATCTCGAATTACCTTTGATAAGAAAGGATACATGTTTTTCTCTGTCGGTGAGCGAGGAATGGAGAAAGTATTTCCCCAAGAAACAGATAATGATAATGGGAAAATTCATCGCCTAAATGACGATGGAACAGTACCTAAAGACAATCCATTTGTCGGTAAAGATCCAGCTAAATTCCATCCAAGTATTTATTCGTACGGCCAAAGAAATCCACAAGGATTAACGACTAACCCTTGGACCGGAGATATTTGGGAAACAGAACATGGCCCTCGTGGTGGAGATGAAATTAACATCATCCAAGCAGGGCGCAATTACGGTTGGCCGGTCATCTCCTATGGAATCAATTATGATGGAAAACCCATCACCAACATCTCGAAAAAAGAGGGCATGGAGCAGCCTGTTTCTTATTTTATTCCATCGATCGCCCCATCAGGCTTGATCTTTATGAACACCGACAAATATCCGGCGTGGAAAGGTAATTTAATGATTGGCTCCTTGCGCTTTAATTACTTGAATCGTTGTGTCATTAAAGACAACAAGGTGGTGAAGCAAGAAAAGATTTTACTCAATGTGGGCCGATTACGCAATGTCAAATTAGGCTCAGATGGATACATGTACATAGGAGTTGAAAATCCTGGCATGGTATTTAGGGTTAACCCAAATTAAGTAGGGGTCGGGTTTACCTCGACCCATAGGATTAAGGGTAAAAGGTAATTCGTAGGGTACGGGTTTACCTCGACCCAAATTAAAGGTAATAGGTGGATGTTCCGTCGACTTGATTTGTCGGAAGGTCTACTTAATACGCTTTATGATAACAATCATACAAAATCGGAGTTAATTAATTGTTTTCAAAAACTAAATTTGTGACGAATTCGAGCAGACCAAATAAATTAGAATTTAATCATTATTCCGCCTAAGTTTAAAAAATACAAACCAGTGAATAGGTAGTTTTGAATCCTAACGATTGATCATTACGTTTAAATTAACTTAAATCGTGCCAAGATAAAACCGATTTTCATTTACAAACCCAACCCTAATTTGCCAACCATGGAAAACAAAATCAAAAGAAATGAATTTTTAAAGTCATTGGGATTAAAAGGAGCATCATTAATGGCCGTTTATTGTGGAGCCAGCGCATTAAGTTCATGCCAAAATGAATCTGATGTTGCGCCTTCCGGCCCTGTTGATTTTACTTTAGATTTAACAAATGCCTCTTACAGCGCCTTAAATACCGTTGGCAAATACATCGTTTACAACAAAGTTGTCATCGCGCGTGTTTCTTCCTCCACTTTTGCTGCGGTTACTCAAGTTTGCTCGCATGAAGGCCAACAACAAATTTTTTACAATGGATCAGGGTTTTCATGTCCAGTCCATGGAGCTAGTTTTACAATTACAGGCGCTAAAGCAAATAATGTCAGCAGCAAAGGTATAGCTGCCTATCAAACCACTTTGACTAATTCAAGCCTAAGGGTTTTCTCTTAACATGAAAGCTAAAATATTTTTCCTTTTTGGCATGCTGTATGCATCCCAAGCTTTAGGACAAGATGATTTACTAAACATGCTGAATCGAGAGGATGCCAAGAAAGTCACGTATACACAAGCAACTTTTAAGGGCAGTCGATTTATCAATGGCCAAACGGTGGAAACCATTGCCAAAAACCATTTGAATTTTTGGATATCCCATCGGTTTGGGGCATTAAATTCAGGTTTCATGGATAACTTTTTGGGCTTGGATGAAGCCAAAATTAGGTTAGGATTGGAGTATGGATTAAGCGATGTTTGGCTGATAGGAATGGGTCGATCTACCATTGAAAAAACCTATGATTTTTACACTAAATACAAGGTTTTGAGACAATCAAATAAAATGCCTATCACCTTGACAATGTATGGAAGTTTAGCGACCAACACGATGCCAACCGGCTACACATTGCCCTCAGGCAATATTATGCGTTATGAAAATAATTTACAGCGGCAGACCTACATGGGACAAATACTGATTGCCCGAAAGTTTACTGATAAATTGTCCTTGCAGATTATGCCCACCATTTTGCATAATAATAAAGTGGAGTCCATTTATTACGACAATAACCTTTTTTCATTGGGCATGGGAGGAAGGTATAAATTAACAAACCGACTTAGCTTATCGGCTGAATATTATAAAAACTTAGTGGACACTAAAACTTTCTTGAAAAACGCTGGAACGGCATATCCATACCAAGATTCTTTTTCAGTGGGATTTGATATAGAAACGGGAGGTCACGTATTTCAATTGCATTTTACCAATTCCCGAGGCATGATCGAGAAACATTTTATTGGCCAAACCACAGGAACTTGGGCCAATACAGACATATTTTATGGGTTTAATTTGGCCCGAACTTTTAGCTTAGAACCTGATAAAAAAAATAAAAAATGAGACATTTAATTTTCGCTTTGGGTTTTCTTCTTGTTGGCTTACAAGCACATGGGCAGTTGTACATGGCACAGAACGGAGAAGTATCCTTCTTTTCCAAAACTCCAATGGAGGATATCGATGCATTAAATAAGCAGGTGGGCAGTATCATCAACACGGAAAACAATGAAGTTGCAGTACAAATGCGTGTTACTAGTTTCGTTTTCCCAAACAAATTAATGCAAGAGCATTTCAATGAAAATTATTTAGAAAGTGATAAATTTCCCAGTGCCACCTTTAAAGGAAAAATTAGAGAAGTGGTCAATTTAAAAGTCCCTGGAACCTATGCCGTAACTGCAGTAGGTACAGCAACCATTCATGGGATCACAAAACCGATTGAAATTAAGGGCAATGTTGTTTCAACAGGAGATCAGCTGATCCTTTCGTGCCAATTTGATATCAAATTAGTTGATTATAAAATTGACATTCCTAAAATTGTTTTTGCCAAAATTGCCGAAGTGATCCGGGTGAGTAGCAAGATCAATTATGTCAAGAAATAAGGATTGATTTGTTTTAAAAATCAATTTTATAAATTTGTCTTTTTCATAGTAAGCTTAGGGTTGATTATAACCAAAAAATGAAAAGAATCGTTGTACTTTTTTTATTGGGAATAATTTTTGCTTGTCAAAACGACAAAAACGTACCTTTGCCGGCAAATAAAACAGATAATACAGCGGGTGTTGTAGCACCTGTTACCCCTGTTCCAACCGTTGCAACTTGTGATACGGGAATTATTTCATTCGACAAATCGATTTGGCCGATCCTTCAAAATAATTGTATTGCTTGCCATAGTGCAGCTTCGCCTTCAGGAAATGTGGACTTATCGAGCTATGATAAAATTATTCCTTATGTGAAAAATGGGAAATTATATGGCTCTATGATGCATTTGCAGGGGTATGTGCCCATGCCATCAGCCACAAGCTCTTTAACAACTTGTGAATTAACAATCGTAAAAAAGTGGATTATAGGCTCATACCCAGCGGGAAATATCCTAGTAGATTTAAAGCCAATCAATCCTGTCAATCCAATTGCTACAATTACGATCCCTGTAACTCCACCGCCGACCGCTAACGTTCTCTGCAATCCAGATACGGTTTATTTTAAACAAAAAATTCTTCCTTTAATCGTTTCTAACTGTGCGATGAGCGGTTGCCATGATGCCATCAGCCAAAGGGAGGGGGTTATTTTAACTGATTACAACCATATTAGTGGAGAAGTGAATACCAAAAACCCCACATCAAGTAGTTTATACACCAGTTTATTGAGATCGGGTGAAGAAAGAATGCCTCCCCCTCCGATGGCCGCTTTTTCCAAAGATAACATGGCGATGGTGTTAACTTGGATTAAACAAGGGGCAAAAAATAATTCTTGCGAGGCTTCTGGAACTGCATGCATCACAACAAATATGAGCTATTCAAAAGACATTGCGCCTATTTTACAAGCAAGCTGTACAGGTTGTCATAGCGGAACCAAACCTCAAGGATCCATCGACTTAACAACTTATGCCAATGTTTCTCCTTACGCGCTAAACGGTAAATTATATGGCTCAGTCGCTCACCTAGCTGCTTATATCGCCATGCCGTCGGCAAGCGTCAGCATTTCATCCTGCGAAATCAGCAAAATTAAATCGTGGATCGATTCAGGTTCAAAAAATAATTAATATTTTGCAATTAGTAATTTGATCTACCGATCAAAATACCTCAATCAATCATTCAACGAATGAACGCTAAACCTATGAAAAAATACCTATTCCTTGCCAGCTTTTTGGCATTTACCTGCACGCAAATCTTTGCTCAGAAAAAACCGAATGTCATCGTCATCTTAATGGATG
>Ga0114958_10001261_pt1 | contig 20183 bp, 17 predicted proteins | sample C_130208_EF_Meta_FD_89577 | JGI IMG/M metagenome (GOLD analysis project Ga0114958, IMG submission 89577) | Freshwater microbial communities from Lake Croche, Canada to study carbon cycling - C_130208_EF_MetaG | ecosystem: Environmental > Aquatic > Freshwater > Lake | place: Lake Croche, Canada...
AAAAATGCTCGAGGTGGGGGTTGAACCCACGACTCCCGCGTGACATTCGTATAGAAATACTCTATAAGCACGATGCTCTAACCAACTGAGCTACACGAGCAAAAAATAGGCGCACCACGCCCCATAATATTCTATATCGTGAATGTTTTAGGTAGCTGTTTTCGGTTTTTCCCCGTCACCCCTCTCAGTTTCCGTGCCTTTCGAGTAGTGGCCTGTGCTATTGCCGGCTTTGCTCCACCCCCTTTTATCATAACACGCTTGCTAAAATCAATTAATACAAGTGCTATATCGTCTCCATCGTACTCTTCAGGATTACTCGTGAATTCTTTAACTTGTTCGGCAATAACATTTTTTGCCACAGTTGAGAGATCTCCATTGTGTCCCGTCAAGTGGGCGTGAATTCTCTTCGCCACCTCTGGAATTGGACGAAATTCTTCACCCATCGGGTTCGCCAATTCCACTAGCCCATCCGAACAAATTGCGAGAACTCCCTTCGCCGGCCGAGGAATTACTACAATTTCAGGATCGGCCACAACACAAAAATCCTTTGCCCAATCTTTATGCAATTCAGGAACCCTATGATCTGCAAATTTCATACTAAAATCACCGAATGCTCTTGCCACTGCCAGCATTCCATTTACACGAGCAACATCCCCCTTATCATGTGTAACATGACCACTATTTCGTATAATTCTTGAATACTCCTCAGGACTCGTCGGGTCATGTTTACCAATTGATGTTATCACAGCTCCAGTGTCAGGATTGAATATAAACGCCGGTGAATCTCCTATAAAAGCAAAATAGCAGTGTGTAGCCGTTATAATGGCTACTGTGGCTGTAGAACCACTGTCGCGATAGTATAATGCCCCCTGTTTCGCAATCGACTTGTCCAATTCAATAAAGATTGTGCGTAAGCCGTTTCGAATCTTTTGTTCGTTATTTTCTGCTGTGCGAACAAGTTCGGCCAATTTTCCGGGCAAAAACTTTAAGACGAAATCAACAGTGAACGATCCTGAGTGGCCATCGAACACACCAGCGATAACATTTTCCCCGGAGAGTATTTGTATAAATGAACGATCTTCTGTTGATGGGGGATCGCGCCCCCGTCCATTTATTTTCCAAGACCCCGTTTTCATTCTCTTGAAGAGGCGAGAAACGACTTTTTGGATTGGTCCTCAGAGCGGAGCTTATACAAAGGGATTCGAAGGAAGGCTTCTTGTTCCGGCACGGCTTAGATGCTGTTCCCTGGCGAGCGGAACCGGCATATGGCTTATATCATTAATGTAATAGAAATAGTGATCAACGGCTGAAAGAATATGAGGAACTGACCAGTTGATCACTTTTATATTCAAATCATCAACCTGCGCAGCAATTGCATTCGGCAAGTTGCGTGCGTATTGTAGATAGATTGCTCTCATAATAATCTTCAATTCTTCAACGGATTGCTTATCAATGATGTATCCCTTCGGCTTGCTACGTTCAAAAACGGCCTTTCGGATATCGTTCTGAATAATTTCGACATTGCCGGCTGAAAAGAATACTTCACTTACCGGCGTCCGTTCCCAGTTTCCTCTCAACATGTCCGTTTGGAAATTAGACTCCACCGACGTGTCTGTGGCAAATCCGGGAATCGTAGATCCGCTCTCTTGATCAGCAAACGCCACGCGTCCATTTTGTCCGGCAGTGGCACTGCTTGTATACGGTAGTTGAAAATCAGAGCCAAGGCTTCCCATACTACCGTTCCCTTGCTAAATTATTTTCTAAGAAGGAGGTATAACAAATGACCTCCCTTCAGACATCTATGCGCCAACTCTCTGCAAACGGTGGATACTTCATCCCCATCGCCTCTCTCCAGAACAAGGTGTATGCGTACAATGCCACGGCTGGTACCCAGACGTTCTCCACGGCATCATGGGCAAATTCAGGTATCACGTCAACGATGATTGCTACGGCAGGAGCAGGACTTTTGCGTGATATGGGGAAGACTGTTGTCTCAGCATCGCGTACGTTCCGTAAGGTCCAGCTCGTTCTCTCGACAACCTCTACGTTCGGCGTGGGGGGTAATGCACCCACAACTCCTAACCAGGACTTCCTCACCGGCTACATCGAGCTCGGCTTCGAGGGCCCTGGCAACTTCTCCGCTGTGGCTTGCTACGGTCGCTAAATATTGACTTAATGTTTTTAAAAACATCGTTTTCAGAGTCATTTTGAGTCTGAAAAAGAACTTTTGTATCATTAGGAATGCAGATATTGTTTATATTTTTTATACTGATTTCACTTGTGGTAGTTCTAGGTAGTTTTTACTTAAAATTCAATTCAAACCTACCTATCTCGGCATTCATGCTTTCAGCCGGTTTTTTGATTATGGCTATTGTATTTGGCTTACAGTGGTTCACTCTATCAGGAGAATTTACGACATCATCTGCATCAGGATCTTGGCCTCCCGCCATAAATGTATGCCCTGACTTTTTATCAGTATCAAGTGATAATTCTGGAAATCAATTTTGTATTGATACACTTGGTGTAAGTAATCCTCCTAGTGGTGGAGTAGGGTTACCACGATGGACTTCAGAAAATGGATCAAACTTTGATTTACATGTTAATGAGGCATCAACAAAACGTGTAAAGATGTTATGTGAGCAATGCAAAGCATATGGTTTAACATGGGAAGGTATAACTGATGGTATCACATGTAGTGGTAAAGAGCCCCCGATTCCTTATTAATGTTTTCCGCTCAGCTGTAAACTAAAGACTCACAGAGTCTTCAGTTTATAACGAGCTCTGATGGCCAAGTGTCAGGAGTTATAAAGCTCCTCCCCTTAGGGGAGGGATTTTCAACCAGGCACTTGACGGTTCGCCTAAAGATACTAATCCTAATTTTGTAGTTGATTATAGCATTATGCAAATGCTACAACCAAAAACAGTTTGTTTACATCCCGAGGTTGAATCGGCCATCCTAGAATGGATTCAGACCCGTGAAAAGCCAGCTGTACTTTTACTCGGCCCTCCAGGAATCGGAAAAACGACTCTCGCCCTTCGAGTTTTTCGCGAAGCTGGCCTCCGCCCAATAGAGTTCAACGCAAGTCACACGAGAAGTGGAACTTCCTTTCGCAAAACCATTCTACCACTTCTCAAAGAAGGCGGGATCGTTCAAATGATGGAATCCGGCTCGAAGGGAGGTATTGGTGTTTTACTGGATGAAATCGATGGTCTCTCAAACGGAGAGCGAGGAGGGCTCAGTGAATTGCACACCTATCTCAAGCAGGAGACTGCAAAAGAAGGGCGTCCTCTAATTCTCATCAGCAACAGTATTGATTCGCGAACACTCCAGCAAATCGCGAAACTCTGTCTAACATTCCAGATCAATTCTGTAAAACCGGATCTTCTTAGGAGCTGGCTGAAAACTGATATTCCTCCGACCTATAATGGAGATCTTCGATCCCTCCAGCGACAAATTGCGGGGCTCGAATTTCAGCAGGAAGAATTGGAAATTCCAGAGGGTGTCATGCCCGTGGCTGCCTGGACTCTCTGGGATGAGTGGGATCCCTTTCTCGACTTCGACATCGAAAACAACGAGGGGAATTTGGCCAGTCTAATTTGCCTCGAAAATATCCCGGAACGTATTGAAGCATCTCTCGGCAACACGGTTGAATCCTGGACGATGTATTTGTCACTCTTTAATGCCTATAAGACAAGTGATCAGGGGGATTTCTGGGCATTCTTTTACCAATGTTGGACAATTCTTCCAATTTCACTCCGTCTTAAATTGAAGACGATGAGTCTTCGTCTCAGCCAGGAGGCTCCCCTCAAGCCTGGGGCTCCAATTGTAGAGGTCGACAAATTCAGATACACACCGGTTCTAACGAAGCAATCGGCAATGTTTAATGCCTGGAAATTGCTGTGTGAAGTCTCGGAAAAATACGCGGTTCCGATTCGTCTCGCTCCAATGTATGCACAGCTCGAAATTCAAGAGGGGAACTTAAAACCTGATAAGGTACGACGCTATCACGCTATAAGCTTACAACGGTTGGGGGCTACTTAGCTCTCTTATTCCAGCTCCTGAACACTCTCATCGGAGCTATATGTCTCCTCACCCTTATTCAACAACTTTATAAATGTCAACGGGCCCTCGCGCCCTAGACGGTACGATCTCCCCAAAATCTGTTTCTCCTCCTCGTGTGTCATCGCGTGAAGAAGAACCACATGGGTCGCAGCCGTGATATTTAGCCCAGACCCAGCATACTGCGAGTTCAGCAAGAGACACCGAACCGCCCCAGAATCGAACGAGCGGATCGTGGAGGCGATCGTGTCCTTGGACCCCTTTAGATTCCGAACCTGGATCCCCAAATCAGCAACAGACTTCGTGATCTCATCAAACGGATTATCATATCGGCTGAAAATGAGGAACTTTCCAGTCGGATTATCACTAATCAAACGGAGAAGTGCCTCATGCTTTTTCAAAAGAACTCCCTCCATTTTTGATACCCCTTTGTCCACAATCTCATTCGAATCCTTTAATAAAACTTTCGTACACTTCGACGGATGAATCGCAGCACGACACAAGGGGCACTCTGGTCTCGTGGCAATACTGAGGAGGAGACATTTTACACAGAACACCCGCGAACAGCATGGGGTCATCAGATGATCCGTCGGCTCATCGTAGCAAATCGGGCAGATTTCGTCCATGGAATTCTTGATCCGCTCCTTGATTCCATGAATCGAATCTTTCGCACGCTGGATCTTTTCCTTTAGAGCTTGGAGTGCTGCCTCCTTCACTTGCGGGGTCGAATATCCCATCGACTCCTTGAAAGCATATGTCTTTTCTAGGCGCTCGAGATCCTTCTGAAGACTCGCCGTCACGGCCTCAATAAGCGACTTCGTATCTTTGCCTTTCACACCAAGAGAATCGAGAGCACCTGTTATATCCCCCGCGTGAAGCATCTGTTGAATCGAACCCGACACGGAATTGTTCACAATCTGCTGAGTGATAGATGATTTACACCAGATAACTTGACGTATAAGAGGTGGTAGGGAAATAGATTTCTTGATAAGTTCGTCCGAGCATGTTAGAACGACTTGTGATCGGCCAGGGTGCGATAACGAGAGAAGTTCCTTGAAAAAGGCCACCGACTTTACGCGCATGTTTTCGACAATGTAATATGAATTCTGATATGCGAGGCGCGACGTGAAATGGGCCTGTAAATGAGGATATCTGGTTTCAGGATTAAAAATGTGGTTATCCAAATAATGCCGATCGATATACAGTGAATTATTCGGATATATTAAATTCGTCCATGACGCTGTTATAAGCCAAAAGAATCGTGCGGGGGGTGGAGTCGATAAACCAGCCAAATGAATCGTGTCGGCCTCGTCAATAAACACGCGTTTCCATTTAATTTGCGATTCAGCACAAGCTAATAGAAATTGTTTACAAAGGGTATTGCTCACAAGAACAACGTTGGCGCTTAGTATCTTTTGCATAAACGTCGGCCCATTTATTTGGGAATGGCGGGCCACGGAAAAATGCTTTAAATTCGTCTGATCTTCAATATATGATGCCCATTGGCGAAACAGGGTGTGAGGAACAATAATAAGACATCCCGCCTCGGAAATATCAGTGTAGTATTTTGTTGAAATGCTGAACATGGCTGGGGACGAGGACGAATGTATGGAACTATGTCTTTCTAATGGGGGGATTTCATTCATGCGAGCGATATGGCCCAGAACCATGAGACTCTTTCCTGCTCCGACAGAATCGCCGATAATTCCGTAATTGGAAAATAGTCTATCGGTGCCAAGTTTCATGCCTTTTGTAAGATCGGATTCGATCTCCTCCATGCGCGCCATTACTGTTTTTTGGTGCAGGTGTAGAGGGACTTTCAAGGCTCCTTCTGGGGCTTCTACTGTAACGGCACCATCCTTCATACTGTTCGTGTATACAGTATGAAGATGTCTAATGTATTCTTTTGATGACATATCTAACTATTTCTGGTCAGCCATGTTTAAATAGGGGGACACGTGTGGTGGTGCCACAGGTGGCACCACCGCAAGCCTCCCCCTCGCCCCCTGCCCCATCATATTTCTAGATATTGTATGAAACTGAGGGAGTATCATATAATCTCTAGTATTCTGATGGGGCAAGGGACGTGCTGGCACCTCCCCAGGCAGGGGGTGAGGGGGAGGGGGCATAGGCCCTTCGGGCCTATGATCTTGTCCCCCTAATGTAAATCCGAATAGAATTTTCTCAAATCAATCTCCTTAATGAAATCCCGCAGTTTCAAAATCGTCGTCTTCACAAACGGATTATTCGGATCATCCCTCATCTTCGTCTTGTTAAACGTGTTATCAGAATGCGATAACACTAACATCACCTTTCGTGGATCAAGCTGAATCATCGGATGCCTATAAGCCTCCAAGAACGACTTCTCCTCAGCATGTGTCACTGTCTCATCGTACGCGTGCCCTAGAGCATACGATCTACGCCAGGCCATCGTGCCATTCGTAGCATGATTCAAATTATACGGACCCAACTTATAAATCCGCTTGATGTCAGTGTAATACATATAAATCTCCGAAGATCCCGCCAACTCCACCTTCGGATAATGCTTGAATTTCTGTACAACGTGGCTAACGCGATCCGGTGGATAATAATCATCATCGTCCATCGCCACGATAATTTCACCCTTCGATTCCAAGTTCAAGCGATTCCTTTTTGCACCAATCAACTTCTTCTCAGCTGAATAAATATACTTCAAAAACGGCAGGCTCTTTGCATGCTCCTTGAAAACATCCTCCACCGAATCTGACCCGTCATCCAGAACCACCCATTCCAAACGATCCTTCGGATAGTTTTGATTTAAAACACACTTGATCAAATACGGAATAAACGCACGGCGATTATATGTTGGAGTGACGATCGATACAAATGGATGAGTATGGGATGACATTCTTATTATATTTATATGAAAAAGTGTTTAGACGGTTAGACCAAGTGTCACAAAAGTTGACGGTACCTAATATAAAAAGGTTGCCACAAATGCCATCAATGACATAACACTAAATACACGCAATGCAGTTTTTCCAGTATGCGCCGTATCATCAGGTCTTAAACGTGTATATGAAAATGGATAAAAAATAATCTTAAAAAATGGTGTATTCGCCCATGACTCTTTTTCAGTATCAATAAGAGGAAATAAAATAGATTGCCATGGTGGCGTATCATAAATTCCATATGCAAGGGCAAACGGATATAAAATTGCTCCCCAAAATGCATATAATAATTTAAAAGGCAATTTTGTTTGTAAAAAATGGTGCGAAATAATAATTATTGCAAAAAGCTGACATATTCCATAAATAATTAGTTTACTCAATAATACAGCATATGCGTTGTCACCGTATTCTAATATATCATTCTTTACTATATTTAAATTCGCTAGCTGACTAGTATATATAGCCTGAGCTTGACTTAATTCCGTAGTTTTATTGCTATCTAACTCGGCTCCACTCAAATCAGCAATTGATTTTTTGACATTTACAAGAACTGCCTGATATTTTTCAACAAGTGCAGGTGCTTTATCAGATTTAGAGCTCTGTAACGATCGTATACTAGTATTTATTAGAGCCTCTGTAGCTAATAACTCCTGTTCTACAATTACACTATTGGCCTGACCCATACTTCTTTATGGTTAGAAGACCTAAGCACTCTAAAGTGCGTATTTCAGCCCAGCAGATCCGGAAGTAACCACTAAAAAGTTGATACTTTCTACATAAATTGCTAAATTATAGGTATAGTTCGTACCAACCGGCAACGGGTAGAATTGGAGCTCAGCCTGTAAATTTCGTACACGACTAGAATTCAAGGATCCTGACGGTTGAATTTTAGAACTTGTCAAGGCCCAAGTGTAAATTGGAATTTCAGCATTCGTTATACCCGACGTGTATCGATAGGGGGCTATCCGTGTGAAGAAATCGACTGTTTTTTGCTCCTGAATTTCGTTCCCATCACACAGAACTCGAATTGCGCGAATGATATCCTTCTGTGAGTTCGGAATCAATACACCACTTGTACCACCTGTTTGTAGGTATGGTAGTACACCAGGTGTAATTGAAAACGGAGCCTTAGGGTATGTAAACCAGTTCGTGAAATTGCTAAAATCATTTCGATATATTGAATCTGATCTTCGCGTAATAAATATAAATCTCGTCAAAGGATTATGAATATCTAGATCAAACGTCTGCATATTTTGATAAATACCTTCATATGTAATTTTAGCTACTTGCGGGAAAATATAGGTGAGTGGACGCGAAGCAAAGGTGGCCCGCTCCTCCTCTGCTAAATACACAAATGTACACTGTATTCGCGGATTTAGCAACCAGGTATTTGTGTTAGGCAGTGTATATCCAATATCGACTAGAAAATTGCGAATCTGCCCACTGACATCCTGGACCGCTCCATAGGTCGGAATATTCGTATTAATATTTGCCAGCGTTGAATCCATCTTGAATCCAGGACCTACACGATAGCCTGAGGCATCTATAATGGAATATAGGGTATTCACAGGATTGAGTGTCACTTGAACTTCGCAATCCTGGTATTGAATCGCCACAAGTGGCAGGGCTTGCGATGTGGCATCAGTAAACCAGAAATTCAACGGGACATGAATTGTCTGTTGTAAAATACTTGGTCTATTTAATTGGTTATTGGCGGTTGGATTTTCAATAACAGACGGATACCCTGTAGCCGATGCGCTTGAATAGGCACCTGCCGACGGATTTGTCAATTCAGGTGTATCTCCCACAAGAGATTGCCACTTTTGATACGTGTCTGTGTCATATTCGAGCTGAGCCTTCGCGAGTAAATATGTTCCGTCGAATTCCTGGATCTTTTGCCCACCGATAAAAAACGCCACATTTTGAATTATCGCCGCCCCCAGGAATCGCGACCATTTGAATTCAAACTGTGACACCCGCGCGCTACCGTCTGCATCTGGCGTAATATATTTACTGTAAATATCGGGCACTTGAAATGAAAAATACATATCGGACATTAAATCGCCAATTCGCTGGATTTTAGCCTTTAATAAGATAGGCTGATCGTAACTGAGCTGATTCGGTCCATCGAGTGCTATCGAGACATTTTCCATAGAAAAATGCGAATATCGTTTGAATATCTTATAATAGTATGTCATTTGTGGATTCCCACTTAAAAGTACATTCTGACTGCCATATGCTATTAATACTATAATACCACCACCAGTCATTCGTATCCTAAACCCTATTCCTAAAAGGTGTTTTTAAGCCGGACGTTACATCGTAGATGTCCACCAATCATCAGCATTGTACGGTGGCATATCACTTGAAGGGGCCGGCATCTGTTTTGATGGCCCTTGTGCCATTAGACTCTTTATTTCATTAATCGAAAGTGCATACCGAGCATATTTCATCGAACTCAACATTCCTGACATAGCCCCTCCAAATTGAATACCTGACCCACCTAATACTGGAATCGTAGAGGGTACTGTACGTACTGTCGGGGAAAATACAATGATATCTTGATAATTTTGACGTGGCATTGTATTTGAAAATGAAAGGCGATTCGATAGATTTCCATTTACATAAATATCTAGACCCGCACTGTAACAATTTAATACAACATGAAACCACTTCTTCACGGGAATATTTTGAACATCCATATATCTATAAGGATTTCCTTGAGTGCTCATTACAACCCGCATTGTATTTGTGGTTCCTTTAATAAAAACACCGGGCCCCATTAACGGCCAAGGGCTCGTATACCCTTTATGAAAAACATGATATAATGTATCTGTTCCACTAAATGTTGTTGGGTTCACATATAAAAAGAATGAATATGCAAATTCAATACCAGTGCGTTCATTTACAGACATGCCAAGTGAAACCGAGTTTGATTTACTAGGATCCTGTGGTATTATTGTCGGATTTCCAGACTCTGAGTTAACTGTATAGTCAATTACAGATATAAATCGTGCAGACGATTTTGTCGACGCACTATATAAATACTGCGTTGCATATATTAATACTAGTGTAACTACTAATACGATGCCACTAGAGACTATTTGTGAAACAGGATTCAACACAGCAGATAAAGTTCTAGTGTTCCGTCCATACCTGTCCATGGGACTCTCTCTAGTAACACGAAATACTAAACGGTACCGTCAAGTGCCAAAGTTAAGACCCCCTGGGGGTCTGCCTTTGGTACGAGCTCTGATGGCCAAGTGTCACGAGTTAAAACCCCCTCTTAGGGGGTTTTCAACAAGGCACTTGACTGTACAAAAACTCATGGTCCATTTGAATAGAGTTTATATATATCACTAGGGTTTAATGCAACATTTGCTACTTGCACCTTTGATACATATCCATCAAATCCACTTATACCACCAGATTGCGAATTAGTAGATGATCTAAACATTGTGGCAATAGGACCAGTTGAATCAACCTTATAATATGATTCTGTTATACAAGATCGTGACAACTTACCATCTAAATATACATCAATTGATCGCCCAGATAATACGACTGTTACTAGTGTCCAACGCTGTAAATCAAACTCATTTAGATCACATACAGTATCTAGATCCGCAGAGGTTGATACCGTAGATAAGAGAGTTGTTATGTCAGATTTTGTTAACGAATTATCTCTGAGTGGCGGAGGTGTTAAATAGGTTCTATTCATACTTGTTACTGCCCCATATGCATTTGATTCTGTCCCATACGCATTTGATCCTGACCCGTACGCATTTGATCCGGGGTAACTAGAACTTGAATGAGTACGAACTATAATTGAATTTCTAGATGCTCCTAGACCAATTAATATTGTGGAAAAGTTACTTCCACCAATATCAATAATATGTTTTATATTTGTAGTGTTTGTATTAAAACTATTTACATACACCCATAAAGATACAGTATATTCACCACCTTCGTATGGAGCTGGTACAGCTGAAAGTTCCTCATTTGACTGTAGTTGTTGTGCAACAATTTGACTGCCAATCAGTGTTACTATATTTTTAGAACCCGCAGTAAATAATAGTTTATATAAAAAGTATATTGCTACTCCCGCTACAATAAGTAGAACTATTGTTATAACAATAGAAAATGATGACATTCCCTGTCGCGCAAGAGTAGTAGTAGATCTTCTACTTTGTAATAATCCGTTGTTTCTAGAGCCGAACATTCCTATCCTATCTATTGTTTTGTATAAAAGTTTTCAAGCATACTTTGTAATCGCTGCAACATTTGCTTGAGGATTAATATTAAATATATTTGAATACGAACCCATATTTGGATGCAATATATTTGGCTGTCCTACCTGTGGTAATGATATACAGGAGCCATCTAAACATAATGCTTTAATAATAGAATTACTAGTTGTTCCAGAACTAACTGTATAGGAATTTGATGTCTGGGCAGTCGTAAAGATTGTAGGATTGCCACGAGTATCAGTAGCCTGGGAATATTGTGTTGAAATATCTTGTATAGAAAGACGATTTGGGAAAAAATATATTCCACCCACTTGACCAGACAGGCCAAAATCACCTACCGTAACAGGGGTGCCATTTACATTTGTAGTTACCACCATATTATTTGTCGTAGATGAGCTTACTAATGTATTGTTATAATACACATCAATACGCCGTCCCTCTCTAGAAATTGTAATCATTGTCCATTTCTGTTGAGACACCGGTGGAAGAGGTATGGTTTGTATATTTGATCCTGGGTTGGAAGTTCCATTCAAATATTTTGTCTGCACTGATAATTGCACTGCCACTGAATTCGGCCTGCTCGCATCAGGTGCATTCATTATTTCCAGTTTATAGACACCATATAAGTTTAGAAGTTGATTATATCCTTTATGTGCACAATTTGTACAATCAGCTACTGATGTACAATGACAGTCTCCGTATAATCCTGTATCGCAGGATGGTTGATTAGAGTTTGATCCACAATCAACATGTTTTCCTGTTTTTAAGTTCTGATCTAAATATACAAAGCATTGAAAGGTGCCTTGACCATCCGTTAAAAATGCGGTCGATCCAGGTATTGTGGAAAAATCACGTGTTGATACTACTGCTTTACTCGTTGATAGTGGAAAGGGTCCCGTCATTACAGTTTGCTGTGGCGGTGGTAAAATCATAGCTTGGTATATAACAATAAAAGCAAATGTTACACCTACAAGTATAACTAAAAGAACTATGCTCATTCTATGTTTGGTTTAGGAAGAAAATCCCTTTCATTTAGGCACTTATGCTACTAAAAATATATTGAAATGGTTCAGCCCCATACATTCGAATCGATGCTGATGGCAACATTGTATTCCAATATGAAATATTCATTACAGAAGCAGCTTGCTGTATAAGAACAGGAGGGCCAAAAAACACAGATTTGGTTGTTGTAACAGGTGGTGTATTTTTTAAAGGAACTGATTGTTCTAAGAAACCGTTCAAATATACTTCAAGTAATACTGATGATAACATTATAGTGATTCGGAAAGGAGTTTGTAGAGGTATATTTTTAATAGGTGGCGATTCAATATATGTAGTTGTTCCAGTAATCACACGTACATGTAAATCATTTATCTGACTGTCAAGATATACTATTATATTAGTACTAGTTAATCCTACTGATGAAACAGCATTTGCTGCTATTTCGGCTGCTTCTGCAGCCTCTGCTTCTGCTTTAGCAACATCTCCCCACCCTTTACTTGCTGCTACGTCTGCTGCAGTTTTTGCTCTTGCAGCAGCAATAGTTGCTGCGGACGTAGCAGTAGTGGCTGATGCTGTCGTTATTGGTTGAATTATAGTATCAATTGTATCTGTTGATTTCATTATTAATGGATATAAAGAATTATACAGAAGAATTCTGGGAGCGGTTTGTATAACAAAATCGCTTTTAATAATTGCATCGAATGATATTGTATATTGAAACGGAAGTACATTAACAAAATTCGCCGATACATCAGCAGGGGCAATAGAATCTATAAATACCTGTTGGCGATTTGTTGGAACTGGTATTGGAATTATTCCAGAACTACCTGGCAAAAATGAAAAGACTGGAAACATTGTATAATGTAACATTACTAATATTAAAAACCCAATAAGAGATATTGAAGATATATAGAATAAAAATTGGACAATAGAACCCAATGCCCCAGTTGGTTTACTTGAATATGATTCATATGGGGTTCGTCCTGCCGGTACAGTACTCGTGCCAAAAAATGTGGAAAAGAAAGTTGGTGCTTTTTTTTGCTCAGTTTGGCTTCTTGCTCTTCTCTCACGGTCTCGACGCCTCTGTAGTTCTTCCATCTCTATTGTTAAGTAAAGACTTTGTGACACTTGGCCATCAGAGCTCGTGCCGAATATTGAAAACCCTTTAGGGTTTTCAATTCGGCACTGAGCGGTACTAAGAACTCTGACTTTTCCATTGACCAGCAGAAAAATACAGAACGGATCCTACAACAAGAACAATGCCTGCCCCAATACAGCCCCCCGTTAACATAGATCGGAGATCTACTTCGTCCAAAGTATCTTGATTTACAACCACGTTCTTGCCTCTTGCTCCAATCCGTCTATAGAAGTATATAACCTCTCCTTCGCTCCGTCGAGGTTTATTTAACAGCGTGTTGACTTCATTATGTAGCTCGACCGTCCATTTGAATAAATCGTCGCGTCGATCAAGATGAGGAGTAATAGGCATTTTTTGTAAATATGTTTGGTAATGCTCACGACATACTGGGCATGGTAATAGAACCCCAAGTGATTCGTAGAATTCCTTTGCCGATCTCTTGTGTGCATAGGACGGTTCGGTCGGATAACCAAGAGCTGTTATGTGAATAGTATGCCAAAAGAGAGGCCCCCATACACTGGGAGGTAATTTCATTCTTAAATTCTGTTTAGAAATAATCATATGTTGTGTCGTACGCGCAGGGTGTGCCTAAACATATAGTCACTATTATTTATAACAATGTCAAAAACACCAATATCATACTGCACAAATTGTGGTGAATATAATCATACCACAAAACAGTGCACCCTACCTATCACAAGTTACGGGACTATCCTGTTTCGTGTAAAAGGTGATTGGGACCAAGTGTCCAAACTTCTTCAATCCGATACGTCAATTAATGGACTAGAAGGGTCCACAAATTCAAATATTGAATATCTTTTAATACAACGGCGTGATAGTCTTGGATACATTGATATAATGCGTGGAAAGTACAGGCTCGATGACGTTGACTATATATCACAACAGATCCGAGGTATGACCCGGGATGAACAGGAGCGTTTAATTTCTGTACCGTTTGACATGTTGTGGGAGCAACTTTAGGGCCTCCCCACAGAAGGTTCCAATCCCTATAAAAATGAAAAGGAGAATTCACGGGCAAAGTTGCTCGCTATCCGTTCCTCTAGCCCAAGTCTCTCTGAAATCATAGAATCTGTTAACAGCTGGTGGCCAACGCCTGAATGGGGCTTTCCAAAAGGTCGACGGGACCCTCACGAATCGGAATATGCCTGTGCTGTACGTGAGATGAAGGAGGAGACTGGATTGGTCGACGGCGACTTTATTCCTATCAAAAATCTCGACATGCTAAAAGAAACTTTCTTTGGCAGTAATCATGTACAATATTGTCACAAATATTTTATCATGTACGTTTCTAATAATAATGACATTACTATCAATCGAAATAATATTCACATGTCGCGAGAAATTGGAGATATTCGGTGGTGCTCGCTCGACGAGGCACAACGCCTGATCAGGTCAGATAATGTTGAAAAGCGGGAAATCCTCTTGCGCGCCAGCAGTCTTTTGAGAAACTATTGTCCGTTTCAATTTGGCCCTTAAAAATCAAGTATACCCAGTAGATGGAGAACGAGAACGAGGAAGAAAATGTTGAAAACAGCGCCAATATGGAAGATTTTTCAACATATAGTGATCAAGAGTTGCTCGATCGATGGACGGTAGAGCGCGATATGGATGTGCGCGACGCTCTATACGTCGTCCTACAGAGTCGCAATCTGTTTCCATCTCGCAATATGGCTACCTGGGAAGTCGAAGCCGGTCTCTATCCTGACTCGCAGGACCCTGGTTTTATCAGTAAAGTCATGATAAAACAGGAATTCGCCGAAAATCTACAGGACAGTCTCCATCAACAGCAGTTGAATAAAGTCAACCCATGCGATTCGAACGAAGAGTTTGAATTATCGCCAGTCCAGCGCTTCATAAGCCGTTTCATATCTCCGCAAACGCCATACGCCTCAGCCCTCCTATATCACGGGGTGGGGGTAGGCAAAACCTGCGCTGCGATTGCCACTGCCGAGGAACATCTACGAGCCTATCCTAAAGAATACGTATACATCATAGCTCCACGGAATATTCAACCCGGATTTCGGAGGACCATTTTCGATGATGAAACTCTTGTCATTGGCAAGGACGATGCCAGTAACTCGGCCAAGGGTTGTACAGGAAACTCATACCTTGTTCGGACTGGCATGGAAATGGAACGGGACAAGGATGTAATTATCCGCCGTATCAAACAGTCAATTAACAGTCGCTATAAGATTCTGGGCTACACGCAATTCTACAATTACATAAAATCAATTCTGGCCAAGGTCGATAAAATTCCCGATCCTGAACGGAAACGAATTGAACAAATTCGTGAATTACGAAATGAGTTCGACGGAAAATTGATAATTATCGACGAGGCACACAATCTTCGAGATGCTCCTGGGGAGACCGAGGACGATAATGTCGACGTGGCAGGGGGCGATATTGAACTCTCGGAATCGAAGGCCGGTAAACGCTTGACTCCAGAATTAATGAAATTACTACGAGTTAGCCAGGGGGCGAAGCTACTTCTCTTGACCGGTACACCAATGTACAATAACTACAATGAAATCATCTTCCTTTTGAATCTCCTTTTAATAAATGATAAACGCGCCGAATTATCCGATAAGGATATTTTCATAAATAAAGTTCGCAAGACCACTACCGTTTTCAGAAAGAATGGAAAGAAACGGTTGGGCGATGTGGCTTCGGCCTACCTCAGTTTTATGCGCGGCGAGAATCCTCTCAGTTTTCCAGTACGATTTGCCCCAGAGGCCGACGATGTCACGGCTCCTCTTTTGACCGAGTGGTCGCCACTCAGCCCCGTCGGCGAGGAAATAAACACGACCCTTTTTCCTGCGCTTTTACGTTTGCCGTTTGTGAAAGTGTCATATGACCCTGACCAGAATCGGATTATTAAGATCATAGCCGACACAGTGACCGAGAAGGGTGGGCTCGGTCTCAGAAGTCTAGATGAGATGATTCAGTCAGGAAACTGGCTCTACCCTGCCACGGAGGAGGGCTCGGCCTATGAAATGCGCATACGTGACACGGGCTTTGAATCGGCATTTGAGGAGAAGAAAGAGGGAATGCTCAGTCGGTTCACAGCGCGTGATGACCCTTCCTGGATGTTGCGTGATAATTTGAGAACCGTTTCTCCTAAAGCGCATTTAATATTGAACCGTGTTCCATTAACAAAAGGTGTCGTATTCATCTATAGTCGATTCATCCGATCCGGCGTGTTGCCTCTTGCGCTTGTTTTAGAGGCGAATGGGTATACACTGTGGGGTCAGGATAGGACCCTCTTTACAAATGGCCCACTGGATGGACTCGGTCTTCAGTGTGCTTTATGTTCTGGGCGGGAAAAGAATCACGCAAAAATGGGGAAAAAACACAAGTTCGTCCCTGCAAAATATGTGCTTCTCACGGGACAGGCGAATTTATCACCGAATAATCCGATGGCGATTCGCGCAGCGCGAGGAGAGGCAAACAAGTATGGAAGTGAAGTGAAGATCGTTATAGGTTCACAGGTGGCCTCAGAAGGTATTGATTTGCGATTCATTCGCGAAATCTACGTATTTGACGCATGGTACCATTTGAATAAGATGGAACAGGTTCTTGGGCGCGGTGTACGCACATGTAGTCACAGTCTTCTACCGAGCGTTGAGCGGAATTGCACAATTCATCTACTATTAAATACGTATGATGATAATGATATCGAAACCGCTGACATGTACATGTACCGTAATGGAATGAAAAAGGCGATAGAAATGGGTGAGGTTACGCGGGCTCTGAAAGAGTATGCTCTCGACTGTAATCTGAACTTTCCCGCAATCTATGGGAAGGATATGGATCCGATCGATCGTATGGAGGATTCACGGGGGGAGGTCCGTAAGAATATTTCACTGAACGACACACCTTATAGCAGTATATGCGATTGGATGGAATGCCCGTATGCGTGTTCAAAAGTCGTCGAGATTGATGCAATACAGAAGGCGCACAGTTTGGATATATCAACATACGATGAATACGCTATGAAATGGCGCGAGTCACAGATGAAACAGATTATCCGCGATATTTTTGAAAAGACGGGGCAGTCGATCATTCAAAGTGGATCGCTAGAGGACATTTTCATTGACAAGGACATCCCTGTCATTGCGATTAAAACTCTTCTTATGAATATTATTGGGAATAAGTCGTTTCGTATTACTGTGAACTCGCAGGAGGGGTATATTATTTACAGAAATGGATTCTATTTGTTTCAGCCGATTCGGCTGGCCGATGTTCGCATACCACTTGCGTTGCGTGTTGCTTCAGTGATTGTTAGAAGAGACGAGTATTTACCAGGGAAGATCGTTTTTGATACTGTGGCTGAGCCTGTACAGAAATTTAAGCCCAAGCCTAGAGTGGTGGGGCGGGTGGCTGAAGGTGAGGGACCTGGAGAGGGACCTGGAGAGGGACCTGGAGAGGGACCTGGAGAGGGACCTGGAGAGGGACCTGGAGAGGGTATCCAAGGACCGAGAGCAGCTGCCACAACATATTGGGATGTCTGCGTTCAATGGGCTACTGAGATCAGCAATGCTACATCGGTGCTTGACATCCCCCAACCGATACTGGATTCGTTGGACGATCGCTATTCTGGTGATAAATACAAGCGCGAGTACAATGTCCTATCGATGATTTCATGGATGTATGAAAATATAAGGAATACTAGCACATTTACACCGGAAAATAAGAGCATGTATTTGAATACGCTCGCCGATACCTTTATTGATATAATATGGGATGAAAGTTTATCAACCGCTGAACAGGAGATAGTGTTGGCTTCCGATCCGAGGAGTGAACTTCTTCAAAAGGCGAGTGTTGAGCAACTTGTTACAAAGGGATCCACGACAGCATTCCGCTATATTAATATGGAAACAGGAGCGATTGAATACAAGTGCGGGGCGAATAAGTGTAGTGAAGCGATTGTTCGACTGTTTGAGAGTGATAAAACGAATCCGTATAATTTACTTCAGGTCAATCGGACCACGACGGGGGCAATTTACGGATTTATTATACCGAAGATTAAGGAATCGAAATTCGTGTTGAAAACGAGCGATCGACAGGTTGATCCTGGACAGGCTGTTGAGAAAGGAAAGGAGTGTGAAAATATCAGTAATATCTCGGATCACAAGGAGCAACTGCGACAGATACGGGCGATGATTACAGCACTGGGCTATCCGCCCTTTTTACTGGTAGACGCGGTGCTCAATGAAAAGGATGAGAGGAAGAAAGTAAAGGAAGAGAAGGAGAAAAAGAAGAAGAAGAAGGGGGATGAACTCACGGCTGCTGAGAGAGAGGTCATGAAAATCAAAGAGAAATTGATTGAGAGTTTCAGGAAATTTCAGAATGTAATAAAGGCGTGTACGTTGAAAAATATCATTTTGCGGATGGTGGATAAAATGGAAATGGGTAAGGGGAAGCGGTATTTTTACAGACCAATATCGGCGATTAAGAGTAAGCACAAGTTAAAGTAGGGAGACAAGATCATACCCCCTGCGGGGGTATGCCCCCTCCCCTCGCCCCCTTAGGGAGACGTACCGTTAGCGCTGCTTGCAGCGCGCTAAGCGCTGGGCCTTCGGCCCAAGCTTTCCCCCTCGTCCCCTCCTGGTAGATGGCGAGCAGAGCCCGCCATCAGAATACTAGCAATTCCTCACAATTGCTGAGGACAGGGGGCAAGGGGGAGGGGGCATAGGCCCGCAGGGCCTATGATCTTGTCTCCCTACTAAAATTGAATTCGCTTAAGGAACCTCACTCTACCAAATAGAGGTATGGAATACACAGCAGTATTTGAAGAACAAATCGCGTTGACTCCAAAAGATCTTCGAAAGAAGATTGATTCCATTGATAATGTCTTAGAGCAAAAGCTAAAAACTCGTCTGGAAGGACGATGCTCCAGGCATGGATATGTAAAGCCAGATGGGATTCGAATCCTTTCGAGATCCATGGGTCTAATTGAGCGCGGGCGGTTTACCGGCAGTCTCTTATTCCATGTCCAGGCCGAGGGTGATGTTATTAACCCTCCTGATGGCACAATTCTAGAAGGAAAGGTGATCCGAAAGAACAAGATGGGCCTCTATGTCGAGTATGCAAAAGCAATTCGTATTATTATTCCGCGCGATATGAATATTGGAAATGAGGAGTACGAGAGCGTTGATATTGATGAGACGGTGGAGGTTGAGATCAAGAAATCTCGTTTTCAAGTCAATGATGAGTATATTCTAAGTGTAGGGCTTTTCAGAAAGCGACGATCAGCTGGGGAGGTTGAGCGAGAGGAGGTTGAGGTAGAAGAGGAAGAGGAAGAGGCTCCTGAAGAGGAGAGGGAAGAGTTGGCAGATGAGGATGAGGAAGAGGAAGAGGGTGCAACTCCCGCAAACAATGCTGTTGCTGAGGAAGAGGAAGAGGAAGAGGAGGAAGAGGAAGAAGAGGAAGAAGAGGAGGAAGTAAAGTAAATTTCTAAAGACAGGGGGCGAGGGGGAGGGATCATCCCTAAAGGAATGATCCCATATCCCCCTGCGTAGAACACCCTGTATAACTTTTATACTAAACGATAGATGGCGACTTTAACAAATGAGGAATATGATAGGCGAAAATATTTTTTAGAGGATTTGAAAACACTCTCTAAAACGGAATGTACACGCATTTTTGAAGTACTTCGCAAAAATAATGTTGAGTACTCTGAAAACAGCAATGGTGTATTTTTTGATCTCGTGTCAATTTCAAAAGAGACATTTGATGAATTACTACAGTATATGGAATTCTGCAGAACGGTTCGCAAAGAT
>Ga0114958_10001263_pt1 | contig 20149 bp, 15 predicted proteins | sample C_130208_EF_Meta_FD_89577 | JGI IMG/M metagenome (GOLD analysis project Ga0114958, IMG submission 89577) | Freshwater microbial communities from Lake Croche, Canada to study carbon cycling - C_130208_EF_MetaG | ecosystem: Environmental > Aquatic > Freshwater > Lake | place: Lake Croche, Canada...
GTTGTCGCTCTGACATCAAGATCGTGCGCAGCCCTGACCGCTATGTCGACGACAAAGACGACGGGGTGTTCTTCGCCAAGGTGATGGGTCTTTTGGCGGCGGCCGAGGGGGAGGCGCCATGACCCATCCCCCAACTCTGGGGGGTGGGACCCCCTCATTCTGGGGGGTCCTTGGGGCCTATATATCAATCATTATAATACAGAGGGTATAGGTCGGGATGGATGATAGCTTCCTTGCCAAGTTTGCCTTGCCAGACGGCTATGTCTTGCCCTTGGGTGATGGAGGCAAACAGGCCAAGCCTAAAACGAGTAAATCAAAGCACTTCATCCCAGCCCTGCCACTTGAGGTGGTCCTCGGCTGTGTGGCGGGAAGGTGCGAGGTTGCCCTGCCGCTCATCCTTGCCATTCACCGGCAACTTATCATGACGCGGCGGGAATGGACCCCACTGAACAAGGCCATCTGGGCTGCAGCAGGTAACCCGCCAGAAAAGAAACGCGCCAAGATACTGTTTCTACTCAAAGAACTGCCAGACCTGATCCTGATCCGCCCCAAGAAGACGACCACAAGCCACTATGAGGTGGCCTATGGCATTCTTTGGTCGGCTGAGGCGCAAAGTGAGGAGAAATTGCTCTGAACGTGGAAATCCGCTGGATTGCGTAGAATGTTAGTCGGCCTTCGTAGCCGCCTTTCTGAGCTTGAAGCACGCCGCCCAACGGAGGGACTGGCACGGATGATCGATGCCAATGACTTTGACCCTGTAGTACACGCGATTTGGTTGGCGGTCGGCATTGCCGAGATGAACCTTTTCCAGCCGGACCTGCTGGAAGACCGCCTCAATAGGTTCCGTATGAAACGGGCGCAATACTGAAGGACGATTTAAGAACGGTAACGCCGGCAGACCAGCCGGCGCGCGCGCCGTAACCACAATAAGCGCGCATGTGATCCAAGGGGTCCTGCGGAAACCCAACTAATACCCACCTGCGCGCCCGGCGAAATCGGCATTGTGGATTCACATAGCGCCGATTGTGTTGTATAATGTTATCAGAAACTTAGGAGGCCAAGAATGGCAAAAACACCCTTCCGCGATGCGTTCAACGCCGCTCTGATTGAACGTTCCAAGAGCCCGCTTCCATCGGGCGAATACAAGCTCAAAGAGGCATACGCCACCCTCAGCAACCGGTATGCTGCCTTGGATGTGATCGAAGGCGCACTGGAACGGCAAGAAATCATTCCTGACAACTGTAACCTGTTCGGCTGGTTGGGACACGAGTGGCGGGATCAGTTGCCAAAGCTGCCCCATGAGATTGCTCGGTCGCTAGGTTACAAAGTCATTCCCGCCATTCGTGTCATATGCGCCGAACCGAACACGTCGCCAGATTTAAAGTCCTATCAAAAAACCGCAGAGGGCGCACTGCTCGGCGCAATCTCATACTTGGATGTAGAAATGAAAGTCCTAAGCACGCCAGCAATGCAGCGTGCGGCCACACTAAAGCGGGTGGGAGTTTTACGTTGGGCCATGAGGCCGATTCTGATGACGATCGACGACGCGGCAGCCATCGCCAAAATCGCTTTGCCGGAAATCTAAGGGTCTGTGAAGTGGACCAAATGGCCAGCCTTATCGGTCGGCTCGATCCTAGAACAACAGCCAAGGCTAGATTTTCGTAAACATATCGGCCAACGTCATCGAATGATGCCACACCGTACCTTCAACCAACTTGAGGTCTACATCCGCGAACAGATGCGCATGTCGCACATCTATCAACCTGTCATGATCCAAGTGCTCTTAAAGAAAGGTGGTACGGCAACGACAGAAGAGGTCGCAAAGGCACTGCTGAGCTACGACCGCTCGCAGGTCGAGTACTATGAAATCCGGACGAAAAACATGGTTGGAAAGGTCCTCGCGCAAAATGGCGTGATTGAGCCGGTCAAGGATGGCCGCCGAATTGTCGGGTACAAACTTGCATCCGTCCATTTGTCTGAACAGGAAAGCGCTGCGCTCGTTGAACTCTGCCAGCAACGGTTATCAGCCTATCTCAATCAGCGTGGCGATGGCATCTGGGGGCACCGTGGCATAGCAGATGGATACGTTCCCGGCTCGGTCCGGTATGAAGTGCTGAAACGCGCCAAACACCGCTGTGAGCTATGCGGCGCTCATGAAGAACAAGCCGCCCTGCATGTGGATCACATCATACCCCGCGCCAAAGGCGGTAGCGACGAACTGAGCAACTTTCAGGCACTTTGCGTCACTTGCAACACGAACAAGCGTGACCGGGACGATACCGATTTTCGCGATGTGCTGGCATCCTACGACGTCAGAGACGAAGCCTGCCCATTTTGCAAGATCGGCGAGGGCAGGATCATCGCCGAGAACGAACTTTGCTACGCGATCCGCGACGGATTTCCCGTGACGTCAATGCACACGCTGGTCATCGCCAAACGCCACGTTGCCGATTACTTCGATCTCTATCAGGCAGAATTAAACGCGATCCAATCGATGCTCAAGGAACAGCGCAAGCATATCCGCACCGCAGACCCAACTGTTACGGGCTTCAATGTCGGGATCAACGCAGGGGCAGATGCCGGTCAGACGGTTTTCCATGTTCATGTCCACCTAATTCCACGTCGGAAAGGCGACGTTACAGCCCCCCAAGGTGGCGTGCGTGGTGTCATCCCTGAGAAGCAAAGGTACTAACATGACCATAGACCTATTCAGCGAAAGGTTTGCATTTTCAGCGTGGCCGAACCCCAGCATCCCCGCAGTCGCAGCAGGCGTTTATGCGATTTGGAAAGATTCGGAGTTGATCTACTGCGGCATGTCTGGGCGTGAGATCGATAGCAAAGGCAAAACATCCTCGAAGAAATACGGACTGATAACTCGACTTAACAGCCACGCAAGTGGACGACTTTCCGGAGACCAGTTCTGCGTTTATGTGGCAAATCGGTTTGTCATCCCATCGATTGTGGCTGACGAATTGCCCCTGTTTGAAACAGGAAAACTCACACTCGACACTCGAACTAAGACATTCATTCACCAGCATTTCGAGTATGCCTATGCACTGGTTACAACCTCCGCAGATGCATACGGCCTAGAGCGTTCGGCGAGGCGCGGCGAGGCCTTCGGTGTGCGTCCATACCTTAACCCACTCTGATTGTGCCCAAACGCCATACTGCCTGAAAGGAGACGCATCAAACACAAGACAATCCAAAACCGCCGCTTGAACCATCACCGTCAAGCAGCAGAACCTGAACCCGATGGGCCAATGACCTCTGCTCCAAAATCGCCGCGGCTGTTCCAAATCATTCGACGACAGACACGCGAGACCAACACCGGGTCTTTTAGGAAGTCATAGCGTGAGAAGTGTTCGCCATCTAAATCGTTCACTTCGTGCATCCGGTTGTTGCCTCTGCTGCAGATGACTGCTTCCGTACTAAGCGACATTATTCACCTTAACTAACATCCCGCTGAAATGCGTACTGGTGCGCACTACCACGCCTGAGGCCTCGATTTTGCTCAAACTCGAGTGAAATTTGGGGGGCACTCCACGGTTGCTTTTTGAAGTCGATGAATTGTATGATTATTGTGCACATGCGTTGAAAGCTTTTCGATTTCTTAGAGCCTGCAGGAGCGAATATGGAGCATTTGTTCGAATTCAACCGCGAGCTGCTCGGCGAGTTGAGGGCGGAATCGTATTCGACTGGGGTTTCAGTTGCCGATCTGGCCTTTGAGCGATTTGCCTCGATGTTGGAAGGCGAAGCTGAAATAGAGACCGCTGACCCGTGTGTATGGCACGGGACTGCGTCGGGTGGGACATTCATGGTAAAATTCGTCCACCCGGCCAAGCGGAAATTGCTTCTTCCTGTAAAGTATGCAGCCAAAAGATGTTGACGGTGCACCGAGTATGGTGCCCCGCGTGCGGGGAGTGAAATGATATAAAGGCCTGCCCTCACCATATAATCACCGGTGCCGTTTTCCATGGCGGCTGACCTCAACGCCCTCCAAATGCGCCTTGAGAGCCATTTCTTGGCGCTAGCGAGTGCGCGTCAGAAACCCTTGCTTCCAGTTTTTGCGTTCGAGAACGGGCTCGATGCAAACGAGCTATCCCGCCTATCAGAGATGCTCAAGTTTGCCCTCACAATGAGCGGCTACCGACTTTACAAGCACTGGTTGGTATGGGTCGTCTACGCCACGGAACAGGGCTACGACTACGATGGCGACGAGTACTGGCATACGTTCGAACAGCGAATGCCACACTGGGATCGCAAATGGCGCACGAGCCTACGCTCGTGGTTCGTCAAATTTCACAAAACGTACGGGGGGCTTCGTCCGGTCGGTCGTTGGGCAGAATTCTTCTCTATCATTGCTTGGCCAGTTACCCACGCGCTATTGCCAAAAGACCTCCAAGGTCAACTTGCTAGTGCTCTCCATTCCTTGCGTTACCAGTTGGTTTCACGCTTAGATCAGTCGCCCTTGGAAATCGGGCGCTTCGTGTCACGCATGGCCCGCGGTGGCAGTTCGCGTTTCGATAACTTCCTCGAGCAAGAGGAGTTGGTCGGGAGAATTGTTCTCGGGCTTCTGGATCAACGCACTGTAGAAAATGATGGCGCGATCCTACCGCAGGCACTGATTAGGATCGTCGGGGATCTCGAGAAGGCGCGAAATGCCCGCCAGTGGCTACATGACACGCGGAAGGCAGTTGAGATCGCCAGGATGCGGGGCACAGTCGGAAGAGTTCATACGTCCGTCAGGGGCGGAGATGATGCAATTCCAAATCCAAGGCTGCCCAGAATACGACCGTCTTTATCGCTACGGCGAACTGGCCCGGACGCTTGGACGCCAATCATCGAACTTCCGGATCTCCGTGCCGTTGCTGACCTCTCGCATGAACTGGGCGGGTTTTTGAAGCGCACCCGGTGTGCGATTGCTGGATCCGCCGGCGTCCGCCCTCCTGGTTGGTTGCTTAATGGCTCGCAGGTGCGAGTGCTAAGCACATGGCCTCGCACGGATGAACCCGTGCTGTCCTTCACCGTGCCAAATGCGGCAATGGACCATCTACTTTCAAGTGAGGGCCGAATTTCTCCCGGGCCCTATTGGCTGTTTCGGATAGGATCCGACGCACGCGCCGTTGAGGTCTTTGGCCGGCTGGTCCGGCCTGGGCAGGCATACATAATTGTAGCGCGCGATCATCCTCCGCCATTAACAACTGGGAACCCAACTCAGATCCTGTGCCAAGGGGCAGAGGCAATCCGCATCGATCTGCCCGCTGCTCTGACTGGCGAGCAGGTTGATGAGTTGAAGAAAGCAGGACTGTCGGTTGCGCAGACCATCCGCATTTGGCCTGTGGGTCTAGCGGCACGAGGCTGGGATGGCGAGGGTGTGACTGAGTGGCTTGAGACCGAATATCCCTGTTTCGCGATTCAACATGACCATCCTGTCGCAGAATACGAACTCCGGCTAGGCACGGGGCCCACGCTGAAGGTGACTGCTAAGGCGCCGGGTGTTCCAACCTTCATTCGGCTGCAGCCACTGTCTGCAGGAAACTATGTCTTGTCGATAAGCGTCGCCAAGGGATTGACGCCAGGAATAGCGCTGGCGCCAATGGAGGGGGTGATATCGCTTTCGGTTCGTCCGCCGACACCATGGACTAGCGGATCAATTGGGCACTCTGGCTTCATCGCAACGTCAGAGCCGCCCGAGCCTACGTTGGACGAGTTCTGGGAAGGCTTAGTACAACTCAGCGTCATGGGGCCCCCGGGGCGGCAGGTGACGGTTTCCGTTGAACTTCTCGACGGTTCAGGCCGGCGGATGGCCATTGAGCCAGTTGGTCAATGGAACCTGCCCTTGCAACAAGGCGCTTGGCGCTCGGCGTTCACGGGTTTTGATCGGAGGGAAAGAGATCCGTGGGCTTACCTGGGAGCAAGTTCGGGCCGGATTATTGTCGACGGCGAGGATTTGGGAGCCGTTCGTATTCCACTGCTGCGCGATGTCTCCCCGATACGGTGGATTTGGCGCACGACTAACGATACGACACTCCTTCGGTTCATCAACGATCACGATGGCGAAGCACCTATGCTGACTTCGTTTCACTCGTTCGCGAAGCCATTGGAGGAAGAGCGGCTTGATGTCGAAATGACAGAGCGCGGCATTGAGCCGGTGGCTCCCGGCGGTTTGTTCGTCGCACGCTCCGGCGATCAGAATACCAACCTGGTCGTCAGCATGAGCAAAGTAGATGGATTCCAAGGCCTTTTGATTGAGCCATCTTTCACTATTGCGCCCAGATCAAAGGAACAGGCGCTCGCTGTCGTACGGGCGGTTTTCTCTTGGTCCGACGCGCGTCTGGCCGGAGGTCTCGCAAAGGAACGCAGAGCCCGGGTGGTGGCCCGTCTTCACGAGCATCTCTATGGGGTCTTATGTGGACCGAAATGGGCGAGTGCTGAGCGAGCCCTGAGAGTGAGCGCCTTTTCGGACCACGCGGTCGAGGCCGCTCTCCAGTACTTCGAGAAGAAGCGTCCGTTCGCATTGGTGTTGGTACGCGACGCTGTCAAATATACACAATTTGACGAACATGTTCGCCAGAACGAGTTTGCCTCCCTAGCGCATCGCTACCAGGTCGCACCGGATAGAGCCTGGAAACCTGCGCTCGACCTGCCAGCGGTTTTGGATGGGAAGCTGCGGCCCTCGGAGGCAGAACTCGCCGCGATGATCGACCATCTCTGGGATTACCCAGTGCTAACAGCGGGTGCCCGCATCATTCAGTTGCTCGGTCAGCAAGGCGGCACTCGCCCTGCAACTGCGGGATCAAGCGCATGATCGAGGTGGTTGATCCTGATGCAGTCGTCGCGACGGCTTCCGCCTACTTGGGTACTGAGCGCGAAGATTTGGGCGTGCTTGCCTCGTCTTATTTGGCGGCGGCCCTCCGGAGACTTGCCGGCTTCCACTGCCCGTGTTCGCCACGAACTCTCGTCCGCACCATGGTTGACAGTCACCGCGGTCTGATTACCGACGAACTTGCTTTCGAAGAGCTTATAGAGAGGTCGATTGAGGCGCTGGTGGCGATCGGTGATTTGCTGGAGTTGAGCGACGTCGCTCTGGTGGGTGAGCAGGTTCGAAGCACGTGGCTGGTAGCGGCTCCTCCGGCGTTTGTTGCGAGGCCGAGTGGAAACGCATTCATCCTCGGCATCTCAGCCGACGAGCAGACGCCGCTGCCGACAGAGATGCGCACGCGCGTCGTTAGCCGGCTCGGCATTCGTTACATCGAACCTCAACCAGACGAGGATCTCGCTGCAACGCTTCGGGAACTCGGCATACGAGAATTGTCGAACGCCGCTTGGCTGAAGTGTCCGAAGACGATGTCGGCCGCGGACCTAGTAGCCTCTTGCGATGCCAAGCTATTAGCATGCTCTCCCTCCGGTGAAGTCCCCGATTTGCTGGTGCTAGACGGCTCGCGCAAGACGCGAAGCTACAAGAGGCGATGGTGCAAACCTGGATCTCTATCGGGCAACTTTATCGTCCGGCGACCACAAACGTTTGGATCAGACCTGTGGGGGTATGCAAACCTCCGCGACGGTGTTCCGCTAAAGCTCCTTGACCTGCCACTGCCTGGTGATCGCTGGCGCGGTTGCGACGCAGCCTGGCGGGTCCAGATGGCGATCGACGCGTTGGCGCTCAATTGCCAAGAATACCGGTTGCGGAGTGACACACTTGGCACGATTTTTGAGCTGTTTTCTCCAATTCCGAAGTGGGCGAGAAGGCGTCTGGCCGTGGTTGGGAACGAGATCGATCCCGATGGTTGCCTGATGTCGTTCGGCGTCCCCCCCGGTGAGGCCGCGACGGAAGAGAAGTTTTTGCAAGAAATGCTGTACCTGACCCGGGCGGCGGAATGAGGAGCGTAAACTAGCATGTCCGCGACGATTCAGGAAACGATCGACCGCCTTCATTCTTCGCTGAAGGAGTATATCGAGGCGACATATCACATCGGCGACGCAGTCTTGATCGACCAACGCCGAAAGCTTCTTGACCGTATTGGTGTCACGCACCAGGAGCCTTTCCTGGAGACCACGCCGAGGTATCAAGTCGGCTCGCGGTTCAGAGAGGTCGAGGGGCTGCCGCCGGCCGCCCGCGCGATCTTCGAGAAGCTGTCGTCAGTGCGGCAAGATCGCGCGAGGATCCTGTTCGACCCGCCCTACCGTCATCAGGGCGACGCGGTCCGGCATGCGTTGATCGAAGGTAGGAACCTCGTAATCATGACTGGCACCGGTTCGGGTAAGACCGAGTCGTTTCTACTTCCCATCCTAGGAAAATTCGCTCGCGAGGCGTCCGAGCGTCCAGAATCCTTCGGACAGCCGGCGATGAGGGCTCTGCTGCTCTACCCGATGAACGCGCTAGTGAACGATCAGTTGGGCCGCCTCCGCGCGATCTTCGGTGATCCAGACCTCGTCGATCAGTTCACGATTTGGGCCGGACGACCGCCACGGTTCGCCCGGTACACAAGCCGGACCCCCTATGCCGGCGTTCGTTCGGGCAAGAAGGACGGCCGGAAGCTCTCCTCATTTGAAGAGTTCTATGTTGAGATCGAGCGACAGGCGGCCGGGCCGGAATCAGAGGCACAGCTAGCGGCGGCACGACTTCGCGGGCAGTTAAACGACCGCGGAAAGTGGCCGGCAAAGCCGGACCTCGACAAGTGGTTCGGGACCAAGGGCTCGCGCTGGTACAACCCGATAACGGCCGAATTCCTGCGTGCGACGACGCTTCCCGAGGATTCCGAACTCATCACGCGCCACGAGGTGCAAGCATCTTGCCCTGATCTGATGGTCACCAACTACTCTATGCTCGAATATATGATGATGCGTCCAATCGAGCGGCCGATCTTCGACAGCACCCGCGCCTGGCTGGCAGCCAATCCTGCGGAGAAGTTCACCGTTGTCTTGGATGAGGCGCATCTTTACCGCGGCGCCGTGGGCGCCGAGGTCGGATTGCTACTGCGACGGCTGCGTGATCGTCTGGACATCCCCCCCGAACGCTTCCAGGTGATCTGTGCAACTGCGAGCTTCGACAGCAAAGAGTATGCAACCGAGTTCGGGTCTCAACTGTCCGGCGTTCCATCCGATACGTTCGTTGCCGTCACCGGTGATCTCGACTACCGCGCCCATGCGGCGGCAGGAACCGAGGCGGACGCGGAGGTTCTCGCTGCGCTGGACATGAACCTTTTTTACTCCCCAATCGAGGCCCACCGTGCGGCGTCCGTAGCCCCGTTCCTCGCTCATCGCGGAGTCCCCCCCCAGGCGGGCGTCGAGCGCGACCTGTTCGAGGCGGTGAAGGAGTTCGCGCCGCTCGGGAGGCTTGTCAACACTACGATGGGATCCGCGCAGCCGGTCGCCGAGCTTGGCGCCGAGCTCTTTCCTGATTCGCCGGACATTGCAGACGCGGCGGTCACGGCCTTGCTCGCGATCGGCAGCGTCGCACGTGAGCAGCCGGATGCCGCGGGTCCGCTGCCTTGCCGGGTCCACAACTTCTACCGCGGCCTTCCAGGCCTCTGGGTCTGCATGGATCCGGAGTGCTCCGACATGGTCGAGGAGGAGCGGAATGGCTTCTGCGGACGGATGTACAGTCAGCCTCATGAGGTGTGCGGCTGCGGTTCTCGCGTCCTCGAATTCTTTACGTGCCGCAGTTGCGGGTCCGCTTACGCGAGAGCCTATTCAGACGACCTGGACTCGCCCGACGCGCTTTGGTCCGAGCCTGGTCGCAGACTTCGCATGCCGGGGGGTGAGACCCTGCCGCTACTGGACCTCGACCTTCTGCTGGAAAAGCCCAGGCGCGACAACGTTGCTGAACTCGCGGAATTTGATCTCGACACGGGGCGCCTCTCTGCAGGTCAGCGGACGCGAACTGTCTACATCCGCAAGGACCGGATAACGCCGCCGGTGGATGACGAGGGTGAGACTGACACTAATTCGGAGCGCCGTGGTCAGTTCGTCCCCTGCGGGGTCTGCGGGCAAACCGCCAGCGGCCGCACGACGGTCCAGAACCACCAGACGAAGGGCGATCAGCCTTTTCAGGCTATAGTGTCCAGGCAACTCGCAGTGCAGCCGCCTGGGAAGCAGGCGGCCAGCCGTTTCGCGCCTTTGCGGGGGCGCAAGGTGCTGGTGTTCTCCGACTCCAGGCAGGTGGCCGCCCGGCTCGCACCAAACCTCCAGATGTACTCGGTTCGTGACGCGCTCCGCTCCCTTATAATCTGGGGATACCATCGGCTGTCCAAGCCGACGATGGTCCAGCAGATGCTGAGCCTGGAGGAATTGTACCTCGCCGTGTTGCTGGCGTCCCAGGCTCTGGGCGTACGTTTGCGGCCGGAGAGGAAGTCGGGCGAGAACTTCTCAGCGGCCGAGGAGATGGTAGCGAAGGCAGTTGCAGATAATGCGCAGACCGACGAGGCGCGTCTGACGTTGTTGTGGATGGAGGTTCGCGGCGAGACGCCGCCGGCCGCCCTGCTCGACGACATCGTGAAGACCGTCCAGGACAAGTATCTGGGCCTCGAGGCCTTGGCGCTGGCGTCCCTTCGGGAGCGCGCGAACAAGACCAAGGATCTCCACGCGCTACCGCCTATCCTCGGCGTCGCGGAGAACGACGAGGACAAAGTGGCACTCGCGCGTGCCTGGCTGCGTTGTTGGCGCCCGGTCGGTTTCTGGCTCAACTCGATGCCTACCACTTGGTACAAGCGGCCTCGGGGCAAGGGCACCAGCGTGAACTCTCGCAAGGGCACGTTCAAGGCGATGGACGTCGTGCTCAAGGAGGCCGCAGCGCGAAAGGCATTCAAGGCGTGGACGCCGATGCTGCTCAACATCTTTACGACCGACATGGACAGCGGTTTCCGACGGCTCGCCGGACAGAACCTGTCGCTTGAACTGGACGGCGAATGGCGGCGATGCTCGAACTGCAAATCGGTCCATCGCCCCGTCCGCACCATTCCGCACTGCCTCGATTGTGGCAGCGAAGAGGTCTCCGTCCTCGATCCGGAAAAGGACAGCGTCTTCTCGGCGCGCAAGGGCTACTACCGCTCCCCAGTGCTCGGGGCGCTCGCCGATCCCCCCGAAATTCCCATGGCTCTGATTGCCGCCGAGCACACCGCGCAACTCAATGCCCCCCAGAGCGACGACGTGTTCTCGAAGGCTGAGGAGAACGAACTGCTCTTTCAGGATGTCGAGCTAGATTGGGGAACCACGGCCGGCCAATCGACGGCGATCGACGTGCTGTCTAGTACGACAACAATGGAGGTCGGCATCGACATTGGGGCTCTGTCCGGCGTTGCGTTGAGGAACATGCCGCCGGGCCGGGCAAACTATCAGCAGCGAGCCGGACGTGCCGGTCGCCGTGGCAACGCAGTGGCGACCGTCGTGGCTTTCGGGAGTGCCGACAGTCACGACGAGCACTACTTCAGCGAACCCAAGGAAATGATTTCCGGCAAAGTCATCGATCCGAAACTGACGCTCGACAATCCCGACATCGTCAAGCGGCACATCCGCGCCTATCTGCTTCAGTCATATCACCAGGTCCGGCTCCCAGTGTTCGATCCCAGCGCGAGCCCAGACCTTTTTTCCGTCCTGGGGTCCGTGCAGGATTTTAAGACCGCGGGAGCGACGCTGAACGCCGTCGACTTTAAGCGATGGCTTGCCGAGAACGAGGAATATCTCAAGTCCCGAGCCGCATCATGGATCCCGCACGAGGTGACTGGCGAAAGTCGTAAGGCGTTGCTCGACAGCATGGTCGAAGACTGCGTGACCGCGGTCGACGCGGCGATCATGAACGACACCGTAGGTGGCGCGAAGGTCCAGAAGGAGGCTGACGTCGGATCGGAGGACGGAGACGGGACGGAGTTCCAGGAGGAGGTCGGCGAGGAGACTCCACCCCAGAAGGCGGTAACCGGCACTCTACTCGACCGCCTGCTCTACAAGGGCGTGCTACCCCGCTACGCGTTCCCTACCGACGTCGCAACGTTCAGCGTCTTCGACCTAGAGAGATCCACGCAATACAAGCCGGTGATGCGCTTTGCGCCGTCGCAGGGTTTGCCGGTCGCGCTGTCGCAATATGCCCCCGGCAAGCAAGTTTGGATCTCGGGGAAGTGCTACACGTCGGGCGCGATCTACTCACCGATGTCGGAAGAGCGCTTCGACGCCTGGCAGAATCGGCAGTTGTACCGCGAATGCAGCGAATGCGGCTTTGCCGAGACCGTCAAGATCGACACTGGCCTGGAGCGCGACACGATCACAGACTGCCATGCATGCGGCTCCGAAAAGTCGTTCGGTCCAACGCGCTACTGGCTGCGACCACCGGGCTTCGCCCACCGCGTTGACCAGGAGGAGGTCACGTCGCCGGACGACATGCCGGAAACAAGCTACGCCACGCGCGCGAAACTGGTGATGCCAACCCCTGCGGACGACGCAAAGTGGATCCCCGTAAACGATCGCATCCGTGTGATCCCCAACCGAGAGCACCTGCTGGTCTCAAACACGGGGCCCAAGCATGAGGGTTACAACTATTGTACGCTATGCGGCCGCATCGAATCCGCGGCCGAGGGCACGGCATCGATGTTCACAGCGCACCCGAAGCCGTTTCCAGAAAAGGAGCCAACATGTCCCGGGACACGCACATCTAGGCACATCGTCCTAGGGACCGACTTCATTACCGACATCGCGCTGTTCTCTATGCGCGTAGAGGCACCGCTGAAGCTCAAGCCGGGCTATTATCCAACAGACGTAGCCTTGCGGACCGTCAGCGAGGCATTGGCCAAGGCGGCGTGTAGCATCCTCGAGGTCGAGCCCGGTGAGATGATGGCAGAGTATCGGCCCGCCCTTACGCCCGCCGGTAAGGCTGGACTCGAGGCAGAGATATTCCTCTACGACACCCTGCCCGGCGGCGCAGGGTTCGCCCGGCAACTCGCCGGGCATGGCTTAAATCTCTTCCAGCGGGCTCTGACCGTGATGAAGACTTGCAAGGAGAACTGCGATTCCTCGTGCTACCGTTGCCTCCGAAGCTTCAAGAACAAGTTCGAGCACGGGCAACTGGATCGTCACGTCGGTGCGGAACTTTTGGAGTTCCTCCTTACCGACAAAATACAGCCTTTCAGCCCGCAGCGTGTTGCGACCTCGACGAGGATCCTGCTGCTTGATCTGCAGCGGAACGCGGAAAGCGGCGTGACCTACGCGAGTAACGCGACGGTGACGGTGCCGGGCATGGGCAATGTCACGGTACCCATACTGGCGACCCGTGCGGACGGCGCGAAGAGCGTTATCGCGATAGCCGGACCGCTCACGTCCGACCATCCAGCGGACCCCTTGATTGGTGAGTTGAGGGAGAAGTGGGATGGCGGCAAGGTCATCCCAGTCAACGAGTTGCTCGTCAGGGGCAATCTCCCGGCGGCGACCAGGAAAGCCGAGGACGAGGTGCTAAAATGAGCGGTCCCGGCACTGCGGCTGAGGCTCGGGGGGCACTGCGGTGATCATCATTTCCGGGGTAACCGAGGGCGACGAGTATGCGGCGGCGCAGCGGCTCGAGAGGCGGCTATTGGATCTTTGGCCAGACCTTGCCCGCAGCAAGACGGACCACGTCCGGATCTTCGTGGGGCTGAAGATGCACGGGCAGAAGATTGAGGATCTCGATCTGGTAGTAATCGGCAAGTTTTCCGAGGCTCGCCCTTTCGATGTCGAGTGGAAGTTCTATCCCCGCGACGCAGAGCCGTTCACACCGAGGTCGGCCAAGGTCCGAAACTTCGCCCTGATTATTGAGGTGAAGTCCCACAACGCGACCGGCGTACGGTTCGAGAACGCCGTTGCGTGGGTCCGCTACGTCCGCAATGGCCAGGGGTCGGAGGAATGCGTTACCGAGAAAAACAGGGCGCAGATGTTCGAGTTCAAGAAATGGCTCGACCGCTTCGGATTGGACCACGTGCATGTCCAGAACCTGGTGCTGTTCACAGGTCTAAAGGAGCGCGATCTCCCACCAAGGCCGCATGTCTGCATCGCGAGTGATACAAGCTTCGAGCGGATCCTGAATGTGCTCGGGCAGGTCACCAGTCCGCGCGAGAATGATCGGCGGGTAACACTGTCATACGGTAGTGAAGAGGTATTTGATCGACTATTGGCGCCAAACTCACCGCTCTTCATGACCTTGGAGCCGACACCATTGGATCGGCGTCGCATGGACCTCATTGCGAAATCTGCGCTCCCTGACGCGTGGCTAAGTGACCTCGGCGAGCGGCAGATCCTGCTGAAGGGTCGCGGTGGTGTGGGGAAGACCGTCATACTACTGCAGATGGCCTACAGCGCCTTCGATCAATCCAACCAGCGGTCCATCGTTCTTACCTTCAACAAGGCGCTTGTTGCCGACATGCGTCGGACGATGTCGCTCCTCGGAGTGCCGCGCGGGGTGGAGGCCGGCGGTGTCGCTATCGAGACGGTGCACGGCTTCATAGCTAGGATGATGCTGAAGCTGGGCGTCATAGCCGGATACGAAGGCTTTCTGGAGGACTACGACCACCACAAGGCTGCAATGCTGGACTATCTCCGCAGCGGCGCGGTCACCGGTGACGATCTGGCCGAGATGATGAAAGCGGACGCGACCGACTTCGACTGGGATCTTGTATTCATCGACGAGGGTCAAGACTGGCCTAGCGACGAGATCGCGATCCTCAATGCCATCTATGGGCCGAGGCGGCTGATCGTATCGGATGGGGTCGACCAGTACGTCCGCGCATCGGTGGCTGACTGGACGTCCAACCTCAAAAAGAACCAGTCAACGATGCATCGGCTCAAAAAGTGTCTGCGCATGAAGGCTAACGTGGCGTCCTTTGTGGCGGACGTTGCCATCGGGCTCAGGCTGGATGATTGGGACCTGGTTCCAAATGCCGACGCCCCGGGTGGGCGCGTAATAATCTACGAGGGCGATCTCGCCTCGCAGCCGGGTAGGATCGTAGAACTCGTTGGCCAGGCGCACGAACTCGGCAACTATCCCGTGGATCTGCTCGCCTGCGTTCCACCGCAGTCAGTGGTCCGCACCTCTGGCGGGTCCGGATGCGCGGCAGCGGGGGCCTATGTTTTGACGGGCGGCAAGGTTTGGGATGGCACCGCGCGAGACGTGCGCGATCATTACCCGACCGATCGCCAAGAATTGCGCTTCGTTCAGTACGATTCCTGCCGCGGGCTCGAGGGATGGACGACGTTGAACTATGACCTCGACCAGTTATGGGACTACAAGGTACGCCAATGGCTGTCCGAGGATCACATCCATGACCCGTTGATGGAGAGCAGGGAAGAGGCGGCAGAGCGGCACGCAGCGCGCTGGACGATGATCCCGCTCACACGCGCCATCGACACGCTAGTGATTAACTTGAGCCACACGGAGGGTCCGCTCCGCACGGTCTTGAGGCGCGTGGCCGAACGCCGCCCGGATTTCGTGGAGTGGGTGACGTTAGGCGTATCTGATCTCTAATCGAGATCAAACTGCAGGTCCTCTTGGGGCTCGGTGATCAGTGACTTGCGTACGCTTTGCGGGCCTAGCAACGCCATGGCGATCTGCGTCTCGGGTCGCTTTGCCCGCCCATCCAACCAGCGGCGTCGCCAGGCTCGGGCAATGGTCGCTGCGGTTGCGGGTTCCGCTTGCTCCGTCGCCATGCCCATCAGCGACGTGCGGGCGTGCGCCCCCAGTTCGCAGGCATAGAATAACCTAGGGTTCGCGTGGTGGAGGATGCTGTCGCTCGCGATGCCAAGCGCATCAAGACCTTCCCTGATTTGACGGAGTCGTGGGCTCGTTCCCTCACCGAACCGATTGTTTACGCGCCTGGAGTTGTGAAGGGTTTGCGCTATCTGCCTTAGCGCATGCGCAGTGTCCGCCCCGAGATGTATCGTACCGAAGCCGCCGGTTTTGCTGCGGCCGATTGAGTCCCAGCACAGATCGTGATCCAAGTCTGAGTGTTCGACTGCACGTAGTCTTAACCGGTTGTATTGGCTCGACCCGGCACCATAGAGGCTCGTCGTGGTCAGCACCCGGAGGTCTGCTGGCTTCGAGATCGCGCGCCCCGCCATCTGTGAAGCTATGACGCTGACCTGACGGCCATAGCGTGTCGCATAGTGGTCGCGCACCTCCTTTGAGGCCAGCAGCAAGGCGACCAACTTACCACAAAGGAGTTCATTGTACGGCGCCACGGCACCGCAGATGCTCACGTCAGCAACTCGGCTGGACAGGCCGGCCTTACGGAACTCGGTCAGCACGATGTCAATTGCACGCTGGCCAGTGCGCGCCGTAAGTAGCTGATCGAGTGCGGTGGATGGATTGTTATTTAGGTTGGCAGCAAGGAACACCTGCTTAGCAAAAAGCAACTGCGCCAAGAGTTCGGCCCTCTTGCGCACGAACAGGAGGTCCTCCGATGCCGTGCGCCAGTCGGTCTCATCGCCGATCATCTTCACGGAACCGCGCATCGGCTTTACGCGGCCGCCTTCCTCTAGGTGGGACTGATAGTGGGCACGAAGTTCGAGGTCGCGCGCGAAGGCGGCACCAGATGCCTTTTGCTCGAGCCTCAGGATCGTGTTGTCGACGGGGTGCGCGATCTCCTCCGGGCTCGCAAGGTCGTCCCATCGCACCGATTGGATCGAATTCTCTAGTCGTTCGGTGAGCGCGCGAGCAAACTTTTCCGGCAGCCAGGTGCCGTTGCGCAAGTTCGTCTCGGCCGCCTCTCGAAGCCATCCAATCCAGTTGTCTCGAACCGATACTCTCATCACTGGGCTGGCGAGCATAGCGATGCCCATAACAGGTCGATTTGGCCGAGCGGCGTTTCTGATAAGCACGAGAAGTTGGCGGCCAGGGACTGGCCGATATTCGTGTGCCCATGTGTGACGGAAATAACGCCAGATATCGTTTAGCGGCAGGCCGGTGTCCCGACATCGCGTGCCAGGCTGGCAGATCTCGACGACCGGATCGATGAGTTCCGCGAGTGCGGCCTCGCGCGTCACGTCGGGGAGGAGGGCGATCGCAGCGAGCTTGTTTGCCAGCGCTTTACCATCATCGATCAGGTCGAGTATCGTGCTCCTGACCCCGGGCGTCCTAAGGGTGCGGCGCTCCATTCGGGCGATGAAGGCCCGGACGGAGGGTTCGGCCAGTTGCCGACGGCGGGCGACCTGGAGAGCAGAGCGGATGCGGAGCTTGATGTCGTCGATTGAGTGTTCGGTGCTGGTCTCGATGCCGGGAGGCTTAAAGTGTAGTCCCTCCTTCTCGAACGAGACATGCCACCCCTGTTCGAGAAGGTCGGCAATCAGCAGGCACACAGACCGAAGCTTCTCGCTTTCGCCGTCGTCGATGTAGCTGCGCGCCAGTGCACGCAGGCTCTCGGAGAAACCTGCGGGGGTGGGTCCCCCGAAGTTCAACAGTCCGTAGAGTTGATCCCGCTCGTCGGGTGCAAGGAAAGGTGCGAACTTCCGGAGATCAAGCTGGTTTTCGTCGCTTTTCGGCATAGCCCTCCCCCCAAGTGCGCTGAACGTCCTTGTACCAATGCCAACTTCCCGTCGGTTTCGCCAGCGGGCATTTTACCAACTTCGGCGGCCCCGTCGGCGAAATCGGTCACCGATAGACGCGTAACATCTCCCGTACCCAGCCTCTAAGCAGACGTTGATACTCCTCAATTACAAGAGGGTCACCATCCGTCGCTCGCCGGTTGATCCTTGCCAGCAGCATCGAGAGAGCGAGAGAGTCGTCTATTGCGTCGGTTGCAACGCGGACGAGAGTAGCGAGCTTTTCCCACTCCAAAGCCTGGCTCCTTGCGGAATTGGCGATGATTGCGGGCGTGGCCGCAGCGACTGCGCCGCGCGGCGCGGAGTCATGCTCGTCGGCTTCAATGACAGGCTCCGAGGCGGCCCGCTGCCGCTCCGCCTTGGCCGCCCGTACCTTCGATCTCAGGTGCTCGATCGCCTTGGGCAACCCGGCGACGCGCAGGTGATCCCAAATCTCCGGCGATAGCGACACCTGCTGCTTGGAAGTTGTGATACCGAATGCTTCGTCCAAGGCTGCTGAGAACTCGATCTCAACGCGGATATAGCGGTCATTGTTGGTGAACGTTGTCCACGGCGTGCGGGACTGCACGTCGACGATGCGGCCGTTTCGGCTGAACACTATCCCGTGATACGCCTTGATGATCGGGAAGCGCGCGTTGGCATTGATTCCAATCGCGTCACGCGCCTTGTCGGCGGCTCCGAAGGTGGGCGGCAGCCACGCGTAGCGCAGGGTTATATCTCCGCACACACCGTCCCCGCGGTCGATTGTCAACACAAGTGGATCAAGCGCCTGAGCACGGTCCTCATCGAGCGCGTGGAACTCTCCTTCGGGATCAAGGAAGAGCGGATCAATGGGTCGGACCTGCTCGCGCTCCACATAAATTGGCGTCGCTATGAGAAGCTTGTGGTAGGTAACGCCGAAATGACGGACTAGGTTGCGCCGTAGCCCACTCGCAGTTGACCAGTCGAGCCTATCAAGCTTGTCAACTACGACGACCGTGCCCGACTCCCAGCCACTCGGATGGTCTCGCTCGATAGCTTGGACGACAAAACCGGGAAGGTTAGCTGGTGTGGCAGCTGGGATCGTGATTTTGGAACTGTCGGCCCGGTAGACACCGCTGTCGAGAAGATCGAGATCAAGGCTGACCGCGTTGACGCATCCGCCTTTCAGCTTCGAGTAGATCGTGAAGCGCCGACCCATGCTAACGGTGGCGCATGGTAATCCATAGCCGAAGCGGCCAAGACCACGTCGGTCGTTCTCCCGGTCCGTTCCGCCCCACATTATGGCGAGCCGAAGCATTTCCGCGCTCATGCCATGGCCGTCGTCAATGATTGCGAGTTGCTCAGGCTTGGCGGACGAGCCCCCGTCCACATATCCGAATAAAACATCGATGCGTTCGGCATATGCTTGGATCGAGTTGTCGATGAGTTCCGCCAATGCCTCGATGTTGCTCTTGTAGCCAATGTGCCTGATGCCGCGAACGAATGCCTCTGGAACGACAAGGCCAAGGTCCGCGCCGCGCGAAGTGGCATAGTCGACGTATTGCCGTTGACGTGACATCGTCGCGCTAGGATCAATCGGTTTCACTGCGTTATTCCCCTGTTGTTACGTCTCGCGCAGTTCCCCCGCCGCCAATCAACATTCAGTTGTACCCTCGGCAGCGGGCAGATTTGAATTGCAACTAACATCACGTACTCGGAACTTGAAAGATCAAGATATTGCCGCTTCTTTTTGCGCAATGATTTTGGCTAGAATTTCATCCATCGCTGCGCCACCTGCTCCATGGTGTATCTCGCGGTGTGCAGTCGGACCGATTGCCGCTCAGTTTATTGGATGATCAAGACCCCCGTCAGACAGGCGCCTAATGTGATGCACCTCGACGTAAGGGTGCCCGGCCACCACCATAAACGTCATGGATATCAGCTTTACGCCGGTAAATCGTACCAATCTCGAAGGGCAACATTCGGTAAGCTCCCTGTTTAAAGGTTCATCTATCGGGATTTCTTTTGATGTCAGCGTTGCGTGATGTGGCTCCGAGATCAAGCTTTTTTCACTCAGCATCATAACAGTTGTCCCTCCAGCATGGTTTTTTGGGCCTGTGTGCGTGAGCGAGTTTTCCGATGTAAAGATGCAAACCTATTCGACTATACTATGTCCAACAGAACGGCTAAATTTAGTCATGTACTTATTTGGTTCACCGTCCTCTGCTTGTCGCTGCAATGCGCGTACTAAGCGCTCCGGAAACCAGTGCCTCAAGGCCGCAATGAGGGGGAAGGCCGTATGCAGGACACACGGGGGGGCCTCTACAGGCCCAAGAACGCCCGAAGGTCGGCAGAGGTGTGCGGAAGTGAACACGGTGCATGGGCGGGAAACGAGGGCTATCCGGGTCATCAGAGATAAGAAGCTACGGGAACTGCGTGATCTTGAACAGTTTATGAAATCTGAAGGAATGATAAAGTAGAACAATGCCGAAACCTGTACCCGAATACCTCCTTGAGATCATCGCTGTTGATTAGAGTTTCTCAGTATTTTCTAACAAAATTTGTTGCTTAAGATCATATATGTCGCGCACTATCGCACAAACTTTCTTGGCCTTTTGCGGACAGAGGTGGCTCGGGAAAA